>Ga0247760_1003273_pt1 | contig 10778 bp, 10 predicted proteins | sample UWRJL171409R4_FD_179936 | JGI IMG/M metagenome (GOLD analysis project Ga0247760, IMG submission 179936) | Plant litter microbial communities from Arlington Agricultural Research Station in Wisconsin, United States - UWRJ-L171-409R-4 | ecosystem: Environmental > Terrestrial > Plant litter >...
AGTTTCTCCGAGAGACTCTCGACTGTGTACGAACACCTAAAGCCAGATAGCCTTGGCCAGTCTCTTATCGGCTGTGTGTTGTGGCTGGGCCGCATACAATGTCTCGGTCGGTCATTTTTCAGCCTTTTCACTCAGTGGTCCTCCTGTCCTTTCCATATAAACGCGATTCCCCCTCTCCCTTGCATTGTAGACGGGGATTTGTTTTCCCCCCGAGTAGAAGATCGAAGCATTCCTAGCGTACCCCAGGCTCTCCTCACCGCCATCATCCATGAGAGTAACCCCGTTAGTTGTTGCTTGTCAGCATCAGAGAAGGACAGCGCACGCAACACTCGCCGATGCGGCGGCTGCCCCGCCAGCGACTGACCGTAACCCAGGGAAGGACAGCTGGGCCGAGCAGAGTGTTACATGCGTGCAAACAAACAAAATAAGTTGTACCAAAATAGGACGTCCTTAATAGTTAGCATGACAGCTGCGTCGCTTTCATTGCCCGGTTTTACCGTCCGTGGACTCGAGTGGGCAGGGCCCGGGCAGGCCCGCCCTCTGCAGTGTGATGGCGTCGTCACAATCACAATCACAGTGGCAGTCATGATCCTGATCCTGCTGCCTTGCATTCTGTGGTATGATGTACACACCCCGGCACCATGTCTTCTCCTCCACCACTTCAATTCTCTAGTGTACTTTGCCCGGTACTCGCCAGGGCGCCAGTTTGACATACTCATGCGCTCGGCTTGACGGTGAACATTCCCGGTATTTACTTTCTTTTGCCCTTGAGGTCGGTGAAGTTGGAAGTTCAAAACCGGCCCCTGTTGGGTAATAGATTGTTATCTAAACAATCGTGGAATGGTGTACATTGAGATTGGTTATAAGACCATCCTTTCCTGCTCTCCTTGACCTTTTCCCTGGTGACACAACAGGCAGCTGTGAGTGTGAATATTTCTGTTCACCACTGGGCAGAGCAAGTTTAAGATTGGTAGGAAAGGATTGAAGTAAGCGTTGTTCATCAAGGAGGTAACTTGTCGCGGTATCAACCGATCATCCATCCATCTGGAGCTGGGACCCCCGTCGTGTACTACACCGTTGTTCATCTTCCCAGCTGGAGCGTCACCTTTCTCACGCTGTCTCATTGACAGGCCACCATCCTCCCGGACGATCCTGCTTCTGTTCCGCGGGTGCAACTGTACCAGTTGTGTGGCACTCGGTGCGCAGCACCGTAATATACACAGCGACTTGGTATCGTGTTGCAGTCACCCACAGCCAGAGTGCTCCGTATCGTATCCCGTCAAGTTTACCATGTGGCTCTGCGAGGCTTGGATGGCAGGCGCAAATATCGCCTCTCTTGGTTTTGTCCACGATTTGACTACAATATCACTGAGTACCAGGGTCCAACAATTTTGCTCAAGAACCATCTCACCGGTTAGCATACATTGGCACGTCGTGGGAATGCATCGCATCATTTGCTGTGCTGTGCTGTGTTTCCTACCCTGCATCTGGTTGTGCTCTGCTGTGCTTCTCTCCCTGGCGGTGCTCTCACCCTCCTGGCAAACCAGCGCTGACCTCGTTTGTCGCGGAGTTATGGGATACCAACGCGCTGCAACCATTCTTTTTTTTCTTCTTCTGGCGGATCGCTCAAATTCAGCAGTTTTCTAATGATAACGGAGAAGAGACACTGTTGGAAAACCAAACCTGGAACTAGAGCCCCACACGTTCGCCCTGTCTACGCGTTTCTACCCTTCGCCCCCATCCCGGCGAAACAATACTGCCAACTGGCTTCTCGCCGATTCTTAGGGTCCAGACGAATGACCGTTACAAACGCCATGGTGCTTGTACTTATCTGTGGTAATTGGCGTTCAGTGTGAATTGGAGTGACAAACAGGGAGCACTCGCTGGGACGTGTTCAACAGGCCGAAAGAACCCGCAAGTGAGAGAAGAAAGATGAAGAAATAGGGGGTCCCTGAGTCCTTCAACAAGGCAGATAGATACCAACTGCTCCTGCCTCTGATGCACCCTCGGACACTGCCAGTCCTTTGGGATAACTCGACCCCCGTCCGAATCCGTGCCCGATTCGAAGGGAGACCTCATTGCCGAACCGTCGGGCCGAGCCGGTGAGGCCTCACCGCCATTCCCCCCCCCCTCCCCCCCCCCCCCCCCTCTCACGCCTACACGGCATTGAGAGGGCAGTGGGGAGCATCAGATACACGAGTCAATGATAGATGGACATGAGACAGGCACAAAGCAACGCCTGAATAGCGTGTCATACGGTGTATTGGCCGCCCGAAGATTGCGTGCACCCAAGTATTCTCTAGCCTCGAAGACTTTTTTTTTGGGCCCAAACACTGGTGAATATTCATGCTGATCCTCAACCCTTCCCTCTAACGTCTCATCCTCCTCCTCCCGGTCCTCCCTGCAAAAATGGAAAGACTGAATAGTGTTGACTAAAGTGGGAAAACCTGGTTAATCACAACATCCTTTGGCCTGATCCTCCTCTAACCCCCCTTTTCCACAGCGGCAACGATGAGAGGAGTACCGAATTGCTCCTGCCGGTCTAGCCTACTACCTCCTCCGCTCTTTCGGCGACATAAAAGACGCTGAATTCAGAACTCGTGTGTCGTGCGGTTGTTTAGTTAGTAAAACGTTCCGCCATTGCAATTTACCATTTGCCCCTGCTGCTTATACAGATGATTGCCCCTTCTTGATATTTGTTGTCCTCTTTGGCCCTCGTTCCAGTTTTGTCCGTCGGTTCGACCGATTTCCTGAACCCTGCGTGGATTTTGCTGCTCTTGCTCTATTGGTTTATATATTACAATGCGCACCTCTCTCTACCATACTATGGAACGCTATGAATCTGCCCTCTCCTCTCCAAAAATATATTGTACATGTGTGATACAAGAGGTAGATGAACGACCAAAAGCAACAAGTTCTGAGAGATTGCTCGGATAGGATCGCAAAAGATTAACGAATAAAGTGGCGCCTGTTTAAAAAGCAGAATGCAGAGGTGTTGACATTGTGCCAGTTCATCATATCGTGATACCTTTACATCTCTTCATCCTCCCTGTTCTCTCGTAAACCTACTTTGATCGCTCCCTTGGCCTTCTTGATCTCGTATATCCCACCTAACACTAGATCCTTGGCCACTACCTCGCGTGTGCGGCCAAGACTCTCGATGGCAGCGATACGATCAATGGTGGCTTGAAGATGCTCCCGGAAGCCGGGCTGGGCTACCATCTCGCGGAATGCCGCCTGCATGGGGACGGAGCTCGCACGGACCAAGGCGTGCGACGTGACGCTGAAAAGATTGAGACGGTCGAGGGCCCGTACAAAATCAGCACGAGTCATGATCTGCTGGGCAATGTGGAGGGGAAATGTGGGGAGCACATGGCCGGTTTCTGGATCATATGTGCTCTCCATCTTGGCTTCTTCATCGACAAGAGCGGTTGCGAGAACAACGGCTGCGGTCTAAGCGTCCCGCAGGGGGTGGTTAGTTGACGCAAATGGGAGGATTTGGAGAGCGCGGCGAAACCTACAGCCCATTTTTGCTGATCCATGACATCATCGTCCATTTCTCCTCCGAGAATCCAGCAGCGGTTCAGAAACCACGTCTTCTCAGTGCGGATAATATCCTCGCAGGTGGCAAACATGTCTTTGCTCTTGGCGACTCGATTTAAAAATGTGAGGCGACCACCGACACGGTCATAGACCTGCTCGAGGACAGTAGGCGGTAACTCCTCCTGAAAGTATTTACGACGGTAATTCCGCAGAGCCTGGGTAGCCTGAGCCTTGGGCAGGTCGAGGACCGAGAGCACTTCCATACGCGTAGAAAGTTGCTTGAGGCGTTCGTAAACCCAATAGTCGTCGCTGTTGAAGACCATGGTGACAAGGTTTGCTGCAGCCCACTGCTCGGCACGTTGCTGCAGAAGCTCGAACAAGTCCTTGCCGTCCTCGTCGTCACGGATGAGGTGCATTTGGTTGATGATCAAAACCAGCGGCCGTCCAACATTTTTTCGTTGCTTGAGCGCTACCTTTTCGAGTTTGTTGAAGGCTCGCTCAATGTCCAACAAGGCCGTCGTGTCGCGTGGACCGCGCTCACTGAAGTAACCGCCAATGTAATCTTCGTGGAATTCATAATCCAGAGCCTTGCCTAAGCGGATACGGAAAACTTCGAGATCTGCGTGAGCCTCGAGCATAGCGATGCCCTCTCCATCAACCCTGCGGATGGCTTCCAGGATCATGCTGCTCTTGCCGGTGCCCTTGTCCCCTAGAAATAGATAGTAGTGGCCCGTCTCCTTGCCGCTGATGATTTCGTCCACTCTGTCTTGCTCGGGGCGCGGGATCCAGTAGGCGGCGGCCTCGGGGCTATCATGCGGCACCTTCCGGCCCATAGCAGCGAGTTCCAAGACCGGATCGCCAGGCTCGAAGGCATTGCACATCTTCTTGAGCACGATGTACTTGTAACCCTTGTGATAGGCATAGGCAGTGAGAGCGAACCCGGCACCCAACACAAAGATGGAGGCAAAGGAGGTGGCGGCGGCCTCGATCATCTTGGCCAAGAGCGAGGGGTTGCCATCTTGGTTGGGGGGCGGAGGAGGAGCCTCCTGACTGGGCTGCTCAACATCTGGTCCTAACCATCTGATAAGCATCAAGTAGTCCGCCAGATCCGGGCCGGCGGGTTGGGATCGGGAAAGTGGGACTTGGAGGGTAGCAGCCGGAGCCGAGTCTCAGGATGCAGGCTCAACCACGGTGGAGCAAAGGATCGGACATGATGTGGAGTATCTAGATGAACCGGAACTCTTGTTCCCGGGCGATGTATACAACAAAAATCAAGAATACAGACGGCCGAGATATCCGGGCGAGCCTCAAGTACGAGGAGCGTGAATATGAGGGTTTTGAGAAGTAAGAGCAAAGGGACATGGACGTCCGACACCTGACATCTGACAGAAAAAAAAAGTTGCGTCTACATACCAGAAGACTGCAGAGTCTGGCGAAGGGGACCTTGACAGGAAAAGTTTCTCTGGGACATCCATTGGTTTGTTCGCAGGAACCGTCGCGACGATGCGTGACTCCCGTGGTCGAGTCTAAACCTGGGAGTTGACGACGATGCTGCTCGTGACGATAGCGCACGCCAAGGCGCCCTCCGCAACGCCATCTGCGACACACTCATTGCGACATTGGGAGCATAAAAAAAAGGAGAGAGAAAAGAAGAGAAAGGGAAACACACGTCAATGAGCGACTTAAAGTGAGCTGGAGAAACAAGAAAGAGCGGCGGCGGTCAACGAAGCTGAGGTCTAGGTCTGCCAAGGACACTAAACATCGCGCTGGCGAAGGGCGGCGAGTTGAATTCTGGCGGTGACATGCGGCAGATCTGGCCGCTTGGATGTTTTGTGGTCACTGGCCCGTGCTTTTGCTTGGTCAGGGGGACAGCTCCACCAGCAGGGTCTGACAGCTGTCGACGGCCCGTGCGTGAACATCACCTCAATGTAAGTGAACATGGACACCAACAACGCAGATATCCCACAGAACCATACAACTACGGGAAGCATTCATGGTATCTGCAACAGCTAAATTCAGCCATAGAGTGCGCCGGGGATGATGACACCCGATAACGAGGCATCAGCTGCACAATGATTGTTGTCCTTGATCACATGCACCGTGCGTCCGAAGAAGACTGGATGAAATGAGGCTCCTTTCTCGGTTCTGTCGGGGAACTTGACCAGGCCCCCGAAAGCAAACAGTGCGGTTCGCATGCTCAACGCGGCCTCACACGGCCTATTCTTTTGTTCCGTGTCTTCCCTCTTGCGACTTTCTTCCTCTTATCTTCACTGGAACCCCAACCATCGCAATCAGTTTTCTTCACGAAACGGGACGTAAGTGCTGGCCTTCGGTCATTCCATCCCAAATACCAAGGCCATAACGACTGTCGCCCTTTTCATGCTCCACCATCACCTTCTCGATCACCTTGACCCCTGGCGCGACCGCGATTGCCCAGGCACAGAACCTGCCGAATCTGTCTTCCAGCTGTTCTGGCAGCTCGGAGAATTTACCCTGTCCTTTCTGTGGCTTCGCGTGGGTATCAGCTGTTACCAGAACCACCATCTCTTCAGATGCCATTCCAACTGCGATCAAGTTTCGGTAAGAGATACCACCTAACCTTATTTTACCCTCCCGCTTCTATTTTTGGTCCAGGGTCACACAATGGAAGCTACCATGTGGAATCTTTCATGTTTTGATCATTGGGGGTTTCGCTGACGAGAGGCGCCAGGATATGATGCACAAAGACGGCCATGAACCGTCCATCGTCCCGCGAGACCTCTTCAAGGTGCGCGCGCAGCTGCCTGAGTTGACGGCGGAGCAGCTTTGTGATGGCAACACACCGGTTGTCATCAACGGAGTGTCCTGGAGCCTCTGGCAGGTAGCCCACCTCTATTCTAACGACCCTGTTGGTACCGGTTTTGCCGCCACCCAGTGTCAATCGGAGACTTCGCAGGGGTCCGTGTTCCCGTCCATGTCCGAGGTTCGCGTCGAGGGCCGTACGCTGTCGCGACGGGAGCCTGGGCAGCAAGGTGTCGAGTATTCTGAAGCGATTTCTTTTGGTGGAGAGATGACCGACGAGAAAAGACTGCGTGGTAAGATTTCTTGCCTTAGTTCTCGCATGTCCCCTCACCCTCCCTCGCCCTTTCTCTATATCTTTGTTGAAGTTGGGTTGTTGGACATATTCCAGATTGCTCATACGAACTCAGTCCATGCTTTTACTATTCTGAACCTCCCCCCCAATTTCTACCTCCCGTCGTCTGGTCCATTCACATCATGTGCAAGTTTTGACGCGGGCGTTGACTGACATGTGACCAGATGATCGCCAGGCTCGACGACGAGGCGGCATGTTTTTCCATCAACCCCCTTTAGAACTCTGCAGCAAGTCCTCATGGTGTTCCAAAAACTGGGCCTCGGCAAGCCAGCCGGGCATTTCCCAGGCACCGTCCAAGTCAACACATACCCTGATTGGGCCGTCGCCACACTACCCTTTACCACCTTTGTCGACTGTAAGTCTCTCTTTTTTTCCCCTTCTCCCTTTTCTTTTGCTTGGCTGGACTATCCTCCGTAGTGCAAGGGGGTACTGACAACATTAGCCACAAACTGGAGGTTGCCAGCGGGTCTCCTCGGACGCGTAGGGGACGTCTAGGGAATCCCTGCTCTCCACCACGATCACCGTCGCTTGCCCGCCGACCTGCCCCCTGCCGGCACCACCCACACCCCGGCCAGTCACACCAATTTCCAAGTCTCTGGCCCGTCCACACCAGCCGGTCACGCCCGAGCCCAGTGATCATACGTTTGAGAGCATACCCGGGCCTCGCAACTTTGTGTCGCGGTGGAGCCCGGATACGCCATCACCCCCTGGTCGTCTTCGCCAGATGGTGAGCCGGTTCCGACTCCGCGTCAAGAAATCCAAGATGGGTAATAAGCAACCGTTGGCTAGCGACCGAAGCAGCGGCACTCCCAGCAACTGCCCCTCGTTGGGACAGGGGGGCGGGCACTCGTCATTCCAACATGAATATGAGGATGATGTATTTGCGGCTGCCCATGGACGAGCAGGAACGCTACCGGCTTCGACATCGAACGCGGGAGGCCACAAGGCAATGAACCAGAATGAAACCCCCAAAGTCCAGCTCTATTCTCCGAGGCGACTGGTCGCCGTGCATTCGAACAGACTACCATCTTCTCCCCGGTCATTTGTTCGTCCAAGGCCAGCAGCTCACACGCAACCTCCCTCCCCCACCATGCAGTCATTGTGGCCACTTTTATCGACATCCCGGCGACTGTCCTTCTCGAAAAAAGAAGGAGCTTCCCCCGACACCCAGCAGTTGTTATATGGCACATCGACATTCAACCAATTCGCGGACAATCATGTTGCTTTTCATCGAGCCCCACCACGATCTGGGCTTGCTGGACAGTCGCCACAGCGAGGTATCTCGACATCTGGTTCTGGTCAGTTCCCGGATCGGACCGATCACTCCGCATTGCAGCAAGACCAGCAGGGGCGTGAACGACAAGCGGATATTACTCACCGGTTATCACGCCGAGAGCTGCCGGCATCCCCACAAGTATATTGCTATAACCCGCTCGCGGTGCAGCAAAGCCCCTTCGACGACGGACAGTCCAGCTTCATCGTCCATTCGCCGACTGACGCGGGGCAAGGTGACCAGTCACTGGCAGAGCTATCATCGGGCTATGCGAACTCGCGCTTTTTGTCTGCCACTTCGTCGCGTTGGCAAAATCCGAGGGGGTATGGCCAGCCCTCGCTCTCAGCCGCCTCGTCATGGCGGCAGGTGCCGCAGGTGTATGAAGAACGACACAATTCGACGGCATGCCCACTCAAGCAGCCGCGGCTGCTGATCCCCCCCTCGTTGCATGACGACATTCCGGTGCCGAGAACTGACCTAAACACGAATATAGCACCGGTTCAATCGCCGACCTCGGCAGCGCCACCCTTTGCTCCGTTCGCCCAACTCCCTCGGGCAACTGCAACAGACCCATCGTTGGTACCTTCCCGACAGCTTTCTGGCATAGAGCTGAGAGAGCAGCCCGAGTGCTCGACCCCGGTACAGCGGAAGGATCATCTTAATCCGACAGTGGTGGTACACTCGCAGCACAGTCCGGTGCAAGGAGAGGGAGACCGAGCCCAGTGCCGTCACCGGTCAGCATCGTCATCGGCCGTATCACAGCGGATGATGGGCAGCTCGCACCCCATCCTGCCCCCACCATTGTTCATAGTAAGGCCCGGAGTCAGCTCGCCGGCCCCAATAACCGCCTCTACCAGGTTTCGGTTTGGCCGGCGCCGAGCCAATACTAGCCCGTCGTCACGTTTCCCGTCCGCCTCCAACGTTGCTCTAGTACGAGACCTTGTGCCTCCGCTGCCTGCCGAACCCGCGGGACGCTTGAGAAAGCAGCTTGTTGAACCTGCTAACAACCACGACTTGATTGTTCCGCGCCGCGAGAGATACAAGCCACGCAAGAAGATTTCGCTAACCTTGTTTAACAAGAAGAAGGACAAGGATTTGGGGCAAGAAACAAAGGAGAGAGATGATGAACCCTGGTGAATATTTGTGAAATGACAAGATGAATTGGGTTTCGGGGCAATGTAGCAATATTAGATAAATTGGCAGTGGGTTTGCCTGGATTTACGCATAGACCAGGCAATTTACAGACTATACCGTGGTCAGGAAATGCCCCCCAAAAAATCGGTGCAATGCCATACCCAGCGCTGATCGGGAGTGGAATGCATATGGCAGGTGGTGGGCCCCCAGAACTCCCCGTCGGTTCTAGTGAGTTCCAGTGGGTCTAGGGGGCTGCCAAGCCCCCTGAACCACAACAACAACTCCCTGTGGTTGTGGTGACTTGTCAGGGCGCAGCACCATAGGAGAAATAGAGTTGTAACGTTGATACTGCAATTGAATTGAAATACTAAACGTGAGGAAGGAAGAGAAGAGAATTAGCGCGGGGCTAATTCCCGGAAAAAGGTAGTGGTCCTGCGCACAAGCTGGTCAGCAGAACCACGGAACCTGTCAAAGGCAAGGCTGACCAGTAGGCCAGCCTGCGCCGTGACATGACTGCACTTTGCCATAGTGCGGTTGGCAGCACTCCTAGGGCATGTAATGTGGCCGGCGAAACCCCGCCGCAGCGTCTGCGCAGCGCCGGGGGCAGCAGTGACGCAATAGGTCAGCACACGCATAAAAGCCGCTGTAGGTAGTTGGCGCTCGCAGGGGGTTTTTCTCTTCTGCAAGAACCAGTCACTGTATTGAAGTGAAATCTGTTTTGTCAACTCATCGCTAGTGAATCACCTGTGTATCGTAGTTGCATCAGGCTCTTCCTTAATCACCCCAGTAGCTTATTACAGGGCAGTAGATGCCATGGAGTGTGGGCTGGGACCTTGAGTTCCACCCACCTCCATGGATTCTGCCAACCACACCCGCCTTTGGGTGGGTCTAGGCCTGCAGTGGAGACCCGGCACCACAACTCTAAAAGGTACAACCCCGCTGCAGCCCTTCCTCTTCCTTTCTTTTCTCCTTACCTTGCAATTCTACGTAATTGCCACAACTACTGCGCAAGCCCTACCTTGTGTTCTGTTTGGTTGCCGTGACAGTAGATCAACTAGGCTATAACACCCAAGGGTGCTGTAGCTACAAGGCAACTGGGCTGTAATTTCAACATATATGTCGGGCATTTTCTTGACGACCACTTTTTTTTGGGTGTGCGAGTCGATTGTTTAAAAAACACTATATAAAACCGCTGATTGTCACGGCAGTTGGAATGGAATCGCTCACGCAAGGTTATTCCAATCATTAGCAGAAATCTAAAGCTAAAGAAAAAAGGAAAAGAAAAAGAAAGCCCTGAATTGCACCACCCTAATAGTGGGGCGATTAGTGGGGCGGGCGGGGTAGTTTGGCAGAATGTTCCAGTGGGTCCAGGTCGGATTGGGAGGTATGGTCAGGCACGACGGGCAAGCTGCCGTCACTCCGATTGGAATTCGGCTATCATGGTGCTGACCTTAGGTCTGGGGAAAGAGACTTGTTATTGCACGAAAGAAGCCAAAGGGAACTGGCTCCTGAGAGGTAGGCTATATACTAGGTGCTATGGAGGTCACGTGTAGCTGCTGGTTCCGGACCGAACCAGCCTCGGTTTAGTGCCGTGACAACTGCTTTTACCTTTTTGCTTTTTTTATTTTGCTTGGGCTGTATTGTGACCAGACTTATGTACGATATGTCGAGCATTTACAAATTATCTATATTCCT
>Ga0247760_1003278_pt1 | contig 10756 bp, 14 predicted proteins | sample UWRJL171409R4_FD_179936 | JGI IMG/M metagenome (GOLD analysis project Ga0247760, IMG submission 179936) | Plant litter microbial communities from Arlington Agricultural Research Station in Wisconsin, United States - UWRJ-L171-409R-4 | ecosystem: Environmental > Terrestrial > Plant litter >...
TCGTCCCCATGGGTGAACAAATCGACATGACGCTAGACGAACGGGCCGAGATGCTACGGCGACATACGAGACGGTTTTCAGAGGAGGAGATTCGCGAAAAGTTTAAGCTGCCAGAGCCAAAGACCAAGACCAAGTCGACGTAGATATACCTATACCTAGACCAGACCAGACCAGACCAGACCAGACCAGACCAGACCAAGATACCTAGACGACATGTTCACTTGCATAGGTAGGTAGGAAGGTAGTTGCATAGTTACGGCATAGATTTGGCGTATCTATCTATCTGGGATTATGCATGCTAGACATCTAGACTCCACTGCATACTTGTACTGCATGGCGGGTTGTTACGGCTTCTCTTGGGGAATTTTTTTGGAGTAATACAATTTAATATTTGGAAAGGGGATTCTAGTTTGGGCCTGTCTGTTTGTTGTGAACGCTATGCTAGTACCCGCTGATGAAAACTTTAAAAACTTGAATCATTACCACCGTCATATCATTCGTGAATAACTGACTAGAACAAGAGAGCCTGACACTGACAGTTAGAGACCCAGAGAGAAAGGGGGAGAGAGAGAGCACAAGAAACAGAGCAAAGAGAGGGGGAGAGAGACAGAAACAGGGAGAAAGAGTCAGACGGAAAGAGAAGAAGAAAAATCACCGAACCTCCCTCCTCGGCCCATTCACCAACCGATTCACCAACAACCCTCCCAAAGCTGACCCCAACGCTCCCTTCTGCTTCCCTTCCTCCACCTTGCCTGTCGCCGCCCCAATCACGCCCGCGCTGATCGCCGCTGTCGCAACCCGTTCTCCCTTGGGGCCTTTCCATTTCCCGGGCTCTTTGCGGAGACGAAACGCTTCAATCGCTGCGGCGTCGACGGCTGCTTGGATTCCGCGGCCCCAGCGAGAGTGGGATCGGGAGCGGGATCGGCTGTGGTAGTGACGACGCGTGGGGGAGGCACTGTGATATGCCCTGTGCTTGTGCCGATGACGGGAGCGGGAACGGGCGCGGCGAGGTTCTTCGTACTCATAATAGTCTCGATCATGATCATCATCATGGAGATGGAGTCTCCCGCGGGAGTGGTGTCGATGGTAGTCATGGTGGTGGTGGTGGTGGTGGTAGTGCCCGCCCCCATGATAAGGTGTTAGAGCTCGGGAGTTATCGACATGTCTGTCATGGTGGTGGGAATCAAGACTGAGAGTGCCAATGGCATCTTCCAGCTTGTTGAGGGCTTGTCGGCCAAGAGAATGGTGGCGCGGTCGTTTCTCGTAGACGTAGTCGTAATCGTAAGGGGAGGGCGAGTAATAGCCCCTATGGGAACGGCCACGGTCGCTCATTTTGGGTCAGACTGTGTTTGGTCTCAACAGGCCAAGATCGTTGCCCACAAATTGGTGGGATTTAAACAAGGAAGATCTTTCCAGCCAAAAGAAATCTGCCGCTGACCTGCGAGTGTCAAGTGATATATCTGGTGTCATTAGGTAATTACTGGATTTCCTGGTGGCGGTTGTTAGTGCGTCACAGGTTGAGATATCTCGGTGTGACAGCGGCGATCCTTCAAGATCAAGTCTACGAGCCTCAACTGCCATGTTTGTAGCGACAGGCCATGCGCGAATCAGGTGTTGCGGCTCGGGCGGGACGGAACTGCTATTGTCTTCTCCTGTATAATGGCCCACGTGTAGTACTTTGTTATCGGCGGGAGTGAGATGGCAACATGCAGAGCCATCGTGAACACTGAATCTGTTACAGTCATCACCGTCAATATCAACTATCACCCGCTCACTCACCTTCTGCCTCCATCAGATACGGAAATGTAACACCGGAGAAGATGCTCCTACACTGACGTCATCTGCACTTCTCCCTCTCTCAGCCGCCAAGACACACCATTGGAGATGGCTCCCCGAAACGAGCCAATGAGCTTACACAGATCCAATCCTCACCACTTCGTCCACGTCATTGTGAAAATACCAGTAGCGATCATCATGGCCGACTGCCGACGGCCGCGGAGCTAGGCGGAGGTGTTGGTTGAGATATTTGATCAGACCCCCCCGCACAGTTTCCTCTCTCGACCATTACCTCCTCCACATTCGTTTGATCAACAGACTTTTTCGCCACCTACCTGGTCCAATCATGGCGCCAACACCAACCAAAACCCTCCCTTTGAGGCTATCGGGCATCTTTGCCAGACAGACCACCACCACATCACCAACCTCCACTGTGACTGTCGCACCACCCGCCAATAACAATAACTCTAGTGGGTCGAGTCTCGACACTGGCGCCATCGTTGGCATCGTCATTGGCGTTGTCGTTGCTATCCTCCTCATCATCTGGGTGGTGCGATCATTGAGCGCCCCGACGAAAGCCCCGGATACGGACAGGCAGGGCTGGTACGACGACGACCAGCCGCGCCGTCATCATCATCACCACCATCATAATCGCGGACACCGGTCAAGGTCGCGATCACATCATTCCCATCGCAGACATAGGTCGTCGACGCCAAGGCCGGTGGTATTGGAAGAAAAGGACGCCTATGTGAGGAGACCGTCGGCGACATATGTCATTAACGATGCTGGGCGATCTAGATCGCAGGGAAGGAGCCGGTCGAGATCGCGGGGGTATTACGCTTCTTACTGAGGTGTTGGGATACGAAAACATGAGGGTTGCAATGATGAGGAGGGGTGGGTGTGTTCTGGACTGCGTATGAAGCATGGAGTACGGCTGTTGTTGATTGGGACCGTTAGACGATTGGATACACGAATCTTGAAAGCTGTTGCATCTACTGTCAGTCGCGCACCTAGGTATTCAAGGTAGCTTGGAGGGTACAATATCATCCAGATTTAGGTTAAATGTTTCCACCTGAACTGAAGATGTATTGGCGATCAGGTAGCAGTGAAAAGGGTGCCCCACAATCACGCAATTCCTTGCTGCGCCTCTGCCCTAATTATTACGTAGGTTCAGCCCGTTGATAACGCACGCCCGTATCAATAGGATGAACACTGGGCCCCGCTCGAGTCTCGTCTCGGGTGTGTCAGACTGTGCCGCGCGGTCATGTATCGTTGTAGACTCTCTCCCGGTCATCATTGCCATGCGTGCATTTTGATTTCAAGGACTGGACACAGCAATCCGGGTCGCCCGCGGATAGACAAATGGTGACTTGGTGTTTCGCTGACTGGCTCGACGCCGTTCTTCTCGGGCTTTGGGGTTTATTCGATGGGTTTGTGGCAAGTAGCGACGACAATGACTATATTTACATTCGCGAGGGGGATTCGGATGAAAGGGGAATGTCCGACTTGGTGTGTTACGATTCGTCGCCGTCTTCTCATCCTAACCTAATCCCAGGAATCGGTCTCATCGTTCAAGTTCCGACCGGACGACTCGGTAGCCAATTAGACGAGGTTGCGTGTGGGACAGGGAACCTGGTGTCGCCGAGTGTCGCTGATGGACAAGCCTGGTTGGTAGGTGACGTCAGTGCTTTGTCCTCCCATATACTACTGCCTTACAATGTCGTTATTGTCTCTGCTCGAGAGAATTCAAACTAGCACAATGACTGGCGAAGGCAAGAAGAGGGCAGCATGTGTGGACGTGCACACGCGGAGGCAAACGTGCGGAGAAAGTGGTCACAAGCAAGCCCGAGGCCGAGGAGGAAGGAGTGAAGAACCCGCCAAAGGTGCGCTTTCCTCATTTGTTCGGGGGCACGGAAATGCTGGACCTGGCGATCTTGTCCTGTATTCCCAGGAGAAATCTGCCACGGACGTTGATTAGGAAGCAGAGAATACCAAGCGAATAGCCTTGCATTTCCGCCTAGATGCACGCTCGCTGCTACCTATCAAACCACCCCCTAACCCGGAGGTTTTCTCCCGTCATTAAAGAAGCCACTCAACGTCCTCCGCAGCCGACTCAATGACTTTTTCTTCCCTCCCAAACCATGACCATTTCCTGCCGCTGTTGCCGTCGCCGTCGCCGGCCTCGATACGTACGCCGCGTCTGGCAAAGGCCGTGGCGACAGGGCTGCTGCAGGCAACTGGTAACACTGCTGTGGTGGAGGCTGTTGCACATCTACCATTTGTCCCCTCGTCTCTCTCTCTTCCTCCCTTTCTCTCTCCCTTTCCCGTGCTAACTCCTTCTCCCTCTCCCAGTCTACTCTCAAGGGCAACTCCCTTGACGCCTTTCGTGTAAGACCCATGCCACCCACACCTATGCTTTGGTACCCGCTATCGTCCGACTCCCGCTTCATGTGTCCGCGTCCGTGCCGCTTCGTGGTTCCGGCTCCGGGACCGGGACCGGGACCCCCTGCCCTGCTACCTATCCCCATTCCTATCCCCAGCCCGGTACTGGTACTAGCCCCGACGCCGAATCCAGATCCAGATCCGGCTGCAGGTCCAGCCGCAGCTATCTTGGGACTGACAAGATCAGTGCTAATGGGCGCCTTGAGGTTAGGAAGGTCCCAATGCACAGACAGACCCAGCGTGGGACTTTCAAGCCCGGAATCGGATGGAGTGGTTCGATGGGCTCTGTCCCTATCCCTGTCTCTGTCACGAGCGGTGCGTCGGCGTTGAAGGAGGTTGGGTCCGGGTTTAGGGCTGCGGCTGTGTCGATTTACGCTGGTAGGACGGGGAGGGCGAAGTGGTGGTACGACTTGGTGTTGGTGCTGGCTCTGATTCTGGCACTGCGACTGGGAAGGCCGATAATCGGTGGGCTCGTTGTCGAGGTCACAATCCTCGGTGATTTTGGTGTACTTTGCGCACCGGCCACGGCCACGATCACTGTGCCTGTCACGGTCGGCCTCGGGAAGGAGGTAGCTGGCAGGGCTTGGTGCATCTGGATGGCGTGAGGTTGGTGAGGTCGGTACGATGGTGTCAAGGGAGTCGGGCGCAGGGGTGTGTATCTCCCAGTGGATGGACCCGACCTTACCAGTATTCCGGTGGGCCATGGACGCCTGTCGGTGCATGTCCGGTCTTGAGGGAAGACCGATGATGCCGTCGGGTGTTCCACGACGACTGAAGCTGGGTGACTGGAGTGGCTTCCGTCCACGGACGGGCTCATCACAGTCGGGTTCGGGTGTCTCCTCGCGGCGTAAGCGGGTTCGCTGGGAAGAGGTGGCGCTGTGGTCTCGGTTTCGTCGTCGGCCTTGGGAAGATTGTGTGCTTTCTTCTCGGTAACGTCGCCTTCCCTGAGCGGACACTGTGCTTTCATCCCGGTGTCGCCGTTGAGAAGAGCCAGGTCGGCTGGCTTGATATTGCGACTGGGAGGGGGAGGTGGACCGACCCGGCACAGCGGCTTTGGGCTCGGCGGCTCGGGGCTGAGGTGGCATTTCTATGAGGGCTTGTGCGATTGCCACCGGCTCAAGCTCCGGTTCACCCCCCGAGCTGAGCTCGAGACTTGTCCCTGATGGACTCCTCGATGGCACCTTCGGCTTCAACGCAGGCTCTTCTGGTGGCTCGGTGGTGTCGACAAGTTCGAGTTCATGTAGGACAGATCGGGGAGAGAGTGGCGTTTCTTTTTCCTGGATGGGTGATCGGGGTGTCCATTGCGCAACCGCAATCTTAGGCGGACGTGGTTTGTCCTTGGTCACCCGCTGGGACTGCTTCTGGATGGCCCTGTCGAGGGCTGGAGTGAGGTCAACAAGCTCGCCGTCGGTACTCGCGGCGGCATCGATGAAGTCACCCTGAATTAGGGAGAACTGATGCTGGTGGACGGCAATGTGTCGGTGGATGGGACAACACAGAACGTTTCTGGAAAAGTCACGTAGCTCTTCGACCAAAGCTGACTTTTCAACTGGACAGTACTGTCCATTGACGACAGCCTTGTTGCACTTCATCCACTGCTGATAAAAGTGCTGCTCCCCCTCGGGACATCCGATGTAGGGAGTCTGATCGAAGAGACACATGGTTGTGATCTTTTTGCCGTGCAACGACAAAGGACTTGGATGGTGCGAGAGCAATACCGCGATGGCCCCAGACAATATATATATGCACATGCGATATGTGATATGCACCCATGCCGCCGGGCGGGGACGGGTATCCAAGATGAGGGTATTGGCTGTGCCTCGAAAGCGCTGTGGCTGACCGCAGCAACTAACGACGGGAAGCAAACGGGAGCAACCTTTTTGCAATGTTCGTACCTTCGGAGCAAATACCGCACTGCGTTTGATGTCTTTTTGGGCGGCTATGCCCAAACCGGGCGTGGAAGCGCGGCCAGGATTGGTTTCGCAGGCGCCATGTGCGACCTCATGCAGCTGCTTCTGCATGGTGACCACGAGCAGTGAGCCTTGTTGGCCAGTTTCGAGACCCAGCCGCCGCCCCCAACTCACTGCATGCCACGACATACATTGCGTTAGTTTGTACCCAAGACCGCAAAGTACCGTGAAGGATGAAGGATTTTCCCACTGCACGAATTGCATCTCGCGAGCCTGTCTCTTTTATCACAGAGGAGGGGGAAAACGCATTTAGCGCGAATGCCAAGGGCCATATCCGAACCGTCGTGTGGTTACACCACTTTTCTCCCCAGCCAACCCGGGGTCATGGCAATGGATAGCGATTCCCACTGCAGCAACCACGTCGTCGGGGGTGGGCCATGGCGTGTATCTTTGATGTCAATGTGCCGCAGCCACAAACCCAATCCCGAGTAACACTGGGGCACGGAACGGCAAAGCGTCATCAGTCAAGTGGTGAGTCCGAGACCAAGTTGCCGCAGCTGTGCTGTGCTTTACCACCCTGCAATAGCATTGTGGAACTACAGGCGACTGAAGCTATTCACGATTCCTGCCGCCTGTCAAGCCGCCCCGGGACAGTGCATTCGGTGTCATGACCAGCGACCGCCGCTGGAGCTGATCGAGGGCTGCTGCTGGTTCTGACGAATCTGACCAAGGACTGCATGTGAAAATAGAGTTCCCCTTGGCTTCCATTAGCAATTTGTGGCTGCCGAGCCCATCCGGCGCACGCATTTCAGGTCCGTGAAAATGTCTTCTTTTGTTTGCCTTAAAACCCATCACATTTCACTCTGTCTGGCGTTTGCGCGTCTATTTACATAGATATGCTACCCGGCGACATGTTTGACCAAGCCACGGCCAAGAGTTTGGCCACCCAATACCGCAAAACCAACCGCCACGGCCACGCCACACCGGATACCTTTTCATCCTCTGCCACCTTTGACAGCAGCGGCTTTGACTTTTCCGACAGCAGACGAGCAGCCAGAACACCCCCTACTACCCCAACCACTCCAACCACACCTCTCACGCCTCTTACACCTATCCTTCGCCTATCCTCCATCCCCTCTCCCTCTCTCGATGGCATCTCCCACAATTCCAGTTCCAATGGATCCATTGCATCGATAATCAAACCTAGGGCGAAATGCAAAGACCTCTTCAGACACCTTCCCCCCGTTATTGAAGAAGGCAACCCCATGCTCGACTATCCGGCCTCTTCCTGGGCACGCTCCATGATCGGCCAATCTGGACGAGTTTACCGGTTCGGGGCACGCACCATCTATCGCGGCGAGGTGACTCCGCGGGAAGCCAAACTTACAGAAGCCGCAGCCGCGGGAGGAAATACCGCCATGCGGGTTCTCAGTCGCATCATCTGGAAGGGCTCCCGTCCTGATACCGGGACAAAGGCACTGCTCATCGAGATGGGAAGACGGCTGCAATTTGCCGAAGTGGTAGGTGTGGAGAGACGTCATCATATCATTGCGCAAATGTTTAGGTTGTTGGAGAGATTGCATAACGACCGGGGGATCGTACACGGTGATATCAAGGAGAGTAATTTTGTCTGGGCATCCGATGGGACGTTGCGGCTGGTGGATTTCAGTAGTGCACGGTTTGTGGATGAGCCGCATGACGAGTGGAATTCTTCGTTTGTTTCCGAGGAGTATCTCTCCCGGACCAGGCTGGAAAAGAGGGAAGCCATGCGTGCGGAGCGGGGCAACGCGGAAGGGCAACGGTGGGGAGTGGCATGGGGTATGGGGGATTTCTTGCCACCGCCGACGGTGTTTGACGATTATTTTGCGTTGGCGGTGACGCTGTGGGGCATGTATACGGGAAAAAGGCCTGCAAGACGGCAGTTCAACGGGCCGGTGATTTGGCAGACGGATCTTGATCTGTTTCCGGATACCGAGGTTGATATTCGAAACTGGATCGAGAAGGTGTTGCGGATGGCAGGATGTAATATTATATCGACGCCTACCTATCGGGCCGTGTTTCCGGAGCCGGTGGAACGTGGGGAGGATGAGGTTGTAGGGAGCGTAGAGGAAGCAAAGAAAGCAGAGGACACAGACGACGAGATGTTTTGAGTACAAATACGATAAAAAAAATAAAATAAAAAACGTCTAGTTCTGATAGATACCATTCGTTACACCTCCTCCCTCCTTTCACTTGGCTCCCCCAACACACCCCCTGATCCTGATCCCGATCCCGATCCCGATCCCGATCCCGATCCCGACTCGGCCGCCACCGCTCGTGGATCCTGTTTGACCATGTGCTGAATCTCCAGTTTACGCCGAAACAAAACACTCCACAGCCAAATCCCCTTGACCACATCATAACCTTCTCCCTTGTCCTTGCCCTCACCCGGCTTGATCCAAACATTTCCGAGAAAAGTGGTTGCCACCACGCTCAACCACATGATGGGCATAATGGCAATAAACGCCCACATGATACCCGTTTTGGGATCCGAGTTGTTGGCGCCACTCTTGTTGTTAAAGACAGTCGACATGATGGTTAGACCGACCGTTCCGCCAAACGGGTTTGAAAAAGAAACAAGACATTGGATGGGCGCCGTGAGATTGGGAAAGAGAGCGAGAGCGTGTAGTGAGCCTGGGTTAAAGGAGAGACCGGTTCCGAATCCCGTGAGGGCCATCATGCCGTACACAAGAGGGAGATTCTCTTGGTTAGTCGCCCAGGCGAGCACGGTAATTCCGGTGGAGGCGGTGATGGTGGAAATCACGAGGGTCGGCTGGGTTTGGCGGGGGAAAACGTTGCTGAAGAAGGTGGCGGAGAAGAAGCCGACTGGTAAGTTCAGTTAGTTTAGAACAGACGAGAAAAAAAGACTAAGGGGAAAGAGAGAAAGGAAAAGAAGAAGAAAAGAGAGAAAAGAAAGGGAGAGAAAACCCGGGAAAGGGGAAAGGGGAAAAAAAAGGAAGAAAAAAAAAGAGGGAAAGAGAGAAAAGAAAAGAAAAGGAACATACCTCCCAACCCAGGCAAATAGTACAACAACGCCAGCCCTGCATCGCTCGAGCTATGTCCCAGAACCTGCGCAAAATACAGGTCCATGAAATACATGACAGCGAACATGGCGACGCCAATACTAAAGTTGATGTAAAACAGCAACCCAATGTCTCGCTGTATCAACAACTCCCACGGCATCATGGGTCTCTGTAGGGGAAACACCCTCGCCATCCCCTTCCCAGGAGCCATGGCATACTCGTAAAGCATCCACGCGCCCGTTAGAACCGCGCCCACCACCAACGGCACCACCACCGCTGCCGACGCCCACGGATACGTGCCACCGGCCCACGTCAATCCCAACACCACCAATCCCATTCCCGCTAGAAACAACACCTGCCCGCCGTAATCCACCGTCGACAGCCGCAACAGCATCCTCCCTCGCTTTGTGGATTTATTCCTCAATCTCTTCCTCCCCTTTTCACTCCTTTCCAGCTCGGGAAGTGGTTGTGGCCCAAGCAATTCTTTTCGAAGTAGAATCACCACTAATAACACGGCCAGCGCCGCCACCGGTAAATTGATCCCAAAACACCACCGCCAATTCACCTGCGTGAGATACCCGCCGGCGACAGGGCCAATAGCAAAGGCCGCTGCACCAATGACTGCGAAAAGCGTCCAATTTTTGGAATACTCCGCCAGTTCGACACGGTCAGCAAGAATGGTACGCACACAGATATTCACCCCCGCCGCACCAATGCCTTGTAGAGCCCTTCCGAGAAGAAGCACGCCAAATGCCGAGGTGGGCGCACCCGTGCAGAGTCCCGAGCCAATGGCCATGATGATGATGGCAGACTGTAACGTGGCGTGGCGCCCGAAAATATCGGCGCATTGAGCGAACAGGGGGAGAAACGAGGCGGCGGGGAGGTTGAATGCCGTGATTATCCAGTTTAGCTGTGCGATTTGGTCTGTCCCAGGGAATTAGTGTGACTTTTTCTGGGGTAGAGAATGGGATTTTTGGGTAGGAAAAAGGGGGAGGCCAAAAAAAAATGGGGGGGGTAAAAGGTGAAGGGTGATGGGGGGAAGTATAGGTAAAAAGGGGGGACATAGAATAGTGAGCAGCACGCAACACACTACCCCCAACAAACAAAAACACCACCACCCCCAAACCGGCAGAAACAGAAACTGAGACTGAGAACAGAGAGAGAAAAAAAAAAGGGAGAAATACCAAAATCCTCTGCAATAAAAGGCAGCGCCGACGCCACAATCGTCATGTCCAGCGCCTGCAGCGCATACGGAAAGAACAGGCCAAAGACGATTTTGTATCGATATGTCCTGCGGCAATTCCTTTCGGCTTTTTCTTCTGGCGTCTCCTCATTCTCTTTCCTATCTGTCGTTCTCGTCGTGAGAGCGAGAGTGAGAGGGGTAGATGCGCTGTTGGGACGTGACGAAGAACCGGCTTGCGAGTGTAATTCAATGGTCTGTTCTCGCTTTTGCTGATGGTCGCGGTATTTCCGCCGGGCGTACTTGTATGCCGTATACATCTCGTCTTATCCTGAGTTGTCGTTTTCTAAAAAAAAAAAAAAAAAAATTTTTTTTTAACTTTATTT
>Ga0247760_1003279_pt1 | contig 10752 bp, 11 predicted proteins | sample UWRJL171409R4_FD_179936 | JGI IMG/M metagenome (GOLD analysis project Ga0247760, IMG submission 179936) | Plant litter microbial communities from Arlington Agricultural Research Station in Wisconsin, United States - UWRJ-L171-409R-4 | ecosystem: Environmental > Terrestrial > Plant litter >...
CGGGCATGTTATCGCCAGGTGGGACGCCGGATGGAATGCAGCACCCAGCGGGTATTTCGGAGAGTTGGGGCCTGAATCTGCTGGGGAATTCTATCTTGGCCGTGACGTCCCCGCAAGGACAAACCCACGGTAGAGTGACGGAGGGGAGAGATGCCTTGGTGGGAGGAAGAGGAGGAGGACCTGGAGGGGTACAAATACCGCAAATGCAGTCGACACATCAACGACAGTTACGGGCACAACTACAGGCACCGTTACCGCAACCGCAATCTGATCCACAACCACAACCAGTGCATCTTCAACTGCTCCAGCGACGCCAGTTGCAACAGCCACGATTACAACCCCGGCTGCAGGCACAACGACCGCTGTCACAGATGCAGATGCAAACATCACAATCGCAGATGCAGACACAGACGAGGATGGGGATGGAAATGGAAATGGAAGCAGAAACCCACCCCAATCCTGTCCTATCAGAGCCGCACCGTGCAAAGATCGCGTACATCTGCAACGGCGTGCCAGACGAGACGTGCTGCCCAACTGAGCCTCAAGGTGGGGGAGAAGAAGACGATGATCAAGGGTCTGGGGGGAGCCAAGGGCGGGAGCAAAGTCAAAGTCAAAGCCCAGTGGGTGCAGGAGGGTGTGGTGGTGCTGGTGCTGGTGATGGAGTTGTGGGCAAGGGCCGGCCGGACCAGGAACCGACCGGATCTGATTCTGGTTCCGGGTCGGGGGGTGAATGTTGCGGGCCATTGCCGAGACAGGCCGATTCAGCATCGGCGTCGGCATCGGAGTGCGGAGGAGCGCCGGCGCCAGCAGTGGCAGACTGCAGGAGTGCGGTGCCGGCCACGGATGAGACGCATTGTGACGAGGCCGTGGCGATTCTAATCGAGCTTCGAGAGGCTCGCGGTGGGGTGGATGCAGCGCAGGCAAGGGCTGTTTTGGGGTGTGATGGACGAAGGGATTGCGTGGTGAAGAATACGCGGCTGTTTCAGCTGATGGATGACTTATCCTAATATTTTTTTTTCTATTCTTTCCGTTTTGTTTCTTATTCTTTCCCCCCTCCCCAAGGACTAGAATAATAAACTTTGCGTGTCCTCGAACCTTCAGGATTTCACGCTGTGGTATCCCCCAATCACGGCGCGGGGATGACAGAAGAGTCTACGCCCCTCGGCTCGCCGAGCGACCCACTCGACCAGGAACTGCCCGTCCCTCATATTTGAATGAGAAGCACACCGAGGATCGAAAGAGTTTCCATAGGATAAACATTTACAGCTACTCAAATCCAAAGTTACCCAATCAACAAGAGCAAGAGCAGATCAACAATGGCTTCCGCGGAGAACGAGACCAAGCCCAAGCCGTGGTACGCCGCTTTCCCAGCCCCGCAAAGTGAGCCTGGAGCCATGGCGCGCCACGAGGTCCTCGCATTGATGCAGAACTCCGCTGTTGGGCGGGACTTTGTCTTGGTTGACTTGCGCAGGACAGATCACGAGGTATGCTGAGCAGATTACCTTTCGTCGGTCTTAGTGGATTCAGTTTGAAGGCTGAGGAAGAAAGACCATCGAGACCAGGACTGGAACTGAGCTTTTTGGAACTGGGCGGCCCTCGCCCTTTCCTTTTCCCTAGGGCGGCACCATTAGGGGATCCATCAACCTCCCCGCCCAGAGCCTCTACCCGGCTCTTCCGACCTTTTACACCATGTGCAAGGCAGCGGGCGTGAAGAAGGTTATTTGGTACTGCGGTATGCCAAAACTGCCCAACCCATTCCTACACTTCCACATAAGTAGTAAACGCTGAAGTTTCGGTTTTGCGTTTCACAGGCTCCTCACGTGGCCGAGGCACGCGAGCTGCAGCGTCGTTTGCCGATTACATTTCCGAGCATGGTAGCGCCGAGGATGGAATGGAAAGCGTGATTCTGGAGGGCGGCATCAAGGGGTGGGCGACAGCCGGAACGGAGTTTGTTGAATATATGGATGGCTACAACGAGGCGGTTTGGCGTGGTGTTGTTGAGTGCTGAACTTCTCAGTCACCGCTCAACGTCACCACCCCGCTGAACATCAACGGTGCCCATCTTGTCTTTGTTCCTTGTCATATTCGTGTCCATCTTCTTATTACTCCAAGTCACGCCAGTGGCGCCTCCATTTCTCTCGTTATTGATATCTATTCCGTTTCAGCTCCTTTCAACAGGCGGTTGTTTGACTATGCCTGGCTGCTTCAATTGGCCAGAGCGTGAGACTCTCATGGAGTCGGTCCATCATATCAAGGTTGTGGGCATGAAGGATCCTACCTAGGCAATCAAAAAGAAGCTTTTCGTATCAGAGATGAGAGTAAAGACAGAGCGTAAGAGCTAAAGGCGTGGAGCTACGTAGGCAGCCATATTCACAGCCTTACAGTGCACGAAAGCATCGGAAACTGGGTTTGCGGTGTGAGATACCGGTCCGTTCTGTGGAGCCTGACCCCCCAGTTGCCGGAGTGAGGACTGCCGGTAGGCGGCAGTGGCGAAAGAAAGATCTCGTCGGCAACTTTTATAGGGTGGCTCCCTTAGGACCCAAAAAAAAACCGAACTCACAAACTCGCCAAGAGGCCCCACAGGGCACTTACAGCGGTGGTCCCCAGCAAAAGTGCATCTAAGTTCCCCTTTTTTTTGTCCTGAGGGAGGGTGAGAATGGGAGGTGGAGAATCGGAGATACGACCTTGGCAAAGAAAATCGTGGGCGCGGGATGAGCGCAGAATTACAGCACCTTGTCCAAAAACCGGCAAAGGTCACACAGGTGCAGGAGACTTTGAGACGGGGGCAGGGGACGCAAGCCAAGCGGAGCATTTGCTACGGGGCCCACTTTACACTTTCAATTTTTTAAATTTTTTTTTTTAACCACAGCAGGCCCAGCCCCATCATGTGTGAACATACCACCTGGTTGTCCCAATTTTGCTCGCCTCTTCTTAGTGGCCATGGGCAAAAAGGACCACACGCAACTTTTTGTGACGTAGCCGCCGGCTCCGCCGCGGCCTCGGCTGCTTCCCGAAGTTCATAGGTGGAAGACTGAGCTGCACTTGATGCCCGTAAATGTGTAATGAGACGACGCACCCGGACATCACCTGACAGCGTTTCTTGTTAGGAATGGTCGAGCGGGCGAAACCTCCGGCTCCATTTCCTTTTTGCTCCCTTTCATCCCATGCTCCACGTTGCATGAACGTGCGTCTGCGTGTCGGGGGGCAGTTGTCGTGGCCATTCCGCCACGGCACTACCCAAGGTATACACTTGCAAACCAGTTTGGAAGCCACCAAAGCGGTTGACAAAAAAACAGGGTCACATTACCTATCCAGTACATAGGCTACCATATAAATTACAGGCAAAACAGAGGTATCTTTTTGTACTACCAGCCGGTCATCTGACCGTTCCCTGCTAACACTTGCTCTATCTATACTACCATAAAATCCACCAATTTGTTGGTGGAACTGTTAGGGTCCCTGTTAGCCAGGAACCGCACTGGCCAGTTTGTGTGGCCCTGTTATTTTGTCAACCGCTTGGCCACCTACGTGCCACATTTGGCCAATGCACGCCACAAGGGGAGAAAAGAAAACAGGTTGTAACGCACAACTGGGCATAACGAGAAGAGAAGAGAAACAAGGCGCAGTACTAGGGGATCCCGGATCGCAAAACACACCGGTTGAACAGCGGCGACCGCCAGCAAGCACACCAGAATGCTATTTTGCGGGGGTTCATGGGAATCTTCAAGAATCCCATCAGCCGTTAGTTACCCCACTTTTGCGGTCACAACAGGCCGTAGGAGCTCTTGCTCCGGTCCAATCCCAACCGCCGCTGACTTGTCCGCAGTGTCTTGACCAAGGCTCAGGAAAAGCGTGAGGGGGAAATGCGGGATCAATTGGTCCATGGTCATCGACCAGCTGAGCGGACACTGTTAGTGCGCTGTCCCGTACAGAGGTAGCCACATGTAGCCCGCGTGAAGCAGGCCGCTAGACCGGATCATATGCTCCGGTGAGGATGACCTTTGGCTTCCCTACCTGCTCTGTTCTGCATCTCTGCATCACCGCAACCACACTCGGCTTTTCGGCACGCAAAATGCCCTTGATCTTTTAATTCTGTTTCTTTGAGGTGCGCAATACTTTTCGCATTTGTGACGTCATTTTGAACAATTGGAGATTCAGAAAAGCTGATTCCCCAGGATACCGACAGCGGTTTCGCAAGTCTCGGAGGGCAGCGTTGGAGATGGCTGTCTCTTTTTGGAAACATTTGATCCGACATCAATAGACACAACATATTGAAAGAGTCCTATACTAGCTCGACGTATGTCCTTGGGTACCAATGTGAATTGGATGATACCTCCCAGACCCTCAATCGGCTCTTTCCGGGTCGCATATGAGCAGGCGGGCACAATCATTGGGTGTTGGGACGGCCGTGAACAGAGCAAATCCACTGCTGGGACGTCCCCATTGCTGTCAAAATGACGTAGATTTCACCTAGGGTCCATAGGAATACCCCTGAAGAGGCGAGAAGCTTCTACGTTTCAGAAAGAGACCCTGAATTTGTGGCGTTGCAGCTCTGCTGCGTGCAGAAGAGGTTGTGAAGTCTCAACGTTGTGGGTTGCTCGGCGGTCAGCCGTCTTTAAACCGGGCCTCCCGGTCGGCTGCACAAGGCGTCGGCTTTGGCTATTACAGTTTTCAGTGCAAACTTGGTGTAGATTACTTAGTATTATGGGTAAGTTTAATCACTGGCACGCGTACCGACGGGGGTAAAAGTGGGCCCCACTCAATGCCAAGAGTACCTGGTCAGGGGATTAAACTTTCGTTCGCAACCGCAGTAGTTAACAGTCAAATCCGATACCGCGTGGCTAGATGTCCCCAACAAGAGGGGTGACAGAGCGGCGACGGCTGCACACAGGGATGACGCAGATTTGCTTGCGGCTGCCTGTGCCAGTGATGGCTGTTTTCCCGCTGGAAGCTTGTGCCAGGCGCTCCCGTTCAGATGGGTCCAATGTGGGGCCCGGTGCTTGCAGGCAAAGTGACCTTGGCAGCGGGGAAGGTACTTCGGGCACAAGCTGGGAGTAACAGCGGCGAGAAAAGATCGAGATCGGAATGCTCCTGCCCTGCCAAACTGCTCCGTGGATCGGTTTTTGGGGGAGCAAAAACGGATGTGAAATATATACCAGCAAAGAACAAAACGCTGCAGGCAACCTTACACCGGCCGCTCCTCCCATAAAAAGTTGACATTGCCCAGCGCCATGATGGCTGACTTCTTCTCTTTCACTCTTAAAGCTCATGCCCATAGGAGAACTACAATCGTGGCCGCAACCCTTTGGCACACCGAAGCAGTCACGAACCCTAGTCGACCCCGAGAAATCTGTATTAAACTCTCTTGCCGTCCCCTGAAGTCCCGCATTCCTGAAGTCTACCAAGCATAGAGACGTTACTTCTGCTCGCCCTGTCGTTCTGTTATTGATCTGAGCGGTCCGCCTCCCGGGACCTTGACGTGCCGGCTCAAGATGACCGGAATTAAGACTGTGGATCAGTCATTGAGGGCAAAGGTATCAACTTCCCGATCTAGTGTGGCAACCAAATTCAACTCATTGACAAGGCGAATCAGGAACGTGCCTTTATTGCAGCCTCCCGCCGGACTGACCGAAGCATTGAAGCACGGCTTTTGTCTGCTCGGGCAGCATCCGCCGTTCACAAGGAACGGACTGGGAAGGCTTTCAAGATTAGCGAGGAAATCGTTGCGAACGAGGAGATGTACGAGGAAGAGGAAGAAGAGTACCCGCACCGTACTCTGGCCGCCGCCGCCAGAGCTGGCGGTACCTCTGAGATGAGTGCTAGATTTGGCCGTGGAGCCGACCTCGACGAACTCCTTCGGCGCGAAGAGATTGATCGTGAGTTCAAGGAGAGATTTGGTCCAATTTTGGCGTCCCAGAGAAGCACGGCTGCCATGTACGGATCGGCTCAAAACCAGTTCTATGCTCTGCCAACGCAGTCGTTTGGCACGAACCATGGCTATCAGCAGCAACATCCTGCATATGCTATGGAGCGTGATGGAGCACATTCTGCGGCGCGTATTCCGTCATATCCCCTAATTCCGGTAGTCTATCCTCCGCAAAGCCGGCAGGCGTGGTTTGACGAATACGTCTCTACACCTGCACTATCCCCGGGATCGACTCAAACGCAGACACCACTCTCTTCGGCCACTCCGCAGGGCCAGTCCGAGGAGGGCATCAAGATCGAGCCGTTCGTTGATCTTTCGCCAGCCGCATGGTTAGCAGATCTGCCACTATCATCACTCACGCCAGAGCTCCCCAATAATGTGAAGGGTATCGCCGGCACAGATATGGCAGATTCGTTTCCAGATACGCTAACGAGCATGCTCATGGGACACGACCACGAGTTTTTCGAGTCAAACTTTAGTACCGAGCAGCCAGGATCAGGCAACCTCGATATAAACGTGGTGACAGTGGACTGGCGTGCCTGGATCGACGACTCTGACGGGGGGGACCAGTCCCCCGGCGATCTTGGGTAGCATTCACATGAATTGTGGTTTACATTGGCTTGTATTAGCTAGCGCTTCTTTTCTCTACGGATTATTCTAATTTGGGCGGGGGCGAGTAGGGTCTTGGGAAATGAAAACAATAAGATAATGAGCGGGGCGTAGTTAATACCCAGAATGCAAAGAGTATCCCTTTGCTACTTTCCTTAATGCGGGTAACTCATGAATGATCGGTGCATCGCTCCATCCTATGAAGTTGCACGGCGCCACCAGGAGAAATGTGGGATCTGACCACCTTTTTGTCGTCCAGAATCACCTCTGGTATGTAGGGACTCCTCTACGCCCTGCATCCGAACTTGGATCCCACCCGCCTCGACCCCTGAATCCCCCGAAATGTAAACAGACCTCCGCCATGCATTCCATAACCAAGTCTAGCGACTGCCACTGTCCGAATAGCCCTTGTCCTGCAAACCTCGTTAGGTCCTGTATTTTTCTCTGCAAGAGTGAGAGAGATAGGGAGAAGGAACGAGAAAACCTACCACGCCACTACCTGCGCTCTCACTTCCACCCCGCTTGGGCTTGGCCTTGTCCTTTCCCTTGCTGTTGTTGCTCTTTCTCTGGCTTGGGGATGGGTACGAGTCCTTGATACCACGGGTGTTGCGGGCGCTGGTGTTATCGGTGTCCTTGGGTTTACCGCCAAAGCCGGTTTTGTCGTAGCCCGAACGACCCATTTTTGAGTAACTCGAGGCGAGGAGAGTAGGTAGTTGTGTCTTTTTCTTCTTCTTGTTTTGGATGTTATGGGGATCTTCATCGTCATGTTAGTTAGTTGGTCATACATGTACCTTGTTGGGTGGGTAGGTGTGGTTTGTGTTAGAAAGGGGAAGGGGGGGGGGGGGGGGGGGGGGCTGGGTGGGGGGGTTTGCGGGGGTGGAGGCTTGGGTTGGTTGGTTTCAGGGGGAAAAGGGGCTGAGGATAGAGGGAAGGAAGGTAGGTGGTGATGGATGGTGTTGAACACACCACACCACCACATTGGCACACCACCTTCTTCCTTCTTGACATATCTTTGATCTGGCTAGGAGGATCTACCTATCTGCCGGACCGGGCTGGGCTGATGGGCTGCTGGACTGTCTGTCTGTTAGCTCGGTAGACCTGAATCCCGGGAGAGCTGATCTAGATAGATTAGATAGACACACTTGGGAGCCTGGCAGAACTGGGTTGGTTCTTAGCTGACTGAGGCTGATCTGGCTGGGTTGTGCTATCGAGGGAAAGAGTTGCAAAGTCCAGCTGGCTGAGGGAGATTTTATACATGAGCGAGACCTTCCTTGGGTTCATGATGCTTCAAATTCACTTTGCTGGTTCCCTTGTCAGATGTGAATGACGCTTTTTATTTATTTATCTCTCTATGGAAGTCAATCAGAGGTCTATGCACGTTGCTATTGCGCGTGAATTAGAGCAATGTCAAGGGGTCAATTGCAAATTTTGAGTCTGTGAATATACCCAGCGCTTCATGAGTGAATTTAGAAAAAAGGACGTCTTGTCCTAGACTAGAGACTGCACTTGTCCCTCTAGGCGAACATATCGTTTGGGGACTCAAAGGGGAGTTGCCAGGCACAGCTAGAACTGTAGGGCACCCTTGACTACCCCATTCACTATGCCCTTTTACCTCTATGTGATGACAAAGTACAGTGGCTCGCATGGCAAAGGCCATCTCTGGCCCTAAATCTATTCATTAAAGTGACATGGGCACAGTGGTATCATCACACCGTCGGGGTCAGGCCTCCATCGCAACATCCTGCTTGATACCTGTCCCTTCCAACCCCCGAGGCTTCTTGACCTTCTCATCCTTCTTCCTATCGTGGCCTAGCTTCTTCTTGTCAAATTTCCCACCACCCTTCCCGTCAAACCTTCTCGCCACCTTACTATCACCTCCTTTTTCCTTTGGTTTCGGCGCGGCCGAGAGCCTGGCATCCTCGGGATTTGTTTCTTTCGCCCACCTCACCCAATCGTGGCGCCTATTCTTCCACAAGTCACCCTTCCAGTTCCTCCAGACGTTGCGCCCAAGCCACGTCCCCCTCAAATCAGCCTCATGTGCCTCGAGCTGCGACATCATATTTTCTTTCAAGTGGAAGGGCACCGATACTGTCTCACTCCTAGACGGAGCGGCGATGACGGCATTCACCACGGTTGAGCCGTGCTGGGACGTGGCCAGCTCATAGGTATGCGGGAGCAGCAATGCAACCAAGATTTTGTGAAACGAGGGATTCTGAGCCGGAGTAGCTAGTGCTGTAACGAGAATGTTTGATGTTGTGGTTGCTTCCGTCGCCAATCTGAGAAGCTGCGATGAGGTTAGAGATGCGAGTGAGGCTTGTATCGCCTTGGCTGGCGATCCTGGGGTAGTAAGAAGGGTCAACACCAGCTGGCTCCCATGGGAAATCAGCGCTGTTTTGTTCTTGGCGGCATCTGGCTGGAAGGCTTCCTTGTCGTTACTGGCTTCGTCCGAAGCACTTGTGTCGTCGAGGTGGCAAAGTTTCGGAACCAAGTACTTCCAGTCCCTTCCAACTGCTGTAGAGAGAGCTTGTAGTAATGACGTAATCTCGTTGGTAGCCTGTCGTACACTGCATCGTTCGAACAGCGTCTTGATGACGTTCAAACGTCCCTTCTCTAGAAAACTTGCAATGTGAGGCAGAGATTTCCCGACAGCGTCGGCTAGATCTTCCTTGCTGAGTCGGTTCAAAGCGCGAATGGCGGGATACGACGCAATGTCGTTTCGGAGGAGGCTCTGAATGCGAGGACCGAAGAAGTTTGCGTAAAGACCTTTAAAAATCTTGCCAGGGCAGCTTGTAATGAGCGTCTCCAGTAGCCTTGAGCCGATGGGGTCGTACATCATGCTATTGACAAATTCGGTAGCCTGTGATGTCTCGTCGGCGAAAGAAGCGGGGGCGCCTGGAACAAGTTTTTCGAGGAGAGACTTATCCTCTTCCGCCTCTTCTACGCCATCCCCAGTCTTCTTGGCTCCGCCTTTCGGTTTGGGGAAAAGAGAGAACTCCAAGTCTAGTAGCAACTGCAGTGTAGGATTACCGGTGGGGTGCTTTGCTAATACTCGCAAGGCCGTCGCACCCAGATTTGTCGTCGAGTCGGTGATGATCTTTTGTATCGCTGCTGTAAAGGAAGAGGGGACCGCCCTGTTCTGCGACTCTAACTCACTGTTCACGGTTGGTGCGCCCTCCACGGTAATGTACTCCTTCTTCTTGCTCTGTAGCAGTGATTTCACTCCTGCCTGGTTCAACGGCCTTCCAGATAGCGCAACCAGGAGAGCCCTCAGGGTATGTGAGCCATACTTATTCGAGACCAGGAATGACAGATGTTCCTCGAGCTCGTCCAGTGTCAACAGAAACAATTGCTCCATGGACTGCTCGGGTTCTACCGTATCACCCTCTGCATCCGCACCCACTAGCCCCGCAAGCTCCTGGGTCACAACAGGCGCGGACTGCAAAAACAACTTCTCGCAGCAGTGTCCAGCAAAGCGGTGTGTGACCAAGCTGATGAAATGGCCAGCAAAAGCTCGGAACAGGTGCTTCTTCTGGCGCGTGTTGGACAGAAGAATCAGACGTTCCATCAGCCGCGAACACGACTGACTGCTCGCCAGCTTGAGCTCCTTGCCTTCTGCCTCCTTGTATACATTTTGCAAGAAAATCTCCCGCTCCTCAGCTGAGGGAAAGTCGTTTAGCTCGAGGAGCTCGTCGGCGTGGCGAAAGTATTCCTGTTCCTGGTCGCCGAGCATGCCGAAGAATTCGCGCTCAAAAGCGGTACCGCCATCCGCGCCGCGCTGCTGGTTCTCGGCGGCATCATCTTCATCCTCGAGTGGGATATAGTCAACGCCTGTCGTGAATCCGTTCTCGGGTTCTCGCCGTTGTCGCTTCACTCCAGGTTCGGTTTCGTCGGTCTCACGCGCCCTCTTCTTGGCGCGCTTCTCGTCGCGGACCAATTGACGCTTGGATTTCCTGGCTTTACCCATGGCTGCAGTCGTGAACTTGGTTTACCGGGTCATTTTTGGTGGGGTGCTTTCGTAGCTGGAAATGTAGCGTGGAAAAAAAAGTTGTTATCTTATCGCAGCATAGTGCGATTACAAACATAACACTGTCTATCCAAATATCAGTGTCAACTTACACCCCGACGTTTTTGTTTCTGATAAGCCTCATTGCCTCCGGGGCGAGCCAGTATATAGCTACGTATATGTTCTGATGAAATAATCATACAAATGTTTCTCT
>Ga0247760_1003281_pt1 | contig 10745 bp, 13 predicted proteins | sample UWRJL171409R4_FD_179936 | JGI IMG/M metagenome (GOLD analysis project Ga0247760, IMG submission 179936) | Plant litter microbial communities from Arlington Agricultural Research Station in Wisconsin, United States - UWRJ-L171-409R-4 | ecosystem: Environmental > Terrestrial > Plant litter >...
GAGCTCAACAACACTTATATCTACGACGAGCAGTCGGACTGCGATCCTTCCGTCTTCAACGAGGCAGTATGCAAAGTCAGGAGAGGCGGCTACTTCCTGGAGAGCAACTCTAGCACCTTCTTTAAGTCTGCAGACCTAATCGCGGCCGCCGGTGCACCCCAAGAGATCACCACTTCAGGCACCGAGACCGGAGTACGGAACCTCATCTCCACGAGCCTTGCCGGCATCGAGCGAATTTCATTAAGGCCGAGCTTCCTCACAGAGCTCCCTATCGGCATCCCAAGACTGGGATGGGACAACGGGCACACCACCCTGCACGCCCTGGGACTTGGCTCCAACTCAACTTACCTCAGGGCTCTCGTGCGGGCTGGTAATATCCCTGGTAGGGTGTGGTCACTCTTCTGGGGCCGCATGTGGACGGAGACGGGTGCCATGGATGGTTCCCTTGTCTTGGGTGGCTATGATGAAGCAAAGGTCATGGGCCAGTAAGCCACTCAGCCGCTCGACTACAGCGAAGATACCGGATGCTGGACGGGTATGAAGGTCACCGTCTGGAACCTCTTCGTCAACTTCCGAAACAGAACCGACTTGAGCATCATGCCCCGCAACTCGGCCATTCAGTGTTGTATCGTGCCGCAGCGACAACTACTGTGGGAGGCACCTGCCGCCATCGTCGACTCCTTCGAGGCCGCTACGCAGATGAAGAGCATCGGCGTCTCCGCTGGGATACACTGGTCAGCGCGCGTGTTCAACACGTCCTTCTTCGACGGCGACATCACGTTTCTGCTGAGCAACGGGCTCCAAATACGGGTGCCCAACAGCCAGTTCTTCACGCCGTTCGTTGGGATAGCTCAGAACGGATCGCAAACCATTGACAGGTCGAAGCGGGAGCTGCTAATGAAGGGCTTGTCGGATCAGCCGGCCACATTCGGCCGTTACCTATTCACTGCGGCTTATCTTATGGTCGACCATGACAAAAAGTCTTTCAGCATGTGGCAGGCCAGCCCGTCGACCAAGACTTCCTTAGTGCCTTCCTCAAAAAAGGTGGCCAGGGATTGCGGGGGTGTCGATAGATCCGGAGAACCTGGAGGGTTTGGAACATCAGGAGGATCGGGAGGATCTGGAGGAAGTTTTGGAGTTGATGACACTGGACGTGACCTTGAGCAAAACACAGCTGGAACAAATGGTGATACGTCGCCAGTGACCACAAGTGCCATCACGGGGGTAGCAATTGGCGGGTTTGTCGCCTTAGCTGGTTTTGTTTCCATCTTATGGTCCGTCCGACGCCGCAGGGCCTCCACGTCGAGGCCTTCGGCAGCAGACTTTGGCGGCCCTGCAGAACAGCTGGTATTCTATACAAGGATACCCGCCTCACCCTCACATCGCAAGAAGTACACGGGTCCGACACATACCAAAACCACACCACACCACCTGTAAAGCTCTGCGCAGACAGAGGTTCTCGGGATACGCACCCTCCGGAAGCGCGACGTTGGAAGGGCAAAGAGCCCGAACGAAAAGGTTCGCTACATGAGATGGATGGAGGAAGGGTCTGATGTCCCAATAATTATTCGTGCATATATCTACACCTGTATCTATCTATCTTGTTTACATCCGTTACCACGTGTAATACAACCCTCACTTGGGCGTGCGAAGACTTCACAACTCAACCTACGGGCTTAAATTTGGCAGTGGTAGAGAATCGCGACATGAGCTGAGGGCTGCTAAAACGGGTACAGTCTGTATGTAGGTGTGCCCGCCACCACATCCGTTGATTGGCCATGCAGGGCGGTGTCCGGCGGCACATTATGATCTTTCCGTCTGCAGCGCACACACCGTCTCTGCCGCTCTTCCGATTTTTCCTCCCACTAAACCCCGCAAGCCCGGCTTCACACTTCACTTCACTTGCAACATAGCAACGTACATAGCAACAAACATAACAACATAGAGTATCAGTTTCCGCCGCAAATTCAGAAGCAATGCAGCCCGCAACCTCCGCCGCCCTCCGCGCCGTCTGGGACAAAGTCCACTCCCCCAAGGGCTTCCCCTTCCCCGCCACCGTCGCCGCCCTCACCGAGCTCGGCGTCACCCGATATCGCGCAGACTACACCGCCGCGACCGTGACCGCCTACATCGACGAAACCGGCGAGACCGACGTCTCCCCGCTGACGGTGAAGCACGAGGGCACCGCCGGCAAGAAATGGGATCTGGCTGGCTTGCAGGCGGCGATCAAGGGAGCGCAGACAGGGACTATTGGCAACTATCATGACTTTTCGGCTGCTGCTGTCGCGGCTGGTGTGGTTGACTACACGTGTTTCATTGCGGGGAAGAAGGTTGTGTATTACGGTGCCTTGGGCGATTCGCATTTGGAGTGGTTCCCTGGAGCGAAGAAGGACTGAGGCGGGCAGTTCGTTTCTGGAATAGATCCTAGTTAGGTATGCAAAAAAAGGCCTCGGCTCCCTCATTTCAAGTTGACCTTCATCTCAAACATCCCCTCTCGTTTCTTCTTCATCTCCCTCCACAGGCGCGGGACCTTTGCTATCCCGATGAACTCATGGAACCCTCCAGGAAACGGCCGCAGGATTGCCAACTCGTGTCGGGATCCCTCAAGCAAGCAGATTTTGTCTCCGGTCTTTACAAACCGATCAGCATATCCCAGCCAACCATTGGAGGTAGTAATGAGGCGGAATTGACAACAATATCGGCTGAACTGCTTGCACTGGCCCAGGATCTTTGTAGCCATGTGATCTCTGAAATCACCCTCGACTTCAAGCCATGGCGGTGATTTTACAGTCTCGACACTGTTGTCTGTACCTCCTATCCCGCTCCAGGTAGGGAAGAGATGTTTGAGGCTCGGGGTGCTTGTCCAAAGCCGGAATTGGACATTAGCTTCCAAGAAGAGCGCGGCCTGCTTTAAGTCTGCTGCCGCGGCTGTATCTGATGTCGACACGGCGAGGTCTCTCAGATCCGCAGGGGTCCATTCTGGTAGGACGCCAAAATCAATGCCGATGAATTTCGACAGCTCGGATAACATTACTTCGTCGCTGGAATAGGAGTGATGGTCCCCCTGGGTATTGGCAAGTGAAAAGTCAGCATGGGTTGCCGCCATGTTCGCACCCTTTGATGTCTCGCATCCTTCGTAGTCAGGAAAGGCCGTGACGCCATCAACAGTGTCCATCTGGGTAGCGTAGATCACCAGGGTCTTCCAGTCATCTCCTTCTCGCTCGTCGTTCTCTAACTGCCTCGCGATAAACTCCTCCGCGTCCCAGGGACCAAGTTCCTCACACACATGAAACAATTCACCGCTTGGCCAATACATGCGAGGATATCTTGGGCCCTGGGTCAAGTCAACTGCCCACGACGGAAGGCCAGGGTCATCGAACGGCCGAGACCAGAACAAATGAAACAGCTCGCCCATTTCCTGAATCAGGACGAGCGTGGCGTCCCTCGCAACACGCTGGGATGATTGTGCATAGTCAACCACTACACGAGATGCAGTCTCGTGTTTGATCAGCCCAAGAATGCCAAATAGCTTATCAGCGGGGATTGTTGAGTTGCACAGGACCCCCAACGGCGCGAAGCCATATTCGAATGCGCTGCCTGACGTCTCTTGGTCTTGGCTGTCAGTCCAGTTATAGCACCACCAGTGGCCTGCTTTCTGGTGTTTATTGACCAGTGATGACAGAGTTACCGCTGTGGCAATTGATCTGAACCAGGGGAACCATGGGGTGCCAGGTGTGGAGATGATGATTGGAATCGTATCCATCAACTTCCCGAGCTGCAGTTTCACATCTCCGATATACACAACGCTGGATGCAGAGCTGAACATCAGCTCCTGCATAACCCAAACGCGGCCCCAGTAGTGATGTGTAAATAGGGGGGCGAGAACCGCGTTCAAACTGACGGAGATGAGCTTCATCTTCCAACTCTCGCCATCCTCTAGCTTCATGTCCAAGAGCTCAACTTCTTGTATCTGAAGTAGCGTGATAAACTTCTGGACGGTTTCAAAAAACGCGGCCGACTTTATATCGACTGTAACGATCTCTTTGAGGGCCTTTTCATGGTTGTCGCTAGGCCTAGGATCCCATTCCCATAGCAGGCTACCGACTCCATCACTGTCACTGCCATCGCCGTTAGAGCTTACGCTCTTATAGTTGTCCTCGTCGTCGGAAGTATCTCGGTCATTGCTAGCATTGAGAACGTTGGTGTCTGTTCCTTCGCCTGAACTTACGGTTTCCCAGTCTGAATCCGGGTCCTCTAAGGTCAACCTTTCTATGCCAAGAAAATCGTCAGGGTCGGCCGAGGCGGGAACAATTCCGCCAGACCCAGAAACCGAGGAGCCGGAGGAGAACCCGGACGACGAGGAGCTATCATCAGATATTTCCTTTGGATCCAGCTGACTGACGAAATCCATGATGCTCGATATTGACGCGTCCAGACGCTCAGCATATTCCGTAACACTGATTCCGATCGCCCGAGATGGCTCGTCGATCCACGGCAAGCGGTCACCTAGCCAAATAACCGAGCGTTTTGACCATGCAAAAATATCCCTCATGCGCTTAACCTGCATCGACTTCTCGTCGTGGTCGGCCTGGTTGAGGCAGATGGCATCCACCCACAACCCTAATCCGACGCCTGGACGGTACCGCCCTTCCTCCCTGAAGCGCGCCAGCGCAAGGTAGAGGCTCTCTCCGACAACGAATGCGCTGCCATTGACGAAAATGGTATGTTTAGGTTGTGCATCAGGCCCCCAGGTGTAGCTCAGCGTTTCGTAATCTCCCCATGTGAACCGAGCAAGGAGAGTGCTGTCGTCCTCGACAAATGCATCCCCGAGCTCTTGTTTCTGGAAGCGCGCCCATACTTCGCAGTCCCGCGGGTGTGGGAGGACCGTCACTATCGGTGCAGTGATGGAGAAGTAGTCGCAGACTCGGCGACGAAAGGCGCGGTATCTTTCAGACCATTTAGTGAGCGAGACGGTGGTTAGGTTTATTGCGATCTTATCGTCTCCAGCAGGATCCGGCTCGGCGATGTACAGAAGTCGTACCTCATCGAGGACGCTAAGAGGTTGGTAGAGCGACATGGCAGCAGCGTGCTTGCTGTGTGATATTTGCGTGACGTGACACTGACGTTCGCTGCGTCGCTTCGCCCGAGAAGGCGGGGAAGGTGAAATGGCATGCTGTGGAGGCACAATGCCCGAAGGACCGACAGTCTATTTGCACAGTACCTTCCATCTATTTGTACAGCCATTAGCACCATTATTGCTATGACCTAAGCCATAACGGAGCAGAAAGAGGCCTTCTCGCATTCTCGGCCTATTTCAACAATACCATTGAGGCTTTTTATAATGCGAGTAATGTCTTCAACCTAATGACCCAGGCCCGAATTCAAGCACAAGCTGCCTGTTGGGTGTGGGTGGATCTGAGAACTACTGTACAGATAGTCAGGAGTTACTACACAAATAGACATTCTGCTGCAACACGAAACGCGTCGACCATGTTGCAACGTCCATCTCAAAATCTCAGTATTATATAGCAAATTCTTAAGAGAGGGCACATGAAAAGAAAAAAAAAACATGAAAAATATCATGAGCTATTTCTGACCAAGAAAGTCCTCTGAGATAGCCCAGTCGAGGTCCTCCCAGCCACTGTCCTCCACCTGGAGACTCTGTTGTGGAGCCGCAGGAAGCGGAAACCACGGCTGTGTATCGCCCACAGTGCAAAAGTCAAGCATTCCGGAAACCGGCGCATTCGGGGCGCCCAGTTGCGGTTCCGAAGGGTTGATCGGTGTTGACCCGCTTCGTTGGACACTTGGCGCCCAAGGCCCAGGACTGCCCGCACTCTGTACTCTGTACCGCTCCATTGCTCTCTCAAAATTTGCCTCGACGATGGCCGGAAGGCTTGCGAGGAGAGCCTCCTGAACCGATCGCAGCTCTCGGCTGGCGGCTTCCCGGACGCTGTTCTCCACCAGGGGCCTCATTTCCTGTCGGAGGAAGGTCTCAAGAGACAAAGTCTCCTTCTCGTCGATAAAGTCTTTAATGTGGTTAGCAGTTCAACTCCGGCTTGTGAGGGGTCATTCTACAAGCGCTTTGTGGGCACAGGGTATAAAATAGAAAACACAGGGGGCGGGAACCTACACGGGGAAGGGGCTTCTTCGCTCGGAAACAAAATACCATAAATTCCTTTCCACTTCTCCTCCTCGCTTGCATCTGGTCTCCTCTTCCTTGACATAAGCTGGCTCTTGATCGCGTCTGTAACTCCTTCGGGCGGATCTCCGGGGTTGAGTTCGCACATTTGTGCAGGTGGCAACAGCCCATGGGCCTCAAGCAGGTCCTTGCTACTGAATATCTGTCTGCATCTGATGCAGAAATTGACGATGTGGCATCGATAGAGATGTTCCCTGCTTTTGTGTGAGCATTTATCGTCACAGGCTTGATAAGTTGACCTTGCAGGGCACCTACTTGATACGATGGGTCGTCGGCCAAAATCCCTGGACACACTTTCTGTGCGTGTGAATATTGTAAGTCGAGGGGTCATGCTTGCGAAACGGACAGGCTAGCCTCTTGTTGGTGTGAGATCCTGGCATTACTCGGGAGCCGTTCGGGCCCCGGTTCGGCTTGTTCCTGTCTTTGTCATCCTCGGCGTTGCCCTCTTTCCAACCTACCCCTCTTCTCCTTTTTAGGGTGCCGCCGTTCCCGAATATCTCACCATGGCCATGATCTCCACTCCCGCTGGACCCATTCCTTCCGCTGGGTTCCGAGAGGTTTGTGCACCGACGGATGAAGGACCGAAGCAATTCTTCGAACAGACGGTCGAATTCCGCCATGACATTACGGGTGGTAGTGTCCGTCCCGCTCTCTATCACAGTCATGGCGATACCAGTGCAACTCTGGCCGCTGCTGTATTCTGATGTAACGCTGCTTGATTCTGTGTAGGCAAAGTCGGACTCATAATCACAGTCTTCAGAATTCGAGGGATGGAGACTGTTTGCCGATGGAGATCGGTGCACGTCTCCATCTTTTGAAATTCCATCTAGCGGTCTCTCGCTTTGAACGTCGGAGTCGGGAGTATTTCGTGTTGCCCTTCAGCAGAGTCAGCTAGCGGATCGACGCAATGGGGACCAGAACTACACCGACAAGTCCTCGGCAGATGTAAAAGACCCAAGCGATCCTTGCAGGTTAGGAGGCTCCTTGTTGGTGATGGAACACGTCAAAGGTGTTATGTTAACACTGGCTAATGCGCTCCCCGACGTTGTTGACTGTCCAGTTTCCGAAGATGACGCAAGCGACAGTTGAGCGAACCCATATTCGATGGCGTGGAGATGAGACTCTGTAGCGGGTTCGCGTAACACCCCATAGGGTCCCTTAACCACCGATCCTGCGCAGCTTCCTGGCCCGTCGTCGCCGTAACAAAGCACACAAAATCCCGGGAACATGATGTATCTCTCATGCGGCCCCCTCGGACATGATCGCTTTCGGCTCCCGTCAACAGAAGTTCGGAAGAAATGGACGCCAGGATCGCTGCAAGCTGTATAAATGTAGTAGTTTTTGGTGAAATTGCACATGATGGAAATTACTCGATGCCGAGCATAATTTGTGCTGACAATTGATGATGATTTTTGGCAGTGGTAAGGTAGAAGCTGGTGTGTAATATTTAAGAGATGAGAAAATTTACCAGGCGGCAGCGAGTTGTTGCGCAACTTGCGCATTACTCGGGAAGCCTGAAACGACTTCTTCTTAAATGCTGACCCCTTCTAACGACTTTCGGCCCCCAACTTGGAACCCTTCCTCCCCGCCGTGAACGCCATCGACAAGTGGGCGAGAGTTGATAGGCGAGGGTTAGGGTCACCGGAGTGAGAGACGGTGGCTGAGCTTTCAACCTTCCAGAGCACCAGGAGGATAGGGTTAGCTAATAATGATGAGATATGCCTGAACCAACTGAGGCTTACCAGGCGGCTGAAACAATATTTGATCATTGAGAAAGAACCTGCCCAATCCGACAGCCAGCTCCTCTTGATTTCCACTAGTCCTCATCCACATATTTTTCGAACACATGCCCATAAAACTTCCTCCCAACATCTTGGTGACTCCTGATCTTCGTTCGGAGCTGGCTCTCGCCCCAGGTATCGTATTTGCCCTTGAGGAAAGGCGAGTCAATCTCAGCTCCTTCCCGGCTTCCATCCGTTCGTCGCTCGAGAAGGTCCTCGAGATACGCCGTGAGCGTGCCTGTTGCCGCCGCCTTTGTCAAACTCCTCTTCACCCCCTGGAAGAATGGCACGCTATACCGCTCCGGCGCCCCAGGTGCAAGTACGACTCGATGCGTTGTTGCCCTGCACAGACCGCCCGTAACGACCTCAAAAGCTTGTCCGATGTTGACAACGAAAGAGCCTGGGATGTTCGGGACGTCCACCCAGGTGCCGTCGCCACTTAGTGCCTGGAGGCCGCGGACCTCGGGCGGGGAGGCCTGCAACAGGAAGGTCCACCACCCAGAGGAGTCTTTGTGTGGCCCGACGCCCTGCGCGGGATTGTTCAAGGCGGGCTCCGGGGAGCTGGGAGGGTAGCGGACCAGCTTCAGGCGATGCTGGTCGGAGAGAAAGCGGAAGAGGGATTCCTCGGATGGCAGCGAGAGTGCCTCAGCGACAAGGCGGAGGAAGCGCTCGCCCAGGCTGGTGAGCTCGGCGATGTAAGTTTCCACGATGGGTCGAATTGCAGGGATGTATGTTGAGGGCCACTGCCGTCGATTAGTCGCGATGAGGATGGGTAGGTAGAGATGGATTGGTACCTGGTTTGGGCCGCGCAGGCTCTCGTACAGCGGCTTGGTGTTTGGCGACGGCGCTTCCAGCTCTGTGGCAAACTCGAACTGTTCCCGTCTATCGGGCTTGCCTGCGGTAGTTTCGCTCCCAGTAGCACTGTATCCCAAGAAATGCGGCGAATTATGAAGCGCTACCATTTCTTTTGCATCCTCCGAGAGGGAGAACAGCTTGGGCAATGCATCGACAATATCGGAAATGGCAGCTTCCGGAACGCCGTGGTTAACAACGTACAAAAAGCCGACGTCGGTGATAGCATGCCGGAGATCGCTAAGAAACCGTGACTTTGTTGAGGCTTCCTCCGCTAGGGACAGGTCCAGCACGGGAATCTCGGTGAAGTTGTGATCTACCATCGCCGGACGTGGTTGATGCTGGTTGAATTGACACTGGCAGCCGAAATTCACCCACAGCACAACCCAGTCTCCAAATGACGCAATTCGGAGATGGATCGCACTTTCCCTATCAACTCCCCCAGGCCACCACTTGACGACTCCGAACAGGCTCTGATTGGCGAGCCGATCGATTTTGGCTCCATTTCCCCGCGGCCTCCATCAAGGGTTTGCGGAACCACAACCACATCACAGACAGCGCTGAGAGAACTGCTGCATCATCAGACAAGCTGATCCCCGTTCGCTGCGGGTCCCTGCAGGTGCTTTGTCGTCTTTGGCGCTGCGGCAGCAACCACGCTCTCGGACTTCAAAAAACCACACATACCGTCATAGCATGCAAGAACTGACGCGTCAGACGCGGGCCAATATCAACAGATTGCAACCATGAAAACAAAAGGTGAACAAAATGTATCCGTCCCCGGCATTCTCATCCAAGATCTCCCAGTGTCCCACGCAACCCAGCGCCCAATTCAGCGCAAGCCGCCGACTGTCCTGCCAGACAGATGTCTGCTCGACAAGCCAGCAAGCGCCATGCCGTATACATCCCGAACATGGCGCCGCACAGCACCAAAATCTACGAATTCTTTGGCTTCACCCCCGGCCAGACCCCGCCTCTGAGCAGAATCTTCAACAGCAATGGGTGCCCCCCTGAAGCAGACGCCGACGCCGTCGTCCATCGTCCCGACACCGCTACGACTGCTGGCTTCATCGACATCCATACCGCTCCAAACGGACATCCCATCAACGGCGCAGCCAAGCGTCCATCGATCCCGTCCCTCCCGAAGAAACGGGTACGAAAGACACGAAAGACCCTTCGCAACCCCTTCCGCGCTCTCGTACAAGACTTCGGTCCAATCTGGTACCTTCCATCCTCCCTTTTCATCCCATGATCACCCCACATCACCCCTATGGTCACTAACCTAACCACCACTTCACTAGGTTCAACCTCCCCATCAGCGCCGGCATCATCGGCCTCCTCCTCCGCCTCCTCCCCCCCGACTTCCACTTCCCCGGCTTCAGAACCCTCTCCACCGTCCTCTTCACCATCAGCCTCGTCCTTTTCTGCCTCTCCACCCTAATCTTCCTCCTCCGCCTCACTTGGTTCCGCCAGCAAGCCTACGATGAAATCTCCTTCTCTGCCGGGGACGACACCCTGGCATTAGCCCCCACCCCTCCCGCTTCTACCGCCGATAACGGTGCAACCACGGGCACAGCCAGAGTCAGACCCTACCCTGGTGCAGCCGGCTCCGCCTCTGCAGGATTCGGCTTTGTATTCCTCGCGTACTGGCCCATGGCGTGGATGATTCTCGTGGCGTTTGCGGTGCTCGACGCAGCGGAGGCGCCAGTTCCGCTTCGCAACCGAACATTCGTGCTGTTTGGGTACGTTGCGTGGTGGGTCGGCGCAGCGTGGACGGTTTTGGTCATGTTTTGTGTGTTGGGGTGGCTGCTTTCTGGCCCGAGGGTGGGGAGGCGGACACTAGGCGGGAGATTTTCGAGGCCGGTGGCGTTGGTGTCGGTGACGGTGTCGATTGCGAAGGTGGCGCTGGTGGGGGG
>Ga0247760_1003282_pt1 | contig 10737 bp, 9 predicted proteins | sample UWRJL171409R4_FD_179936 | JGI IMG/M metagenome (GOLD analysis project Ga0247760, IMG submission 179936) | Plant litter microbial communities from Arlington Agricultural Research Station in Wisconsin, United States - UWRJ-L171-409R-4 | ecosystem: Environmental > Terrestrial > Plant litter >...
GGGAGTCGGAGGTGGTGGGGTTTGGGTTTGGGTTGGGATTGGGGTGGTTGGGGTGGTTATTCGGGGGATTCCAGGGGTAGGTGTCGATGAGGTGGCCGAGGAGCATGTACCCAATGTTGGAGTAGAGGTAGGAGCTACCTGGGATGGTGATGGGGGGAGCGGAGAGTGTGGATTGGGCGACGAGGCGGCGGCCCTCGACGGGGGTGTATGTTTTGTTTTCGATAGCGAGCCAGAGGGGGAGGTTTGCGAGGATAGAGGCCGTGTCGTTGATTCCGGCGTGGTGGGCGGCCAGCATGGCGAGCGTGGTTGTGCTGTGCTCGGGGAGGAGGATATCGGATAGGTGCGGGAAGGCTTTGGGGACGGTGGTGTTCCAGGTCAAGGGGCTTTCAGGGTCGCGCATAAGGATAGAGAGGAGGGTGGCTGTCATGGCTTTGGACAGTGAGCCGAGGTGGAATGTATCGTAGGGGGTCATTTTGGTCGCATTGCCGAACTTGCGGACACCGACGGCGGCGCGGGAAATTGTGGGCTGGCGTGTGCCATGTTTGGACGTGATGCGCGCGGCGGCGAGCCCTGGCAGATGATGCTTTTCTCGGATGGCTTCGAGAAAGGTGTTCGGGGATGTGTTAGTAGGGGAGCAAGTTGCTATGTCTGGGAATCCGGCGGTAACAGCGAGGATGGCGAGAAGGCTAGAGGCCAATAGCTTCGAACCCGCGATATATGAAAAGAGTTCCATTGTTTTGTGTCCGGGGAACTGACCGGGAAAGACTACCACCCAGCCGCACGGGGTAGTTCTAGTGTTTTGTACCCCGCCAGACATCTTTTATTAATGCGATTGGCAAATTCCATTGGCCCAAGTACGTTGGATTTCAGTGCTACGTAATTTCCCAGGTTACATTCAACCAGTGACCTGCCTTTATAGCCCGTTACTAGGCAGAATCCGCGTAAGCGAGCTGCTCCGATGTAGATCCCGATCCTACGGATTATGGCCCCCACAGGTTACCAACACACTGGGCATCCCGTTAACAACGAGGGAAAATACAAAGGGTCCGTAAGGTACCTTACTTTCTGGCCGTGTTCCGTTTAAATCACATCTATTATCTTTCTCCGAGAGAAACAGTAGTCATCCCCTAATCCCCCTTCGCCCCTTTTCATTTTTCCGTTTCTATCGCCCCATCCGTGCAGCATCAAGGCGCCGGGGTTGTCGGTGCGGAAGGCGATGACGACGCCGTTGCGGGGGGAGGACGGCGTCGCGGCGGGGTGGGTTAATATATTACAGCCTGGTACTCCGAGAGGGATCTGGGTTCGCGACGTTTCCGTTTCCTTTGTAATCCGGAGCTGGTATTGCGCTCGTATTGATCATGGCCCTGCTGTAATCGGAATTTGAGCAAGTATTCTCGGACCCAGTTTGTCCAGACATCACCACCTATCTTTATTTGTTCCCATCTTTGTTTGTATCAACGCAAGATAGCGCATATAACCAGCGCAGTTTAGCGTTACGAGCGTCTCTATTAAGTTCCAATCTGGAACGAATGATAATGTTTTCAAACAGCACTAATTATTCATATGTCCCCGGCTGAACTCCGCCTGTAAACACACCCCGCATTGCGACATGCACGTGGTCCGAGCCTTCCGCAAATCGTGCAACCGCAACGCGATGCATTACCAATCTTGGCTTACTAATCTGTGCAAGCCCCTCGCTACCGGAATTGCCATCTGCCCTATGTAACAGTGCTTATGTTGCGCGCTGCTTGCCAGCTGCGAGGCCTTTACTCATCAACGGTAATATTTCCCGTGTCGGGTGTTTCTCAGTATATTTCAACCGAGCTGCAGGGCCTTACTGGCCAATGGTAATGTAGGATGTTTCTTGGTACTTTTGATCCTACAGATATAAAGCCGCCAAGCGATCGCATATTTCTGCGTATCGGCTGAACCTGCAATCCCTCCTAATAACCAAGGCATCCCTGATTCAGGTCACAAGATGCATCACCATACATTTTCCTACGCCTTCGCAGCCTTCATGGCTGTCGGCCTCGGCATCGCCTCTCCAGTGGAGCCATCAGTCGTCAAGCCTTTCAAAGTCGACCTCTCGAGCGAGGTGCCCCGCATGCTCAAGCTGATCAAAGAGAACAAACTCCCAGACAAGCCAGAATACCCAGGGCTCGGCTCTTCTTTCGGTATCGACTTAGACGTGCTCAAGGATTTGAAAAACCAGTGGCTGGATGATTTTGATTGGAGAAAGGAGCAAGATACAATCAACAAGTTCAAACATTTCACCACAACGATCGAAAACCTAGCCATCCACTTCATCCACGAAAAGTCTCCCGACCCAGACGCAATCCCCATCCTCCTTCTCCACGGCTGGCCCGGCTCCTTCCTCGAGTTCGCCCCCATCATCAAGCCCCTGACCACAACATCCCCTACCCCCTCCACCGGCAAACCCGTCTCTTTCAACGTCATCGTCCCCTCCCTCCCAGGATTCGCATTCTCCTCCGCCCCACCCGCAAACTGGACCAACACTGACACAGCGCGCGTGTTTAACACGCTCATGACCTCGGTTCTAGGGTACAAGACCTACGCAACGCACGGGACGGATTGGGGCTCCGAGGTCGCGTACTCGTTGTACAGCGGCTTTAATTCTTCCGTTAGAGCGGGCCATTTTGCGTTTATCCCGTTCTTCCCGCTGACGCCCGAGCAGTTGGCGGCTGAGGGTGTGACGCTAGATACGGAGCTGGAGAGGTTTGAGGAGGGGAGGTTTGTTGAGTGGAGCGCGACGGGGAACGGGTATTTTGTGGAGCAGGGGACGAAGGTATTTTACACCGTTCTTTAGGCAGTTTTGTGGACGGTTGAAGGTGCATGGGAGGGGGTATATTCAAGAGGAGAAGCTAATATTAAGTCTGGCAGCCAAACACCATCGGCCTCGCACTATACGACAACCCTGTCGGCCAGCTCGCGTGGATCGGAGAGAAAATCATTGGCTGGTCCGACCCGAGAGCTGGAACCGGCCCGTCCGTGGTCGACCACGCGGAGCTCTTGACGGGCGTCTCGCTGTATTATCTGACCAAATCATTCGTATCGAGCGCGTTTATCTATGCGCAGAACCCGAACGGGTTCCGGCCCGCATATACCAAGGCCACGACGGATGCGCCGTTACTGTTTAGCGCGTTTAAATATAACGTGGGGTTTTGGCCGCCGGCTAAGGTCGCGCAGGTGGGAAATCTTGTCAAGTATCAGAGTAAGTTTGACTGTTTTGGAACAGCCTGGTTGGAGGACCAGGGCTGGAGATGATCTTTCATGCGCGTTGGATGCTAATGCTTCTCTGCAGATCATGATTTCGGCGGTCACTTCCCCGGGCTGGATAATCCTCCTGCACTTCTCGAGGACTTGAGAGAGATTGCGACATACTGGGCCTAAGCGTAGTTCTAGTATTAGAAAAAAAACATAGGGCATTTGAAGTTGTGTCTTTTGTCATGAAACTTGGTCTCTGCCGCTGTAGAGAATGAGGCACACGATGAAATCTTGTTTTGAAATAGTAATAGATTTATCAGGGCCACCTCATCGACAAAACTGCCTCTCCTAATCCTGCAACACAGAAGCGCTTCTAGTCCATCCCGCATCTTTCTACGCAGACCGATAAGATGTTTTTCTATCCCAACACAGCAATTCCCGTCACCATCTCCTCCCCGGAGAGTTTGTATAAGCTACTTCACGGACAAGGTGGTATATGGGCCCCGCCATTCTCCCAGCCCATACCAGTAGACCATTCGCAGATAGTGTCGAGGCAGAGTCAGGCCCTACATGCCACTCTGTCCGTGAAGAGGTTTATATAAAGTTTTCAGGATAGTTGTTGCGCTTAACATTGACGTTGTGTTTGCGATAGAGTCAACAGCTGGTTTTGAGCACCAAGTAGCATTGTTTACCCCTAGAAGATTCGCAGCAACTTGAAGTCGACGAGAGCACAGATCGGATCCGAGAGTAACCGACACAAAAGGCAAGAAATATGTTAAACGCCCGTTTTTGGACTAGAAAATGAGATTGCATCTACTCCCTCAATTCATCTTCCCCAGCAAGTGCATATGTACGCTCACTCCCGTACAGTTGGCATTGCTAATCCTCTCTTAAAGCTTATATTATTACCGGGGCTGATTGGTCCCAACAGCGTGGGTGGTTGGGCCATCCCACCTTTGAGACGCGGGGAACGCACCTTCCCCAGAAAGGGCATCTGCGAGAATTGCGTGATTTAATCCCCCGTGTCTCCGTTCTCACCTTCAAAAAAAAGAAAACTCAATTCCAAGACGTGCAACCCACCAGTTTGGTCCACTTCCGTCCGTATTTCGACCTCACTCCCCCCTAATCAAGTCAATCCTTCGCAATGGACTCAATCTGGGTCGTCCTCATCCCTTTCCCCTTCGCCAAGCCCTCCCCCTTCTACGAAACCGACCCTGAGTCCGACGTCCTGGTAATCGTCCCGCCCTGGCAAAAACACCCCTCCACACCCTGCGACAACACCGACATCGGCGCCACCCAACCACCACCACTCCCCATCGACAACCTCCGCCACTCCGGCCTCCGAATCAAAGTCTCCTCTAAGCACCTCACCCTCGCCTCTCCAATCTTCACCCAAAAGCTCCGCCATTTCCACCGCAACACCAGCGTCCGTGCCGACGGGCGGATCCACCTGACTCTCGCGCCGGGAGCGTTCCACCCCCGGGCGGTGGCGATTGTACTCAACGCCGTGCACGGGAAGGGGTCCAAGGTACCAAAGGCGGTGGATATTGAGGCGCTGGCGCAGATTGCGCGGTTTGTGGATACATTTCGGCTGTTGGATGTGCTGGAGGTGTATGCGGATCGATGGACGTCGAATTTGCTGCTGAGTCGGGGCGTGCCGAATGTTTGTGGCCGGGAGTTGGTGATGTGGGTTTATCTGAGTAGTGTGTTTGGTCATGCGGAGGCGTTTCGCGCGGCGACGAGGGTGGCGGTGGTGAAGGGGGAGGGGGTGATCAGGGGGGAGGGACTGCCGATTGCGGAGGGGGTTGTCAGTGAGTTGGAGTTTATTCTTCACCAATACGCTGCGTGCAACTGACATGGAATCTAGGTGCGATTGACGCAGGGCGACAGAAACTCGTTGCAGATGCGCTGGCTGTTGTCTATGGCGTCTTTGATGGCCTGAGCAGCGGCTCGGCTGCCTGCCATGAGTTCCACTGCGACTCTTTCCTGCTCGGCGAGCTGACCAAGACGTTGAGCAAGAGTGGCCTCCTGTGGCCTCGAGCTGCCGCGCCGTTTACTGGTGTCACGCATGCCGCCGTCGTTGAGTCTGTGGCCGATTATCGATCTGCAGAGTCTAAGAGACGGGGAGGTGAGGGGAATCAGAACGGGGTGAGCGCGAAAGTCAACGGGGCAGTCAATGGGTCGAATGGGATTGCCAGTGGTGGTGGCGCCAATGGCGCCAATAGAAACCATGAAACGTTTCACGCCGAGAAAAAGGGACCGGCTAGCTTCGGGACACATGAGTGTAGTGCGAGGAGATTGGTTGCGAGCTTGGATAGGTTGGACACGCTGGCCGAGGATGAGGGTCTTGGTTTGGAGCTGGAGAGCGTGCAAAGATGACAGACTCTGAATGCGAATCTCCACAGTGATCAATGAAATTGCACCGCTTTCTAACCTCTGGGACAATGCGTAAACGATGCTATTTTCTCCTGCTTTTTTGCACAGTTTAGAGCTAAAGTTCGAGTTGAGTACAGGGGCACTAAGACGGAGCTATTGTTGGCATCAACTTTTTCATCACCGTGACCAGGTCTTTTGGCGGCAAGTAATCTACCTACATAGGATATTCTTATCTCGGCAGGTCCAGACTAGAAAACACCTCGTTAAGCGCTTCGTGCAGTTTGTAGGCATTTGGGGTTGTGGTTGCAAAGTGCGATCATGGCGAGCGCGCAAAATCAGAAGACAGCCGGGCAGGCAGACGACCTCTCGCAAGAGCGCCGCCCAAGCAAGAAGATCAAGTCAAAAGACCAACATCATCGGCCATCAAACTTTCCACCGGAATTATAGGATAACCTGTCCAAGGGTCCAACATCTTGCTACCTAAACGAAAGATTCTTCGGCTTTCGCTCGCCAAAAGGGGACGCGCTAAGTCTCATTGAGCAAGTTGCATCAAATGCCCCACCGCTGCGTAACTAGATACTAGTTGGAGGTCAGCTCGCCACATGGTGAGGCATGCCACCACTGTTTTGGCAAAGCAATGTACCGAAATGCATATGGCCCTGGCCGCGCCTAAATTCAGCCCAAAATTCACATGGCAGACGTCATGGGCCATCCCGGCCTGCGGCGGGACTGCTGTAGCATCTCAGCCCACTTCTTACAATAGATAACAGGCTTGCCATCCACTTGCTGGCGGGTTGCTTTTAACATTGGATTACACTTTTCCCTTCTGTCCATCCTGTCAGGGTTGCCATTGAGCAGTGATACCCCTCATCACGACCCCACGCCTTCGCCGGCTGTAGGAAGATGCCCAAATCCACCCAGAGTGGGCAACCACACGACTGTGGGAATACATTTTCAACCACGCCATATCCGCCGATGACAAATGGGTGGTGTCGTCCCAGCAGCCACGAACACATCAGCCTGGTGAGCTGAGGCGTGTCGACCTTATTGTCGAGAAGATGGACAGCAGCGCAACAACCGTCGGGACGTTACTCTTCCTGGAGGCCAAGTGAGCCAGCGCTTCGCCTTCCGACATTGAAGAGGTGGAATACCAGGCGTTCACCGCCGCCTGCGCATACTACGTCGAGGCCGGGATCAAGCACATTTGGACCATGACGTGCGTCGGAAGTAGCGCACGGCTGTGGATATTCTCTGAGAGGAGCACAAGCCTGATTCCATTCATTCCGGCTAGCCAAGGTTTGGCGGAGAGGAGTGAATATCTGGAGATATCTACATATGGCTGGGAAATTGCCGACGGTCTGGAGTACATCAAGAAGCACATGACACCTCCGAGAGAACTGCTCAACATGACTCCTTCGCCTCGACCGGCTAACGCAACACTTCACGCCGGCTGGCACGACAGTGAAGTTGTTCAGTTGGATACAGCTCCTCAGCAACACGCACCGCCGATGTCCGATACTGTGGACTTCGGCGCCGGTCCGTCTGCCTCTGCTACAGCCCAGCTTCCACAAGGTGCAAACTACGGACTCGGCGATGAAACCCCTGGTTGGGCCACTGGTGAAGAGCTTCAAGAGAACTCCGCCGGCAGTCCGAGGCACAGGGCTACCCTGAAGTCGGTCCTTCAGAGGCACATCACGACGGAGACGGCCGGGAAGAAGTGGAAGTGAGGGTAACCAAGGTATCTCACACTTTCAAAAAGGATGAACTCCATTTCGATAGGAACGGTCGTATAAAGCCCTCTACCGAGGAAGACTGGGTCAGGAGAAAGCTTGATCAGCGGACTGTGTGGATTTACCGCCATGGAAAGAAGACGGTCTACTGGACAAAAAAACTTGGCTGAGAACCGTTCCCTAGGTTTTGCCTTGCCGCCGATTCTTCTCTTGTGTGGCTCCCCACCGAGGTTTTGTCTCTCCTGATTGTGTCTCTCAATTTATGTTCTTGAAGATTGATAGCCCTTATAAGACGCTATACAGTTATATCATCTAAATATGTGAGCGCATTAAATTGTTCGCTACTATCAAAGCAAGTAGATAGAAAAGTGCGTTGCTAGTGCATGTAGAAAAGGGATCTTTATGGGGCCCAAGGTTTACAGGTGCTCATGGATCTACTGACCCCCGAAAGCCGCATACCTGGCCAGTTTGGTTTGGAGGAGAGCTTCCTAGGAATGGAATGTTCCTTACCTTTGCGACGAATAGCCATGGGCAAACCTTTATTCAATTTTCGACAACTAGAAACGAGGATTCAGGAGTAAACCAGAACTTGACCAGGCCCTTCATTGGATGAGACTCCCATCCGTCAATGTCCTTCTCTGTGTGGTTGTTTCGAGCGCCTTGCTTAAACTTCACCTGCACCGTTTGAGTCATTCTGTTCCAACGTGAAGGACACGAATTGGCTCGGAAACAAAACCGGGCTGGTTGGACAACACTCTCTGCTGGATCTACCTGTAGACGGCACTGACCAACCGCCCGGGAACCCCCGTTCTGGTAACGGAAAAGAATACCTCTGCAAGACCCAGTGTTATGGTCGTAGAAGACTAGCGTTGATAAAACAGCGCACAATGGGGCCCATGAGAAGTAGGCGTCATTGTCGATTGGGCAGGGGCCGGGCTTTTCCAATCGAAACGGCTTGGGATGAGCCTCGTCTGAGGGCGATCCGCTGTGAGCGCCGAAGAAGCGGACTGGGCATCCCTCGCTTGGTTCACCATAAATCATTGTCAAGGGAGGAGATGCGGCTAAACATCGGTCCTTGACCTGGTCTTTGGATTGCAAGCCAATGACGACGTCGCCGATGAGCTCCATCCTGATAAGGATCTTCAAGTCCCGAGATTGCAGTTCTTTTCGGATACCGAGAACGAGGGCGCGATCCTGTTGTGACAGAGGCAAATAAATCCAGACAACGGTCCGCCCAAGTCGATTAGGGAAATTCCGCACGAAAGTGTCCATAGCGCACGATTCCTCTAAGCGGTGGATATTAATGCCAAACAGCTGGCCCAAAGAGAAGAAAAAGGTAATGCCATCCAACTTGTCCATCTTGGCTGCATGGATAATCTAGCACGAAGCAAGCTCCGCAGGATACGCTTTGCAAAGAGCCAAGCTCGGTGGCGCGGGAGTGTTCCAAATGGGGAGCGTCTGTGGCTAGACGGGTAATTTAAGCCGCAACCGTCCGTCCTGCAAAAGCAAAAACCATTCTTAGCGTACGGGGCCAAAAACAAGATAGGACTGGGGACGTACTTTAAGCTGTGCTATCACTTTAGAGATGGACGCTTCATCTTGGACGATAAAGGCGAAGCGACTAGCATGTTCACCTATATAGATAGGCGGGCTAGGGAGGCGTTCGACTTTGCTGATACCAGCAGAGTCGACGGTTAACCTCAGTGTCGGAGGTGGTGAGGGGGATCCTATAACGCGCTCAACCTTCCCACTGCGCTCCCAGAAGAGAAGCTCTCGAAGCGGAACCGCAAGGAGCGGCTCCGGTTCCGTAGCCGATACATAGTTAGCCAACTGAAGTGCCGGGATGCATCTCCACAGCAATGAGTGTCTAGAGTGCTGGCGAATCATCTCAAGGAGCTCCGAAGGCAATGTGTACAAGCGCGGTAATCCGCAAAAGCCGGATATCGTCCTTAGTGTGTCCTTGTCCACCATTGGGGCCGAAAGGTGGATAGGCCGCGCTCCACGCCAAGGATTCCTCCACGCAGCCATAATCCAGAGACGGTCCAACGCATGTGATGCACTGACTAAGCATTGGCGCCGGAAGATCTCGAAGCAGTCAAAATGAATTGGAGCGAACTCGGGCGAAGCAGCGCATTTTCTGCAGTCAGGATAGCGGCACAAGACATGGCCATCGACCCTTGTGATCGTATCACCTGGTTGGGGGAATGCGAAGGGTCGGGTGTGACTGCGGTAGGATGTCGAATCACTTCTCTGTTACGGGGTGAGTCAAAGCGACAAAGGAAAGGGCCAGCTTGCAGTCGCGAGGGGTTGGCGTGCTCACATACGTGCTATTACCCGTTCGTGCCTCAATACCGTGTCTGCACAAATGCCACAGCGGGGGTAAAGCCCCAGATGGCCAACGTCATGGTTACTGGTGTCCACGGTCGTGGTTGCCATCTAGCTGTCTCAAAGCTTGAGGCGGTGAGCTAAAACGAAACAACGAAAAATGGATAGAGCATGCTGCACTTTGGGAGCCTGGCTTTGTGGTGCCTGCTTGATGGAGAGTGGAGTTGGTGGAAGCGGGTTAATGAGGAATGCTTCGAATTGATTTGAGGGGAACGGTAATCTCTGGCCTGCTACGTGAGGACGCATGCTAAGTGGGGCTAAGTGGCTGTGGCCTAAGAGCCAATCAGTTGGCCAACCAACCACGGGGAGGATGCCATTTTCATTGCCAGCTGTCCACCTGACAGAAACCATAAATGGTACCACCTAAGGAGAGATCAGAATCGCCATGTCAATCCATAATTGTGTGAGTTGGTGTGGAACGTTTGACTGAGGAACGAGGGGCTTAGGAGCAGCGGAAGTGCAGTTGTAAAGTGACTTAATTGGCATCTGATAGGGGGGCACCCCCTAAATTTTAGGGGGGCACCCAAGCACAGGCCATTTTACTAGGGGGGCACCCCCCCACAAATTGCGTGGCTTCCACCATTACTGCAATAGTAGAAGATCTTTTTTTGCAGTAACTTACACCAATTATTGATACCAAACTGTGATCCGAATGATTCTCAGCATTGCCGTAAGGCCGTGAGGCCTAAAAACTATTCTAGTATTACTATTACAACCCTAGCCAGACCCTGCGTTTTTCCACTACATTCACTGCGCACTACTATTACACTGCGCCCATTACTTTCTCCATAGCTTTGACCGTGCGGCCGCTCCTAGTCTTCTTCACGGGCCTTGCAGGGACTAAACTTAATTCTCCCACCTGTTCGTTAGTGGGGACGCCCGTTATAGCCCGCTTGCTTAACTGAGTAGTAGTAACTGGCTCCTTGGCTATAAGCAAAGAAGGCCGTGGGCGTGTGTAGCTGCGTAAGGCTGTTCTGCGCGGCTGAGGCTCCGGCTCCGGCTCCGACTTAGGGCCCACCTT
>Ga0247760_1003283_pt1 | contig 10735 bp, 8 predicted proteins | sample UWRJL171409R4_FD_179936 | JGI IMG/M metagenome (GOLD analysis project Ga0247760, IMG submission 179936) | Plant litter microbial communities from Arlington Agricultural Research Station in Wisconsin, United States - UWRJ-L171-409R-4 | ecosystem: Environmental > Terrestrial > Plant litter >...
GGGGGGGGGTGGATTTGTTCTCGAAGGAAGACTGAGGTGGTGGTACTTACCCGTTTGACGCCGACCTATCAGTCTGTAAGTCTGGGAACACCACGTCTGTGAAGTTCAAGCTCGGGATAGTTAAAGACACATCGCAGGCGATGTAGTCTAAAACGGTCAGCCATGGCATGATAATCCATAGGAACGTTTCTTACAAGGGTAATATTGCTTCTTCAGCGAAGGCAGATCCCAGACCTCCATCCCCGGGATGAGTAGCTGGAACAGTTTCCACCAAGTATCCTCCTCCGACATGGCTCCGCAAGGTTTCTCAGTCTCTTTCTCGTGGGTTGGGTCCATGAAACGCTCGCTCCCAGGCTTTGGCTTCTTGGAGCATTTTCGGGCTTCGACGTGTTCTTGCCGTTTTGCCTTTCCATCAAACGACCTCCAGCATGTTTGGCATCGGAATGAGATCATGTGTCTTCGACTGAGATGTTGCCTGCCCGTGGACTTGGTCAGCAGGTGTCTTTGCATGCTACAAGTCAACTTGGGGAGATGCTTTGTACTGACCTTAGCCGATACATCCCATCGCACCCTCCTTTGGGGTTTCTCGGTCCCCGCTGCAAACAGTCTTGAAGCGGCTCGTACACTTGGTACGGGCAGGCGAATCGTAAAGAATTGTTGTTGCTGGAATCCGGCGAATTTTGGCGTCGTCGCTTTCTGCCATCGCCCTGCCCGCCATTTCTTCTCTCTCTCGTCTGCTTATCACCTCCCGGCGGACCGGGTGGCTTGGGATCCTGGCTAGTCCCGCCAGCATTTCCGTCACCAGATGAACTGCCGCCATTGGTCGATCTGCCACCTTGACCGCCATCGTCATCCATGGGTCCCCCTTCCTCTTCCGAGGGTGCATCCGAATCCGTGGAATCACAACCAGCGTCGTCTCTTGAAATAGAAATGAGTTCAACTCGGATTTTAGCAACCCCCATCTGCCTGGCACCGCGACATGGTCCGTCCTCTTCTGTCAGGGACGGCTGCGCAACTGTGGGCTGCTCTGGTCTGTTATCATCCGCGGATTTCATATCCGAGGGTGCTGAAATCGTGGCCTGGTGGGGTTCCGAATTCAACTCTTTTTTCATTGAGTCTCCTGGCTTTGGGAGGTCTGGTGGATAACGGGGGGGGTTTTCGACAGCCAGACCGGTCTCTGGTGCTCCTAACTGGGGGAGTTTGCCAGCTAGTGTCCTGTCATCCCTTGATATTGGACTTGCGTCAACTGCGCCACCTGCGAAGCCAACGTCAAGGCTCTCCGTAGCTTCCATTCGAAAATGGGGTGGTGAATACATCTCGGGCTCTAGTGGAAATTGATCTGGCGATTTGGCACCATCCTCGAGATCTTCAACGCGTGGCCAATATACTTCAGGTATATTTGTGGAAGGGTTGTCTAGGGCACCGCTTCCCCACATTGATACCATAAGTCGCGGGCTTTGGGTGTGCTTCTTAGCGGAAGTCGCGAAACCACCCCGGCTTGAGGGTCTACTTCCACTGGTATCGGGCGTGATATACGAGTTTCGGCTGTCATCGGGCGTCATGTACGGGCCTCGGCTGCCCTGCGCTGGTATAATATCATACTCGTTCGATGGCGAGAAGCTCGGATACAGCTCCGTTTGGAACCGTGATGCTGGAGATGGATTTGAAATGGAGCTGGAGGTAAGAGCGGCATACTGGTACTGCATCATTGGGCTGTCAACCTGCGGTGAAGCGGTCATCCGAATGCTGGCTGGCGGGGTGAAGAACGGGTAGGGCGTCCCGCTCCGTTCTGGGGCATCGTATTTATATTGTCCAGCATACCCAATGCGATGCGCTGCTGTCATGACGTCCGAACGTGCCGGTCCGAAGAGTCCAAACGATCGCTGCTCCCCAGCTTGATGGCTTGCGGAGACAGATGCGGGAAACGTCCTTGGCGGGGGACTAGGGACCGGGGAAATGATAGTGTCGACGTCCACCTCTTTCATGGCGACAAGTTGCATGATGGGGAAGGCAATCTGATTCATATGTTTGGAGACATGGACTGTCAGTTTTTTCCAGGTAGGGAACGTCTTTCCACAAAAGCGGCAAGGCTCGTCATGCGGGAGAGATTTAGTCTCCTGGTGGCAGCTTTCCAGCTTTTGCCAGGTAGGATCTAAGCCACCAGCTCGTTTGATGGCTGCCTTGGTCTTGAATTTGAGCTCCGGGTACTTATGCTCCCGGATGAGATGTTGAAGGAAATTGTCGCGCCGATAGCAGACGTGCCGACAATCTTCAATATCGCAATCCCACCACTCCAGATGGCGATGCCCCTCGTTTTCGTGTCGGACCCAGTCGGCCAGGCGTTTGAACATCTTCGGGTCCCTGCACCTATCCCAGGTGCATGTGTACGGTTCAAGATCCTCAATGACGTGTTTTGTCCAATCCGAAGGCTTGGAAAACTTCTTGACTTGGTAACAAAGCTGGCATTCGAATTCGGCCGGTAAAAGCGTCGTCGGAGGCATCGGTATACCGAGCGGAAAGCTGCTACCGGAAATTACGCCCGGCGATGTAGAAGCCCCATCGTCGTCATCGAACTGAGCACTGAGAGAATCGTGGTGTTGGAATGCCTTGGCATCGCCGCCGGAGGCAATACACCGTATGTCAGAGGGACATTTCTGATCCTTCACCCGAACTAAATGGTTCACTGTGGCGTTTATTAGCGACTTGTACCGAACGATCTGCTGGTGTGCAATCCTATCGACGAGGTAGGTGTTCGAGTTGTTCATGAGCGGGTTAAGCTTCAAGACGTGCTGCTTAAAACCTTCAAGATCTGGGCGGTAGTCTGCGAGGGACACCGCAGCATAGTCGCTCTCCTCATCAACCTCGGAAGCTCTTTCATCGTCTTGGTCTTCCGATATTCCGGTCTTCTGGGCTCCTGAGGCAACCGGTGGGCCGCCGATTTTCCGCCACATATCGGCGAGGTTGTTAGTGCCTCTTGGAAGAAGATCACTTTTCGAAAAAAGGCGCTTCAGTTGGGAGGGAAACGTGGAAGGGCTCTTGGCGGACTGTTTGAGACTGCGCAGCAGCAATGGTTTTCGCTGTGTCTGAGAGCCTAACGAGAGTTTCTTCAAAAAATTCCCAGAAATGATGCCGTCGGAGTCGACAAGATCTGGCAGGCTTCTCCGGCGAGTGCCCCAGGTGGCGGCCCGTGAGACGACGGAGCTGGTATCGCTGCACATTCGCTCAAACTTCTCAATAGCAGCTTGCGAGGATCCCTCCGGGTCCTGCGGCGCTTTGATCTCGAAGACGGCCGGTGCATCTTGCCAAGGTGCGATCTCGCGCATGAGCGACAGGTCGGTGGGTTCAATACCGGGCGCGCTCTCGATAAAGTAGGTCCGGCCAGGTAGCGGCCTGTTTTCGGTTTCGTCGCCGATGGATGGCTCACGGTCGTCAACACCGGCGAATACGTCCGAGGCGGGTGGTGTAGGTGGGTCCCAGTCGCTGCCCTGTTCTTCGGTTTGCTGCACGCGACCTAGCCAGCCGTCGACGACTTGCTTCTGCTCCTCGACGGACCGTAAAGAGGCGAGCTCATTTACGCTGACGGTTTCCTTGGCGATGCGGTTTGTGGGGTCCAAGCCTTTACGTTGCGGTCCATCCCAGGAAAAGCTCGCAGAATCGACGGCTGTGGTTCCAAGAAGGCTCTTGGCCCCTTCGACGTGGCCGAGCGAGAACGAGCCACTTCTTGGAAGCTCGCCCGAAAAGTCGTATTGTTGCGTCATTTCGGCTGCAGACGCTCGATCGCGCTTTTCGTAGCTAGAGAGACAGATTGTGTTGCATCAATTGTTGTTAGGCAGTGGTGAATGTGTCGAGAGGGAGGGAGCCTTCTCATCGCAGGCGACGAAGACTGTGGCTGAGCAAAGGGCCTTGAGGGGTGGAACACAATTGTGTGCGGCTTGGCGATCCTGTTAATGCCGACCATGCTGGACCAGCAAGTTTCGCAGTCGCCAATGTATCTCACTAACTATCGGAACCGCCCTCCCGAACCCAATGCCAATTGAGTCCCTTGGCAGTTAGCACCTACAATCCCTGAAAGACTGTTAAGGGGTTTGGTCAAGAACATGCGCCTCGCAAAACCGAAATAACGCCTTTGAGTTCGAAAAGCAGGCCCCATGGGCTATGCATCAATGGCTAGAATAATTTCTATCGTGTCCTTTCCCTAGAGCTTAAAGGCTGGGAAAATGGCGACGAGGTCCTGAAAAACTACCTATCTCGAGGCCTTGCGCCCAATATGGGCAGGGTACGTACCCAGCTAACAATCCTTCAGGGACTGTTGTGGAGTGTCTGCTCTGGTTGTGTCAACAACCTGGACACAATTGTAGATGCGCGACACTTCTTCAGTCTTCCTAGGACTGTAAATGTGTTTGCCGACAAGGATTGACATCTTTCCATGGGACTACGGCAGCAAACATCCGAGTCGTAGATTTACCCTTTTGTGACGATGATGCGTGCACACCGACACACATGTATCAACTGTTGACAAGACACACCTTCATGTCCGGTGGTGTATTTAAACTGTGGAAAGTCTTCTTTCTGGTGGACTATCCGACGCTTTGAAGTAAAGGACCAGAAACACTGGCATCCGCTCTGCACTCAACTAACGATGAAGAGTCTCCCGCTTCTCGTCCGTCCTGCGACGATGCCGACCCTTGCAAAGGACCAGTCCGGCCCAGAGGCTGCCCAAACGGACCAGAAACAGTATGTCGTATCACGGAGCTTTGCACTGGTGAAGAAACTTATCACTGCGAACACGTAGGGAATACCCGCCGCAGCACGACAAAGCTGCATGTTCCAGCGTCGCGTGCGAGCCCCCCAGCGAATTTGGGGACACCGAGATTGACCTCGGCGACCTTCTCGACCGCATCAAGGAATTCGAACCGCCAGCCAAGAGTATCTCACAGGATGCCGTGCTGCTTGGGATCGGGGGCCAGTTTGCAGGACATGGGAACTCGAGGAGGAAGATGGTCAAAATGTCGAAGCCAAAGACGGTAGCTTAGAGCTGAAAAAATGCCACGCCCACACCAATCATTCGGATGTCGATGGGTCTGTGCATGGTGACCATTCTGTGTTATCGCCAAGTCCGATATTTACCAGGACCTTGGTTCTCATAACTTTTTACATAAAGCCTCCCTCCACCGTACAGTCGTCAACCAAAGCAGCTGCGATGGTTCACACGCGGCTAGACACCGCAAGAACTCATTGCATCGGACGGCATGCAGTTCTTTGACGGCTTCTAGAGGAGCCAGGGTTCTAAGCACGACGAGGAGGTGCTGGACGAGCTCTCTCGTATAACGAGAATTGAAAAAGGAAATTCCCAGAGATGGGAGAGCGAAGAGAGCCTCCGTAACGTCTGCATAGGCCAGCGCATGTCGTGGGCTGCTAGCCGGCAGACATCGCGGACCGAAGGCATTGCCTACTGCCTCATGGGGGTCTTCCAGTTCATCAGGCTGAAGGACTGCACGTTCCTCGCATCGCCATTCATCAAGCTCAGTGAGGTAACTATCACCAATCAGGGCCAGCGAATCCACACGAAGCCGCTCCATGGATGGCTCGGAGCTAAACTTCTCACCAGAGTCATTGAACCGCTACCCCCGCGCTTGTGGATATAAAACTATACCTTGATTTCTATCATCAACATCATCACTGGTTCTTAACGGGTCGCTACGGGACACGCAGGCTGGCCCTATGCGCGAGAGGTCCGCAACTGACCTCCTCGCTGCCCTTTTCTACGACATCGATGCTGCGAGGTTGTCCGGCCGCAAGTTTGCGGTCATTACGTTAGCTGGATGCGTACTATCCCAGGGTATATACTAGTATATTCTAAGACAACCCATCATGTACTGGCATACTATGGGACATCCCATCGGTACTGTCCCAGTTTCAGGCTAGGGTACAGTGTATTATCCCATCAGGGCCGCTATATCATGTACCATCCCAGATTCCGAGCTGGGACATTATATACCATTCTAAAGTTTAAGCTGGGGTATTATATACCATCCCAGGCATGTACTGGTATATTCTGGGCCAAAATTCGGGCCTGAGACTAGCCCAGGAACTGTGACGCTTTGTGAGTGGTCTGACGCAGCTCAGCGCTCTGGCGAACAGGCCCAATTCTGGGCCCCTTAACACTGCGTCGTCCCAACACTGGGCCAGGCAAAGTACGGGCTAGTAGTCCTAAAACCTGGCCCCTACCTTTCTGCCAATCATCATATCACGAATTCTGTCTACCCTGTCGGTCCAGCTGTTCCAGGTATCTACAGCTATCATACCTGTGCTAAGCGGAGGAGATTTGTCGCAAACTACCGCTGCACTAAAAAGCACAAAACGTTCATTACTTCAACGCAATGGCAATTACTGTTTTATCTAACAACATCCAGTACGCATATACGTCGTAAGTAAATTGTTGCATAAGAGCTATCATTACAAATGCTTTCCATCTATCGAAAACTTCAGCCGGAGGACTAAAAGGGGCCTCTGAGGTTGTTGCGACGACGATGTATCGGTTCACCCTAGCTCAGGGAAAAATCAGGGGAAGCTCAGGACAAACCAGCCATAGCTCACTCTAGTTTAGGACGATGGACGAAAAAGGAAATTTTGTATACCCAGATTCGTCAGACAACCAGGCTGTTTTGTTCCAACACTGGCGACCGGGACCTGAACGTAGGCTTTCAGACCGGACTCTGAAACGCCTGTGGAGAGCTGGGTTGCTTGCAGCCTACCTACACTCCTCACGGTTCTCGGATTGGTGGTTTTTCACAGCGCGCCGGGAATTTCTCTTCCGTCTAACGGAGAACGGCGCAGCATTTAAAAGCTGGGAGATTGATGCTTATCCTAGTGCCGGGTTTTATTACCGGCAGCAACCCCCGACGGGATAATTGTTGCAAATCCCGGGCGGCGCTTTGAACCATTTCCGCCATGTAATTATGTATAAGACGCAGCAAAGCAGAGGACCCTCGCCGTATTCTACTGGACAAGCTACCATGCGGGTATGTCGACAGCAGGATGAAGTCGCCTTTCTCCTATTTCTCGTTCATGGCGATACTTTCGCTAGTGAACTCGTCACCTGTCGCGGAACCGAGACAGATCACTGCCTCCCAAAAAACAGCATTTGTCAACCTCGCTGTCACCCGGGGCAGGCCAGAGCATCTCGCATCCGGCTGGATCTACGGCATCCCGGATGTGTTTCCCAACCAGATTCCCACCAGTTGGTATACCGATGTGGGATTCCGCTGGGGCAAAGGAGGGGGTGGCCAGCTGGGACGACCAGGCGAGCGTGGGTGGGTTGTCAGTCTCGACGACTATAAGGGCCGCTTGGCGTCGACGCTAGCCAACTACAAGACTTGCCGCGCTGTGGGCGCCGACTTCCACATATACGTGCATGACCTCTGGGGCACCGACCACGCCGGCGGCAAGAACGGCAAATGGCCTGGCGACAAGGGCGACTTTTCCGATTACGACAAGTTCGTCCGGCAGCTCATGGCGGATGTGGCCGCCAACATGGACGTTGCGCACGTCACCTGGGATATTTGGAACGAGCCGGATATCCAGCCGTACTTTTGGGTGCGGAGTGCTCAGCAGTGGGTTGATCTGTACGTGCGCACGCACAAGGCCATCCGCGCGAACCCGGCTCTCGACAAGATGAAAATCAGTGGACCCGCCATCGGTTTCGCCCCGGGGCCAAACAACGCCTACTGGACCACCTGGTTGCCGCAGGCTGTGGGCAACGCCACCATTCCGGACTATTACACAATGCATCTCCTCGGTGGTCTTGGTGATATTGCCTATGACCCGGAATACGCGCTGGCATCCTTGAGCAACCTGTTGAACAAGCACGGAGCCCCGTCGCGTCAGGTATTTGTCAACGAATACGCTGCTGCCGCCGAGATGGTGCCCAGCGGGTATATCTGGTGGATCAGCCGACTCGAGCGGTACAACCTGTTGGGCATGCTAGCCAACTGGCTGGGCGGGACACAGCTACATGACTTGTTTGGTGGGTTGTTAACCAAACGGTTGGACCCAAAGAATTACACAGCGACCGACTACCTGCCTACCGCGGGCTACCCCGTCTACAAGTACTACGGCTCCACCATGACCGGACAGCGCGCCAACACGACGGGCTCACCGGATCGTTGGTTAGATGTGTATGCGACGATTGGGATGGATAAAGTGCGGATTCTAGCGGGGGTGAAGGTTCACACGGGGACGTATACCATCGTGGTAAAGGGTCTTGGTGCAGTTGGGTACGCTGCCAATGGAACTGTGAAGGTTGCAACCTTTTCATTTGATGGGGAATCAACGACGACAAAAATTACAAGGGAGGAACCAATCCCTCGTGGATCAACAGACTACAGGGTTGTCGATGATTCCATGACAATTGAGGTGAGACAGACGGCGAATCACACGGGGTGGGCGTTTGAGTTTGATGTCAAGACATAGGGAGGGTTTGTATAAGTTGTATTGAAGAGTCCTGAGGCAACCTTGCTCTTCTATAGACAACTTGGCAGCTTGTTTCACCCCTTGCTTATCTCCTAACCCTCTAGCAAATTCCCTTCTGGCACTCGTCTAGGTAGGTACACAATCGAGTTAGTATACCAACAAAAACACAACACAACACCCGGATAGAACAGAACAAAACGTACTCAGCTGGACACGGCAAGTCGGCTCGGGAATATTGTTGGCAACGCACTGCCAGTACTGGGCCCAGCAGTCTGGGGGACAAGTCTGGGGGACTGGGGCGGGGTCCGGGACGGCGACGGGCGAGGCAGCGATGGGGGAAGCAATCGCGAGGAAAGCGGAGACGAGGGCGAAGATCTTGGTCTGCATTTTGGGAATATTTGTTTTTCTTTGAAGAAAGAAGAAAAGTAGTTCTGTTTGGTATCTGTATCTGTAATGAGATGGGATGAGAGAGAAGAGTATCAGTTTGAGGGGGCAAGACACCTCGCTTTTATACTTGAAAACATGATCAACTCCATGTACAATTGTATTCCTAGGAAGTGAGGGGAAATGATGGTATAACGGAAATCGCCGCTTCGGTTCCAGTTGGGCCCTCGCATAAAAAGCTTACTTCGAAACATGAATGCTTGGGTTTCGACTGCACCGCCTCCAACAAACAAGTGACCCGCCGCGTCGGGCCAGGGTAAGGGTAAGGGTAAGGGCACAGGGCAAGGGTAGGGGTAAAAGTAAAGGTAATGGAGAAGAAGAAGAAAAAAAAGAAAGGAAAATAGGATTCTGCGGCGTAAAACAATGCTAAGCTTCCAACAAAAAAAAACTTCCGAGCCCTCCGGAAGTTTCGGGTCAAATCCATACATTTACTTGATCTTACCCCGGCTTCTGGAATGCCTTGTCAGGGGTCTGTCTACCTAGTATAGCTGGCTAGGTTGCGCTGCTGTGCCAGCCGACGTTGCCGACCAGACATGTTAGGCGAGCAGTCAAGTGAGTATCTAGGCAGGTAGGTACCTAGTTTGCAAATGGGAAAGGGGTGATGACCACCAGCGATCTTCAGTATCCTCTTCCATTTCTGTAGTCAATTCCTTGTCTGACTTGGTCACTTGGGGCGCTCAGACATTTGTCTACGCCATTGTTCAGTCAATGGACCAAGAGCCAACAGTGGTATGAGCCACAGCTACCCAGACACCAAGCTTTCTCGGAACAACAACGCAGGCCAGTCCCCTCAATGCAGGCCTGAGATCAAAAATGGCAAGGGCGCATGTCCAGGTGAATAAATAGGTAAATACGCAGCAAAATAGTTTTGCAACCCCAATTCCGTAGCTGCGGTTCTGCCGTTTTAATTCTCCACACCTACATTTGATGTGCATTCTGTGCCGGAACAGGCCGACCAGACAGACGGGCAGGAGAGAAAGACCCAGGTTAGGAAGCGGCCAAGCTTACGCAGTTCCACAGAATCCCGGGGATTAACACTGGTCTCAAGACCAGGTTACTGGGATATTGTTGATCCCTCTTACTCTACATGTATGGATGGGCAAAGATCGGCAGAGCGCATGATTATTCTTCGCCGCTTCTGGAAGCGGCACAGTCAGCTTCGGTGCATCCTCGCTTTTCTGTTCAATCCCTACACGTATGCTAGGTATGTACCACAGGCAGACTCCGTGAAAAGTCAAAGCTGCTGCGCAAATGTCCGAGCTCTCTGAGAAGGTATTCTGCATGTAGAAAGACGGCGGGTTATCAGCTTTGAATACAGCCTAGGTAGGTAGTCCTGCTGTCTGGCATGGTCTAGTCTAGCCTAGTCTAGCCTGGTCTGGTCTGACTGGCCGGTTCCTTCGGAAAAGAATACTGACTGAGGTGGAGAAGGGCATGCCTGTCCCCTATCCATGTCTAGCACCAGACTGTGCACCTGACCTCTCTCTCTGACGCACGTCGGATCGAGAAAGGCATGTTATAGTCTACACCAAACACTCCAGACTGGACTGGACTGTCAGACCCAGGAAAGGTGGTTACCTAGGTACCTAGGTAGATAAAATGATTATGTTGGTAGTGCTTGGAGTTGGTCGTCAGCCGGGGACCGGGGAGCGAGAGATGGGAACTTGCCCGGGTCTTCGCAAGCACAGCAGCACAGTAGCACACGCAGATTTATTCTCCCAACTGGCTCTGGAAGTCTCAGTTTCACTTCACCCATGTATACCCTCACCACGCGCATTTACCTGGTCTCAACGTGTTACAGGTTTTTTTTATTTTTTATTTT
>Ga0247760_1003288_pt1 | contig 10718 bp, 6 predicted proteins | sample UWRJL171409R4_FD_179936 | JGI IMG/M metagenome (GOLD analysis project Ga0247760, IMG submission 179936) | Plant litter microbial communities from Arlington Agricultural Research Station in Wisconsin, United States - UWRJ-L171-409R-4 | ecosystem: Environmental > Terrestrial > Plant litter >...
TCTCGAGCATCCGTCGCTGGCAAGGCCCTGGGCGAGCGCACAAAAAGCCGAAAGGCGCGGCTCGTTTCCGAACAGCGCCTCTCGCGTGGTGTGGGTCATGAAGCGTGACCCCCGGGTGACTGCTGAGCTCTCAGTAAAGCAGCATCAAGCGCAGGCGGTGACCGAGTGACTCGTTGACGAAGCCTTTGTCGGTCTGGTCCGTGTCGTTGCGCTCTTCGATTCGGGCATGAGAGTAGGCGAGCACGTACTTGATGTAGAGCCGGTCCCAGAGCATGTACTGCACGGCGGCGAACATCTGCTGGTGGGTGGTCTTCTCCGGATCACCGAAGGCGTCCATGTTGAAGTTCTTGAAGTCGGTGTGGTGGTAGCCGAGACCGACGAGGACATCCTTGAGGTACGGCCGCACGTTGACGAAGCCGCCCGCGGTGGTCGTGGTGTGGCTGGCCGCCGAGCGAACAGAGCCGTCCTGCTCGAAGGCGTCTTCCGTACGACGCGCGAGACCGCCGCCGAACTCGACCCAGGGCGGGAGGATGAACTGCAACTCGCCGCCGACGCCCTGCGTCTCGATGCGGGCTTGGTTGCCTTCGAACAGTGAGCTTGCCAGGTTGCGCTCGTAGCCACCCTTCAGCTTCACGAAGCCGAAATCGAGCACGGCGACCGGGCGAATGCCGATCTGCTTGCCTTGACCGGACGCGCCGAAGCGGGTCAGGAACTCCAGCCGGAGCCACTGCGGGAGGTACAAATGCGCGGCGATCGCGCCGTTGTTCACGCCGCGGTCCCACAGATTGTCGAGGCCGTAAGGAGCCACCGGCGTCTTGCTGAAGCTCGCCGCGCCCAAGCGCTCGTAGGTGTTGAGGTCGAGGCCCATACCGAAGTGGTAGACCTCGAAGCCCTGCAGACGACCGACGGTGATGTCGAACTTCTTCCACTTACCGACGCGGAGGTAGGCGTCGTCGACGTCCACGTAGTTCGTGCTGCTGTTGTTCTGCTCCGTGTTGGCGACGAACTCGGTGTTCGATTGAATGAACCAGTTGTCGCCGTGGTTGTAGACCGCGCTGGTTCGGAGCGTCAGGCGCCCCTGCATGCGGTACTCGAACTGGTTTGCCTCGCTCGCCAAGCCAGCCTTGACCGAGCGAATGCTCGAGTCAGCCCAGCTCGAGCCGGAGAAGGCGATGCGAAAGTTCGGTTGGCCCTCGTACTTCGGCATGTACGGCCACTGCGTGTGGTTGATCGACAGCTCCAAAGAGCCGCCGTGGATACCGGGGATCGGATTCTTCGGATAAGCCGAGGCCGGTAGGCGCTCGATCGCCAGCGGCGGCGGGGTGAACTCCTCGGGGGGGTTGGCTACGGCCGGGACCGGTGTGGTCGCCGCCTCGACGGTGGCGCCGGCGGTCGTCGGCTTGCCCGATTCGTTCTGGGACGGGGCCGGGGCCGGCACTTCTTCATCATCCGGCGTATTCGGAGCCGGGTCCTGCGCGTGAGCTTGCGAGGTTAGAAGGAGAAGCGAAGAAAGAACGCTGGCGAGCGCAGCGACGTCACGAAGGTGCATTTTCATGGGCCTATATCGAAAGCTAGAGATTGATCTCGGCAGCGTTTAGTTGACGGTGAGAGTCTGTTGCAGAATGAGCTTGTCGGAACTCGGTCCCACTTGAATCAACACTGGGCCCTTTTCGACGACCCACTGACTCGTGACCATGTCCCAGTATTTCAGATCTCGAACTCGGACCGGGATGCTGACGCGCTTGGCTTGACCGGGCTCGAGGCGAATGCGCGCGAAGCCTTTGAGCTCCTTCTTGGAACGGCGCGCGGTCGTGTTCGGGAAGGAGGCGTACACCTGCACGACCTCATCACCCGCCGGCCCCGCGACGTTTCTAACATCGACCTGGACGTTGACCAAGCCGTCGGAGGTCACCTGCCCGCAAGGCATGTGCAGACGCTCGTAGTTGAAGGTCGAATACGACAGGCCGTGACCGAAGGCGTAGAGCGGCTTGATGTTCTTCACATCGAACCAGCGGTAGCCGGCGTAGTAGTCCATGTACGTGGAGTCCCCCTCGTCGAACTTGGGGAAGTCCTTGATGTCCACGGGCCAGGTGACGGGAAGCCGACCGGCAAAGTTGGCCTGCCCGAACAAGAGCCGCCCGAGCGCCGTACCCGCGCGCTGCCCGGGGTACCAGGCCATGACGATGGCGTTGGTGTTGGGTCGGTCTTTCCACTGGCTCATGTTGACCGCGCCGCCCGCTTCGACGATCACGATCGTGGGCTTTCCGGTGTCCAAGACCGCCTTCACGACGTCGTTGTGGGGCGCCGGCAATTCCAGATCCTGGCGATCGGAGGCGCCGGTGTACTCCTCACCCTCGTCTCCGGCAGTCAGGCCCACGATCACGATGGCCACGTCGGCTTGGGCCGCAGCGGCTGCGGCTTTGCCAGCGGCTTCCTCGGGCTTGGCCGAGTCGTTCGTGGCGGAGATGACGGTGATGCCCTTCTCTGCAGCGGCGGCAGTGATGCCCGCGAGCGGCCCGACCACCAGATCCGGATTCGGACGCACGCGGCTGCTGCCTCGATCGCCGAGCGCGGCGTGGCGCACGAAGTCGAAGTCCTTGACGCGCGGCCGGTCGCTCGTGACCTGGTATTTGACGGTGGCGCCGACTAGCGCGACCGTCTTGACCCCGCCGGCACCGCCAACGATCGGCAGCGCCTTCACGCCGGTGCTCGCAACCGGCTCGTTCTTGAGCAGCACGGCGCCCTTTTCGGCAGCTTCGGCGGCCAGCTGAGCGTGTTGCTCGGCCACGGCCCCCACGAGCGCGCCTTGGAGCTCGTCGTAGGTCGACTGAGGCGCCTTATTGCCGTAGATGCGCGCGGCGTTCAGCTTCGCGGAGTTGAAGCGGAGCTTCTGCTCCAGCACGCGCGACACGGCTTGGTCCACCACCTGCTGGCTGATGGTACCGCTGGCAACCAGCGAGGGGATCGCGTCGAAGTTCAGGGCCCAAGGAACCTCGACGTCGAGCCCGGCCTGAAGCGCTTCGGCCGCCACGACGAGATCGTTTGGCGGATCAGCGGGGCCTTGCCCGGTGTCTTGGGCGGGCATCGCCCACCAGTCCGTGAGCACGAAGCCACGGAAGCCGAAGTCGTAACGCAACACCTCGGTCAGCGTGTGCTTGTTCTGCGTCTGCTTCTTGCCGTTGACGGAGTTGTACGACGCCATCACGCAGCCGATCCCGCCGTCGCGCACGAGCATCTCGAAGTGGCGACCGTAGGTCTCACGCAGCGTCTGCTCATCCATCTGGGCGTTGATGGAGAAGCGCTTGGTTTCGATGTTGTTGGCCAGCCAGTGCTTGGCGCAACCGGTGACGTACGTCTGCAGACCGCGGGTGAGCTCGCTGGCAATGCGGCCCAAGTGGTGCGTGTCTTCGCCGAAGGTCTCTTGCGAGCGGCCCCAGAGCGGGTTTCGGAGCATGTTCATGCACGGGGTCAAGAGCACGTTGTTGTGCGATGCCACCGTCTCGTCGCCCATGGCCTCGCCGACGCGATAGACCAGGTCGATGTCCCAGCTCGCGCCCTGCACCACGCTGGTCGGAAAAGAGGTCGACCAGTTCTTGAGCGGGTCCCGGCCCTGCCCGGACTCCAGGTTCAAGCCGTGCGGGCCGTCTCGCCATTGGTAGCCGGCGATCTTCAACACCGGATCGTCCTCGGAGCGCTGAATGTCCTCCCAGCGGTTCGAGTCGGTGTAGCTGGGCGCGGGCAGGCCGACGAGCTGAACCACCTTTTGGGCGGGCGTCATCTGCGCGAGCAGGCGCTGAGCTTCCTGATAGACCGCGGGATCGGTTTTGTAGAGGTCGCCGACCGGCGTATCTGTGCAAGTGGTCCGGCCGGCCTCATCCGCCGCGGGCGCCGCGGGCGCTGGGGTGGTGATGACCACTTCGGTCGGCTTGAGAGCCTCCGCCGGGTTCAACCCAACCAAGTACTTGGGAGCGGTAATGCCGGCGCCGAACTTCGCGTTCAGAACCTCATCGGAGTGTTGGCAAGCAGCGGCAACGATGCCCGCGGAACTGATCAAGCCAATGGCGACACTTAAACGAGCCGTCTTGGCGTGGCGAGGAGAATCACTCATATAAATACTGTCCCTGCCCACTATTGATGGGGCTGCTACGAAAGTGGTCGGAGCTATGTGGCACCCGGCCGTGAGCAGGCTAGGCGATGCCCTAGCACGAGCCTTGGGCGTCTAAAAGTATTGAAATCAACGATTCACCTACTGAGTCGCGTTCGGATTCAGGAGGGGACCCGCGCGCCGTCAAAGATGCCAAACACCTTCGCACTCGCAAAATTGCCGCCAGAAGAGAGCGTTCGAGTGGCACTGACGGGCAGCGTGCGAGAGTCAAACATCACGAACAACTATTCCCGCAGAGCTGCCAACTGATCAGAGCAGTGATGCTTTTCTCCCCGGTAGGATTGTTCAAGGACGGTCCGAAAAATCGCTCGGCCGACTCCCCGGGTCGCCGAGGATTCGAACAAAGAACGGCGGGGCGGCGGCTATGTCACGGATGTCAGCCCGCGGTCTTGGCGGGAGCCCGGCCTTCCGCCCTCGGGAGTCGGGCGCGGATCTGATGCATTCGAGCGCAAGAAGCGCTAAACGGGTGCTCGCCGCACGGTGCATTTCGAGATCGCCGGGCCCCCGGTGCACCATGAGAGGCGGGTGAAGACAGTGACTCAGGTGGGGCCGGGGTTATCGGGGACGGACGACGTAGGGCCTGAGCTGACCGAGATGAATCGAGAAAAATTGGGGCGCTTTTTGCTCGCGGCCGGGCTGGGGTGTGCGCTGGGTTTGGCCCCGGCGCTGGCGCACGCGCAAAAGCCCGAGGTCGTCGCGCCGACGCAGATCGCAGCGGAGCCCGTGCCGTACCCGGAGGGCGCGCACGGCCCGGCGGAAGTCGTACTCGAGCTGGTGATCGCGCAAGACGGCAGTGTCAGCGACGTCAGCGTGCGCGAGGGCAGCGAGCCCTTCGCGAGCGCCGCGCGCATCGCCGTCTTGCGTTGGCAATTTACGCCGGCCAGCCGCGATGGGCTGCCCATTCGCGCGCGCATCACCGCCAAGGTATCGTTTCGCGAGCCCGTGGTCGTGCCCGTGGCCGCTCCGAGCAGCCCGCAGGCCGCCGCCGCGGCCGCACCTGCTGCTGCCGCGCCCAGCGCGCCCGCAGAGCCCGCCCCCACCGAAATCCGCGTGCTCGGGGAAGAGCGCCAAGAGCTCGGCTCACTGCACATTCCACGCAGCGAGACGCGCCTGATCCCGGGCGCGTTCGCCGATCCGTTTCGGGTCGTGGAGGTGCTGCCGGGCGTGGCCCCGGTGCTGAGCGGCATTCCGTACTTCTACGTGCGCGGCGCGCCGCCCGGTGACGTCGGCTATCGCATCGACAATATCCCGGTCCCGCTGCTCTTCCACGTGGGCGCTGGGCCCTCGGTGATCGCGCCGGCCCTGGTCGATCGCGTGGACCTGTTTCCGGGCGCGTACCCCGCCGAACACGGCCGCGTCGCGGGCGCGGTGATCGCCGGTGAAACCATGGCGCCCAGCACGGTGGCGCGCGGTGAAGCGCAAGCGCGCATCTTCGACGCGGGCGCGATGGTCGAGCAGCCCTTCGCGAACGGCCGCGGCAGCGTGCTGCTCGGTGGCCGCTATGGCTACACACAAGCCATCTTGTCCCTGGTCGCGCCGGACTACGGCCTCAACTATTGGGACTACCAAGCGCGCGTCGCTTATCGACTCAACGCGACCGACACCGTGTCCGCGTTTGCGTTCGGCGCGCTCGATCGCCTGACCAACGAGCGCATCAAGCGCAAATTGTTCGACACGCAGTTTCATCGCCTGGATTTGCGCTGGGATCGCCACACGGAACAAAGCCACGTGCGCGTGGGGCTCACGTTCGGAACCAACCACGTGCTGAACGGACAGGACGACATTGGCGGCTCGGGCAGCGAAATGCGCGACACGACTGCGCGGCTGCGGCTCGAAGCCAGCCACCGTCTGAGCCCGCAGCTACGCCTACGCGGCGGCGCCGACGCGGGCGCCAGCGATGTCAAAACCGAGGTCGACAGCTTCGGGCCGCAAATCTTCGCCCAGCCGGCGCGCGTGGATCTCGCGGCAGGCGCCTACGCGGACGCCATCTGGCGCCCAGCGCGCGCCGCGGAAATCGTGCCCGGCATGCGCCTCGATTTCGCGCGCGCCAGGCTGAAAAATCACCTCTTCGTGGAGCCCCGGCTGGGCACGCGCGTGCGCGTCGCGCAGGGCGTATCGTGGGTTTCGGCCTTCGGCATCGCGCACCAACTGCCGACGCAATCGGTGCGCGTCCCCGGCCGCACCTCGAACGCGCTCGAGCTCGCGGAACAACAAGCCTGGCAAGCCACCTCGGGTGTCGAGTTCGTGCTGCCGGCCAGCATGCTGGGCAAGGTCAGCTTGTTTCACGCCTGGGTCGACGCCTTGGACGCCGACGTCACCGGTCGCAGCTACGGCGCCGAGTTCTTCTTGCGTCGCAACTTCAGCGAACGCCTGGGCGGCTTCGTCTCCTACACCCTCTCGCGCACGACCTACACGCACCTCCGAGAAACCTTCCAAGCCGAGTTCGATCGTCCCCACGTCTTGTCGCTCGTGCTCGGCTACGACCTAGGCAAAGGCTTTCGCCTAGGCGCCCGCTCCCTGTACGAATCAGGCCGCCGCTACGCCGTCGCCTGCCCCACTCCCGACTGCGGCCCAGGCGACCCACTCGCGCCCCGCCCGTTCGTCACCCAAGGCCGCACCCACAGCTTCTTCCGCCTAGACCTTCGCTTCGAAAAACGCTGGCAACTCGACGCCGGTCGCTGGATCTCCGGCACCTTCGAATGGTTCAACGCCACGCTCTCCACCGAAGCCGACAGCGTCCGCTGGAACCCCAGCTCCGGTGGCATCGTCACCACCGATCGCAGCGCCCTCACCCTGCCCAGCATCGGCATCGAAGCAGGCTTTTGATGCCCCGCCGCTCCACGTCGCCACACGGCCCGGCGTGCTCGCGGCTGCGCCGCTGCGCGCGCCGGGGGCCCGCCCGACGCCCGGCTGCGCCGGACGTGGGGGCCCCGACGACCGCGCTGATCGACTGAGCGGACTCGCTTCGCATCGTGCCTTGGGCGACGTGCTCGCGGCGCGCGTGATTCGAACCACGACGGAACGACGTGTAACGTGCCCAACGTGGTCTCGAACCACGACGGAACGACGTGTAACGTCCCTAAAGTGGCTTCGTCCCACGCCAGAACGAATGCTGCCCCTGCGTCGCTGACGGAGTTGCCAGACAGCTCCGTCGAATCCCCGACTCGAAAGTGACGTGACCCGCGGGGAAAGCAGGTTCCGAGCTGGGTCACGCGATTTCCAAGCAGGGTCACGACGTTTTTAACCTGGGTCAGCGCTCGCCAAGCCTGGGTCAGGAGACTTCCGAGCTGGGTCAGCGCTCAACCGAGCCGGGTCACGCCGTTTTCGACCAGGGTCAGCGCCTGCCGGACTAGGGTCAACGCTCACGGGAGCTCGAAATTTGCGGAAAGGAGCAGGTTTTTGCGTCTTTTTGGCGCTGCCGGCTTTTCCGCGGCGGCGGCGGTCCGAGTAGAGACGTGACGTGGGACGGTGTGAGTCTTCAACTAGGAGGAACTGGAGTTACATCGCTCTTCGTGCTGAGTCGTGAGTAATCACGATCAGCGCTGCGGCGGCACCCAGAACAAGCGCGAGTCGGTCTCAGTGCAAATGGACGCCAGGGTCGATGCCTGAGATACCAGTCATCTGGTCGAGCCAGCTACTCGCAATCGCCGTGATGTCTAGCTTTCCGTACTTAGGGCCCTCGAATGGCTAAGTCGATCGCTCTCGCGGCCGATGCATTGCGGCGGGCTTCGTTGCTCCTCAGTTACATACCCGCAGTATGCGCCTTCGTCGCGCCTCGCCAGCCGCGCGCCTCGACCGTGATCATCGACCGACTTAGCCATTCGAGGGCCCTTAGACATCCGGCCCAGCAGGAAGTCCGCTTCGTCCACGTGATTGCGATAGACTTTGCTGCCTCTACGCTTCGTTCACGTGTGGCGAGGCTGAGCTGGACGCCATCGACCCCGATCACGAAACGACTGACAGCGCGCCTTCATGTGCGCAGTTTACCTACGACGGCTGCGCGCTCATCGAGCGTACTCGCGGTGCGACGTGCGCTCAGTGGGCTCTGAGCAAGCCGTCGGGGCCCCCACGTCCGGCGCAGCCGGCGTCGGGCGGGCCCCCGGCGCGCGCAGCGCGCAGCGCGAGCACGCCGGGCCGTAATTTCGGCGTAGCTCGGCGGGGCAACAACAACGGGGTGCTTTGGCTGGAGGCGGGGCTCGGCGGGGCAACTCCGGGGGCGCGTGCTAGGTTTGTTGGAGCATGTGGGTTTATCAGGGCTGGTCATTGGTCGGAGTTGCGGCGTTGTGCGTCGGGGTGGCGGGCTGCGCGGCGCAGCGTGATGACTCGCTGCGGATGAGTGAAGAGCTGGGGCGCGCGCGGGCGGATGCGGCGTGGCAGCAGGCGCGGGCTGCGGAGTTCGAGTCGCGCATGGCGAGGCTCGAGCAACGTGCGGGTGTGGCCTTGAGTACTCAGCGCGCGGAGGATCGCGAGCTCTTGAGCCGGCTCGACCGCTTGATCGCGATGAACGAACGATTGCTCGCCGAGCGCACCCTGGCGACGCCCCCGACGGGCGATGCGTCGAAGGGTACGCTGGCGCCACGCGCGTTGCCCTCCTCTGCCACGAGCACCACATCCATTGGCGCGCCCACGCTCAGCGATGAACAGGAGTTGCGCGCGCTCGTCGAGCGCCTGCGCGGCCATCCGGGTAGCCCTCACGGCGGGCTCACGCGCGAACAAGAAGGCGCGCTGCGCGTGCTGACCCGGCCCGAGCGCACGTTGGACGCGGAAAACCCGTGGGCGGCGTTTTACTGAGCTCGCGGGCCCGCCGGCAACCGCACAGCTCGGGCATGAATAGCCAGGGGCTGTGCTCGCTACTGGGGACGCGCTGAGGCTGCTTGGGACGAGTAGCGACGAGCGATGGCTGGCACGCCACCGGTTGTCGTGTCGACGCGAGCTGTGATAGCGGAGCAGCCCACATGACGACTGGCTTGGTGTTCGCTCCGACCGCAGATCCTCGCGTCTTCTTGGCGCCGGATGGCACACGCCACGCGGCGCCGGCGGGCTGGGAGTGTCTGCCGCCGGGCGACGCCGGGTTGACCCGGCGAGTGAAGAGCCTGGGGCCATCGTGGGCGATCATCGAGAAGCGCGGCCGCAAGGCGTTCTCGAAGGGTCTGTGGGCGCCGCGCGAGCACATCCAAGCCGCCAAATCGGCGCTCGAGGCCGAGCGCAGCACGCCCGCCTACGCCAAGAAGCGCGCGGCAGCGGGCGCGCGCCGTGAGCACGAGCAAGCGGCGTACGTCGTATCCTTCGAAGTGGAGGTGCTCGGCTTCTTGCGTTTCGCTCCGCGCTTCGAGCCGCTCGCGCGCAGCATCGCTCGGCGCGTTACCGAGCATGCCACGCCGGTCGGCAGCGGTACGGTAGCGCGCACCGAGCGCATCTCGATCGATCGCCGCGCCGAGTCCGCGGTGATCGCCTGGATGCGGCACCAAACCACGGCCTATGACCGAATGGCGATCCCGCGAGTGGCTGGCAAGCGCCGGGAAGTACGTCGAGAATTGGCCACGATTTCGCGCGCCATCCTCGACCTGCACCGGCGTGATTTGCCGCACGCGGCCGCCGCGTGTCCGCTCTGCACGGCGGTGCCGCCCGCACAGCCGCCGGCCCCGCACTCGAGCGCGCCGCGCGCTACTTAGTGAGGACTGAGGTCGAAGACGAGCCGTTGTCGTTGATCTGATGCAGCGTGACCGTGTTGCCGGACACGCAAAAGCTGCTGAGCGACGGTTCCGAGCCAGCGACGGAGCTGGTGAAGGTCACATTGCTGCCTTGCACTTCGTAGGTTCCGCTGCTCATCGAAGGCTGGGTGGAAGTGAATGAGCACACGCAACCCGTGACGGCGTCGTAGTCGCACTTTGCGTTCGAGATCGTAGGGTCCAAAAGCGCGGCGGCGAGGGTCGTGCACTGGGCCTCGGTGCCGCAGCTCGGGGGGAGCTCGACGCGCTCCGTGAACGAAATCACCGCGGACGAGCTCATGGTGTGATCGGCCTTGATTGACAGCGTGCCCGTCGCGGTGAGCGGTGAAAGGGTGAGCTTTGCCCCCGGGCAAATCGCAGCGAACACGTTCTCTGGCAACGTGATGCACGCTTGCTTGATCGTCCACTCTCCGACCAGGTTGCCGCCGCACGGCGTGAGCGCTGGGCAATCCGACGAGCCGTTGCCCGCTCCGGCGTGGTTCCCGGCTCCGCTCGAACCCGAGCCTGAAGCCCCATTCGAACCCGCCACGCCGTTCGCGCCTGCCACGCCGTTCGCGCCTGCCACGCCCGAGCTCGACCCGCCTGCGCCTGGGCTGTCGGATGAAGAGCCGCCGCAGGCAGAAGCCAGCAGTGCCAAGCTGAAGACCGCCCACGATCGGAAAATCAAATAAGCCACCGCGTACTCCTCCCGAGAACTCACCATGATAGCGCTTTGCCCAGCCGAGTAAATTACGTTCGGGCGGGCTCGGGATTTCGACGCTGATACGACACGCGCCGACTAGCGCGACTAGCGCGACTAGCGCGATTAGCGAGATTAGCGCGAT
>Ga0247760_1003289_pt1 | contig 10714 bp, 10 predicted proteins | sample UWRJL171409R4_FD_179936 | JGI IMG/M metagenome (GOLD analysis project Ga0247760, IMG submission 179936) | Plant litter microbial communities from Arlington Agricultural Research Station in Wisconsin, United States - UWRJ-L171-409R-4 | ecosystem: Environmental > Terrestrial > Plant litter >...
CGAGCCGCCGAGACACAAGAAACAAGACAGACAGAGCCGCTACTCGGCTCCTCTCAGTTCCATATTCTACTCATTCACGACGTCACAACTTTAGCAGGTCCCACTGACGCCCTCGCCAACTTGCAGCGCGACGGCACGCAAGGAAGCACGCCGCAATCACCCCAGGTACCATACTTTGCTTTAGGCCCCAGTTGAAAACCCTTGTAGTAACAGTACATACTCATAGATTCGACCCCGTCACCTGTTTCAGTATTGGAATCACCCGGTTAGCCCAGCCCCGAGTAACCTTGAGCTGCGATCCGGGTCAAATGCCGCGGTTATACTGATTTACGATAGGGCGTTCCTCACCAACATGACGTGCTGGTAATGACCCCCCCTGGCTTAACAGATAACTTCGGCCCAAGAGGACCTCAGAATTAGAATGGCCATCAGGCCCGGAATGTATCTCGGAGGACAAGGACCTTCGAGGCCATAGTCAATTATTATGTTGAGTATAGATATATTCAGCGCCCACAGGGCCACATTCTGTTCCAAGCCGCACCTACAGCACGGTGTAGTTGCCCCTTGTCACAGAAACCCCGTCTTTGGCATCATCTTGACCGTGTTGTCCGGGTTATCGGAGCAAAACTATCGCTTCGCAACCATTCAGAAACCGATCTTCACCTGTCAGATTAACCACACTAAACATTTGACACTATTACCTCGCCAAAAGAAGGATATATTCCAAAATATAACAGAAAATTAAAACGAAGGTCCATAATGTAAAGAAGTCTCTTTAATATCATGATAAAATAGAATGTTTTAATAATCTTGGAAAGACAAGGCGCGTGACCCCAGAGAACCGAGACTGCTGAGAGCGGGGCTGATAATGGCACCCCCCCCTGATGCCCCACCGGCAGCGGCATCAATGCAAGCAGTGTCAGTACGCATTTTGGTTCGCTCATCTTACTCCACATTTCGCACCTCCACGGTACGCACAGCACCAGACACGAAAGTGGAGACAGACACAAGCGTTGGGTGTTGGGCAGAAACCCACAACACCCAAATTTCAATTTCGGGCCATCGACTGGCGTGAGGGTGCTTATATCAACCCCAGCCCCAGAGCTGAGTCTCCTTTGAAGCCTTTTCACCGCAAGACTTTCTTCGGCATTCATCAGCTCTTGCCTAACCTGAGGTCTACGAACCACCATTGCACGACATATCTAAACCCATTCCTTCTAACCCACAATGCCGCCGCCGAAAGGAAACACGCCCAAGGATGAGGGCAAAAAGGCGAACGAGAAATATACACCGAACAAGAACTTGCCCGGCCAGACCCCGCCTGAAAAAAATGTACAGTCAGGCCCGCTATCCCCCGCCAGCACAACACCTCAACCCCCGCCCGTATCACCACATTCGAAAGTGTATGAAATGGAGCCCTCGCCGAGAACAGCCTCATCCACGCGGAATTCGGAGACCGCTTTTACAACGTCAGTCACACGATCCTTAACACCAACCGGGAGACACTTGCGTGCTCGTGAGCGATTTCCCGCCACTGCTTCGCCTCCGCGCCCGCCTAAACCAGAGAAAAATGAGGCAGCCAAACTGAAGGAGGCGATCAAAAAGCTGGAGGAGCAGCTGATGCACCACAAGGAACATACCAAAACCCGTATGTAGCTCTCTCTTTCACTCCGCTTACTCCCTCCCATCGTTTTGGCAACGCTTGCTCCGCCACCCATCCCTGCGCCCCGTTAGCACATTCTTTCTATCTAAGAGCGGGGAGGTGCACTAACCACAGTTTGTAACTCTACAGTGGATAAAGAGTGCCGCAGTCTTAAGAAGGAGCTCAACGACCTGAAGAATAAGAACAAATCGCTTGAGGCCCGCGTGGAGGAGCTAGCCTCCAACACGTTGCTGATAAAGTTGAGGACGGACAACGAGGCATTGGAAGGCGCCAACAAAGAGCTGGCCGAGGAGAGGGACTATCTGGTCAACGATATAAATATCCTCGAGGGGCAGATCCAGAAATGGGACGAAATCAACAGGGATGTCATTCGCGAGTGGCAAACGCAGTATTACAACCTGACCGAGTCACTCGGTGAGCCTGGAGAGATGCTTGCCAAGCTGACGCAGGAGTTGATTGAGAGCAATAAGCTGTTGGCGGAGGAGAGGGCCACCTCGAGTGAGTCGAGTGACACAGAGTGATTTGGACGCTGAGAAAGGGACGGTAAGATTAATCAAATTCAATCCTATAACGGTGCCCTCTTCAGAGACGGTTGTCGTTTAGATTGGTAGAAAGATAGAAGTGACAAGATTGCTGTTATTTTCGCTGTAGTAATCCGGTGGCTCGATTGCCAAGAAGGCGAGAAGAAAAACAATTTTAGTAGTTCGCTTTCGTATTCTGTCCGACGAACGCAAACCGCACACCCCTGGGCACACACAACCCCTGGCACACCAGCCACCACTGGCTAGTATTTAGGCCACAGCCCTCGCCCGCTTCTTTTGGCTCAAATCAGATTAGAATCTTATCCCTTTGCCAATTCTTGCTCGCCACCACTGTGACCACCTTGATCAGACGTACCTGCCTCTCCTCACACCGAGGGCAGAGGCTAAGTCCCTAGAGGTTAGGTAGGTAATACGAAAAAAATACAAGAGGTAAAAGTGAGGCTGTTTATTTTCCCAAAAAAAAAAATAAGGACCAATTTCAGTCATCGTTATATATGGGGCCAATTCTAGCCCTACTCGGTTGGAGTTAAAGTAGTTTAGTATACTATGGCGGAGCGTGCCGAAAATGGTACTTAGCCTAAGCAAAGGTAAGCAAGCCTACGCAGTAAGCGAGTCCTAAGTAACGATTAAGCCGGGTCTGAGCCGGTGTGAATAGGTGAGCAGTAGTATTACGTGGGCGAGATTGTGACGGTGTGGGGGCTGGGACTTGGGGATTGCCCCACGCGACCAGTGCGCAGGAGTGGTCAATTGCCAGCCCACACCGCCTTGGCAATTGAGACCCACCAACCCCACCACCTACTAAGGGGATTCCACAGCTTGTGAATTCTCTCCTTCTTTTTCTTTTTTCTTCTTTAGCTTTGAATTAACGCTTTTGGGCTACGCTATCGCGCATCAATCTCGTGAATTACGTGCCTACCGTCACAGAGATACAAAAAAGGAAATTTTGTGTGCCCTGATTTAGGTAGTATTACTGTATGTAGTAAAGCTCTGTAATTAGAAGCTTTTCCCAGGATGGGATCATGTGTATTTCTGGAAAGATTGAGCTTGAAAACCTACAGTACAAGTGAGACGAAGCCTAGCTCTACAGTATATGGATACGTTCTCTTTTTTTTTCAGTCAAGGTCGCCCAAGCAGTGCCGCAAAGACAGCCACCTCCACCATGTCACAGCAGTTACGAGTATTTTCTATAAGCGCAACGCGCCTCTATTCACTATCTTATCTGCTATATACTATCTTCCTTCAAGTCTATAGGGCTGTAGTCAGGCCCACATCATTTCTCCTGGGCTTTATGCCTTGGGTGGACAGTCTCGCTAGATCTGGCTATCTTTGTTGATGTGCCTGAATCAAAAGGGGCTTCCGCAACGTGTTTCGGTGCGCCTGTATATAGAGGAGCTCCCTGGCTTCGCCAGAGAGGAGACGACAAGAAACTCAATCAAGCAGTTGCAACCCTACCAAACCCTTCCTATCCAGTGTGCAAAGTGCTTCTGACAGGTTGTTCATTTGAGAAAAAATGGACAATTCAACTTGAGCGTAACGGGATCAGAGGCAGTGTTAAATAGCAGATTTTTTCCCGGTCATTAGAGTAAAGGCACGCGCGGCTAGGTAGTGGAGGAGGGAGTGGTGGTCGTGGTGATGCGAGGACCCAAAACTGGGTCTGATTGGCGCTCTTCCCTGCTCTGCGCCCAACCAAAGTGACGGCGCAGTGCTACTCCAAGGGTGCGGTTTATTATACGCGTGCATCGGGGCTAGAACTTGAGGAAAACATGGTGATTTATCGCCAAAGCCTCCAGGACTGCCAGTAATTGCAAACAGAATTTCGTGCAGTTAAGAATTAGCGAATACGCCAACGCCGTATCTCAATCATGCCACCTCCTGTCAGAAAGAAAGAGGCTCTGGCCAGGGGCCAACGCGCGCAGAAAGGAAGTGTTTGATAAAAGGGGTTCAGGGGCCCGGGCCATCTTGTCAGCAGAGCTGGCTGGATAAGGTATTATTGACTTTGTTTTCATGTTTCAGTCTTATCTCTTTTTGCCTTTTTTTTTCTAATCTGAGCAAGGGTATTTTGGGTACTGTAAAATTTTACATAAAGCCACTTATATCTATTCTTATACGTGTAGACGGCAAACTAATTACTCCGCAACTTTACTATTTTTAGTCAGGGGTTCCTAAACACCATCTATAACAGCGTTGTTAAAGTTAAGCAAATCCGAGAAATCCGTCTACATACTCGTAGTACCAAAGGAGTCCTTAGACGGTAAGAACATATTAGGTTCTACAATAACCTCGCCTCCCAGGGAAGGCGGGTCACGGGATTTAACTTTTTCTCATGCCTAGCTTGGAGATGTATTAATAATTGCTACGATTAGAGGAGATAGTGCGTTCTAGAGTACCTAATTAGGTAGTTAGAGAGGAGGGCTTGCAACGTCATTTCTTGAAAAAACTTATATGAGCTCCAGTCGTCACGTTGCGTGAATCATGTAACATCCGTTGCCTGTCGGAGGTTATCTCGCATTTTGGCCAGCAAAGTCCGAGGTGAACTTGGACAACAGCAATTTCTGCCGTGATCGCTCGATTGCATGCGCGCATTAGACGGGAGATGTACCAAGCAACCACTTACATTGCTCTCAAATTTGCTCATTCTTGCTTTCACCATCTTGACATTCTTGAGTCTTTCATCATGACCCCGACGAACTCATCACCACAAGTACAATGATAAATACTCTGAGCTTTTCTGATGTTTTCTGGCAGAATGTTTCAGAGTCCCTGTGTGCAATCTCCGATCCAGACGCCAGCCCATCTTCAGCAATACTTACATGTTAGCCCAGAATGTTGGTCCAAACTCCCATCTCTCGCCTCCTCCTTCTCCTCCTAACCTTATCCCTCACCTTGGGCGCACCACCACCTCCCTCACTCCCCCACCGTACTCTCGCCGGGATTTCCATTGTCGATACCCCCATCGTCCGCGCCGCTCAAGCCTATGCGAAAAAACACTGTTCCCTTTCCACATATAACCACGTCATGCGGACCTGGCTATTTGGCGTCCTCCATCTCTCTCATAACGCTACGCTCGCTGCACAAGTCGATTTGGAAGTCCACGCCATCGGACTCCTTCTTCACGATCTCGCTTCAAATCAATCTCTCGATGCGCCGTTTCTAACTTTACATCGGAGGTTTGAAGTCGATTCTGCGGTGGCTGCAGCAGATTTCATTCACTCCTTCAATTCTGACTCCAAGAACAAAGTGGAGGGTGATCTCTGGCCAGATTATCGTGTCCAGCGCGTATGGGATGGTATCGCACTGCATGCGGAGCCGAAATTCGCGTTATACAAGGAACCGGATGTGCTGGCGATTTACTGGGGAAATGAATTGGATTTCTCATGGAGTCGACCCGGCGGAGAGAAATGGGGAGTGACGCAGGAGGAGTTTGATAGAGTTATGAAAGAGTTTCCGAGACCAGAAGCGGCTGGTGGGAGCATGGGTGGGGTGTTGGACTTCATTGCTTGGTGGTGCAAGTATAAGCCGGAGAGCACTTATGGTGAGTTCTCTTCGTTTCCTTTACTTTTAACTTCTTCCCTCGTTTGATCCCAGTTTTAGATGATTACAGGGGGAGATGACTTTGATGGCGAACACTGCTAACTTCTCTCATTAACAGACACTTGGATGCAGCCGGTGGGAGAAATGTTTGTGCCTGGCTATTCCGCCGTGGGACGTCGGGTTATTGATGGGGGTTTGCGGTCAACTGGACTGATTTATGAAGGCTAGTGTCGTTTTCTTGAATTGGGCTGTTCTACCTGTCTTGTGGGTTTATGGTTCGAGGGTGCAGAGTTTGAAAGTGTGCACGACTGAACGAGACAAGCCAAACAAGTTGCATTCAAATGTTGACCAAATGTCAATAATTAAGGCACACCAAGCAAGCCCTTCAGGCTCAGAAAATGCACCTTACTGTTTCAAGAAACTACAGCATTCCTTCTCATGCTCAGCCCCAAGTGGCGCGCTAGTTGATGCATCATGTAGGTCGGCACCAGGTCGGCACGAGGACAGAGCCTTCTCGTCAAAATGAAGCCCTGTCCGCACTTTTTGCAACTCGTTTTCAATCCCCGAACAACGTCAGATTCTACCACTCTTGTTTTGCAATGTCCGAGAACGACATAAAAACCCTTCCGTTCGACTGGACAATCACCTCGAGCGCCGATAATGGGGGCTCTTGCCCCGGCGAGTCTCTAATCCTCGGCAGCTCTGCAGCCATCAATGCCATTGCGGGTATTATGAGTCTTTTCTTTGGAAATCGCAAAGTCGTCAAAAAAACTCACCTTTAGTCTTCTTGGAAACCCCCACAGCAAAGCCTGGAGATATCTCTGGGTGCTGAGCTTTGGACTGCATCTCGGGGCCAACGCCATGATTGCGCGAATCATGCAGACCACGCCGGGCTACCTCGGGACATTTTCGATCGGGGAAATGATGCTCTTTCTCACAACACGTCCACGACTCACTTGGTTATTCCTTCTGCTGACGCAGACGAAGTTAATGTCCATCTTCGCGAGCGGCGATAACTGCGACCTGGAGAAAATCAGATCAAAAGGGAAGCCTAACCAGTGGTGGTCCTCGTCACACGTCACCCTCTACACCGAGGTTATCCTGCAAGTGGTCGCATTGTATTCAATGGGTCGAGTTGCCACCTTTGCAGCTCCCCGCGGATATCTCAAAGTCTGGACTCCGAATACGCCTCACTACCGGCTGGCGCACGTCTAATGTACGGCTGCGCCATGTTTTACCTCACAGTTGGGGCACTTTCACTATCTTGTAGAATGATAAACTTGTTGGTTCTCTGGACAACCCCCTCGAGCCAACCTACGACCGAAACGGGAAACCCCCCAGAAGGGCCACAGGCCCCAGCACCAACACCACTACCTTGTACCAGATGTAATGAAATCCACGAGGAGTCGGATGATGATGAGTTTTTCTGCTCCATGATTTTCTTCATATCTGCCTCCAACATGACGATCATCACTTGGATGGCCAGCTGGTTGTTTTGGGCGGGATTTGTAAAGGCCGCCGGTGAAAGGCATGGACACGACCACCATACTATCGAAAGGATTCACGATTCAAGCTAACTTGGATGACTTAGATACTGCCCTCCAAGTTTGGCAGCCCAGGCAGCTGTGTGGACCAGCGTCTCGGTTTTGAGTTCGTTTTTTGGAGCAAGTGCTTAAGATGGCCAACCATGACTGCAATTTTTGCATCAAAAGAGGATTCTTGTTTGGGAATGGATATCGACCTAGGGAAAGAAAAGAACCTAACCAATGTTGGTACCTCCTTAGGTCAAAGTTATACTCCCATCTCCTCTCGCGGGTACTTTAACCAAGGATACCATTCCCGCCCCAGATGGTCCACAATCAAACCCAATATATACCTGCCCGCATCTCCGACCTGCCACATGTTCCTTCCGTGGTAAAGCAGCAGGGCATAATACCCTAGAAGCACCAGAACCTCAGGACGCTTGGCCATCAGCAGCGCTGACAGTTCCGGCGGAGCCATCATGGTCCATACGAAAATCATCTGGTGACAATACGCATCCTTTTGGTCCTTGTGTTCTTCCACCGTGTCAAATCCCACTTGTAAATGCCGCACTGCACGACGGCAGGCTTCCCTCTCGGCATCGGTTAACCCAACCGCACCATCGACAAGTTCTGGCAATCCTTGACAATGATCCCCTTTCGGCTCTCGCATCGTGAAAGCCGCACTGGCCGCAATGGTAGGTCCAACTTCGGTGGTCATTAATAGCGGCCAAGAGGCCGTGGAGACAACGACCACGCCGCGGTTCATTTCAATGGCTTGGACGTACCGCGCGAGGAACCCATCGAGCGTCTCCGCCTCTTCTTCTTGGTTCTGTTCTTCTGAAATTGGCCTCTGTCTCTGCCCCCGTCGCTCTCTTTGACCCTGTCCTTGTCCTTGTGGCTGTCCTTGTCCCTGGTGGGATGCACGTGGTGGGGCCAACACATCGGCAAGGAGATGGTTACCTAGAACCGATGAAAAGACGAGTACGGCAACGCAGTTGGATCCATCTACCACTGCCGCTGCTGCCGCGGATCCTGATGTCCCATTCTGTGTGAGTGCTTTGGCGTTAAAGAGGGAGACCGCGCGCATCTGCAGGCTAGTAGCGAGATGGAGGTACTCAACCGATTTGCGAGGATGGAGGTAGGCGAGGTGACGGGCTGAAAACGCCAAGAGCTGATGTAAAAGGTAGGGGGCGTCGAGTCCCGTGCGAAGAACAAAAGCCATGCGAGTGAGGTAGTCTCCTACGCTAAAGGCCAGGTTGAACATGTCGCTCCTGGAAAGCAAATGGGTGACCAGCTCGATGTGGTGGATGTTTATGGCACCATCGAGGGCGTTGCTGGTGCTGACTATCTCCAGGGCTGCGGGGCCGCTGCTGCTGCTCGGACTACTTCCCCGAGTGGAGGACGCGGCTGAGAAGCTGCATTCCCGGGAAGAGTTGGCACACAGTCGGCAAACGGGATGGGCTTCGTCGCACTGTAACCCCATGTCAGTCAGTAATCCCATGTACCCGGTTACCTATATGTATGTGTGTGCTTTCTCCGGACTGGATCCAGTTGGGTACTGATAGCTCCGGAGGGAAAAGGAAGCAAATGCCTACCTTGACGTGTCGTTGTTTGCTATGGTCAGGATTAGCATGACGCATGCTATTAGAAGCCAAGGATAATCCATCTCACCATTGCAGACACCCTGCTCGCGATTTTCTATGGCTACGGCGAATCATCGTCCCAGGTACTGTATGAAATGCAAACCCCTTTGGAGGATCTAGGCCGAATCGTGAGAGGGAACGTTGAAGGCGAAAGTTTGTTTGCGGGAGGGAGAACCCGGGATCGGCCAGAGACACGCGTGTTGTGACAGTTGGAGAGGAGCCTGATTGGATAGGTGGTCGGGTATGGATGGCACTGGGGTTTTAAATTCACGGACCCGACCCCGAACACGCGTGTTCCGTTTTCTCCGTGTCGCTCTCATTGGTTGATGATTCATAGGGCTAAGCCACACGGACGCATTGAACCGCCCCCAATTCCCCCAAGCACCCACATTTTGCATCCTAAATCACTGGAACTTGTGTCTGTGGTTGCATTGCGCGACCTGAGGATACGGGGCGGCGCCCCTCGAGGCTTTCCGGGTTCCGGGACAGGACTGGGCAAGGGCATGAATATAAGATCAAAACCAGCAAGTTCCCTCATTCATATTGCAAATCAGTCGGCTTCTTTACTTTTCACTCGTTTAGTTTTCAGTTGTCATTTTCTTCAAAATGGCTGAAGGAGAGCCCGTCCTCGGGAGTCTCTACGTTTATGCTCCAAACCAGGTGGCGCCAATCCTTTTTGCTATCGCATTCGCTTGTTCTGCAGTTGGCCACTTTTGGCAGTGCTAGTATGTTACATGGCCCCCCAAGGCCCCCAACCTCTCTTTTCTCTTTCTCTCTCTCTCTCTCTCTCAGAAGAAAATCTAACGTCTTTTATCGATTTAGTCGTTACAAAACTTTCCTTCTCGTCGGCCTCCACCCCGGCTGTGCCGTGATTCTCGTCGTCGGATATGCTCTCCGGGAATACGGGTCGTTCAACTACCTCTACACACGACCGAATCTCGTCGTTTTTATCTGCAGTCAAATATTCATCTATATCTGCCCGTATGCCTTCCCTCTCTCTCTCCCCTCTTGTTTCTCCAAAGAGGTACTAACCACCGACGGGTTTCGTTCTTTATTTTGACAGACCTGCATTGGAGCTAGTGAATTACCATGTCCTCGGCCGCGTCTTTCATTACATTCCCCACCTCTCGCCTCTCCGACCATCACATGTGATGCGCACTTTCGGTGGGCTGATGGCCATTGTTGAAACGCTAAATAGCGTGGGGGTATCACTCTTTGCGAACCCCGTTGCTGAGCCAGCGCAACAGAATCTGGGGAAAACCCTCCTGCTCATCGCAATGGTGATTCAAATCGTCGTGGTCATGACGTTTTTCGTCATTGCGGGCATTTTCCACATTCGTTGCGCCAGAGCGGGTTTCACGCGCCATCACAAAGCCGTCACAACTCCCCTGTGGACATTATATGCAAGCATGATGTTAATCTTGATCCGGTGTATATACCGCCTGGTGGAGAAGACCATGTTTAAATCCGTGAGGATTCGGGAAGTGGAGGAGCTGAACCGGCTAAGTCCGCTGTTGCGACACGAGGCGTTTTTCTATGTCTTTGAGGCGAGCTTGATGTTGATCAACTCGGGGATTTGGAATATCTGGCATCCGGGACGGTTTCTGCCGAGAAGTCGCCGCGTGCATTTGGGGCCGGATGGGCTAGAGATTACAGACGAGAAAACGGTAGATAGACGACCGATCTTAATGAGGGTGGGACATGTCTTGACTTTTGGGGTTTTGTTTCACAGAAAGGAAGAGAAGAGCCGGGAGTGGATTGAGATGGGAGACTCTCAAGGTTCATGTTGATTTGTCACTAATGGTTTTTTTT
>Ga0247760_1003290_pt1 | contig 10712 bp, 9 predicted proteins | sample UWRJL171409R4_FD_179936 | JGI IMG/M metagenome (GOLD analysis project Ga0247760, IMG submission 179936) | Plant litter microbial communities from Arlington Agricultural Research Station in Wisconsin, United States - UWRJ-L171-409R-4 | ecosystem: Environmental > Terrestrial > Plant litter >...
GGCGGCACTGCGGGCACCGGCGGCGGCACTTCAGGCACCGGCGGCACTGCAGGCGCTGGCGGCACTGCGGGCACCGGCGGCGCGGGTGGCGCACAACAGGGCAGCTTCACGCTTTCGTCGACTACCCTCAATTACGCTGGCGTTTGCGAGTTATCGGCGCAGACCTTGACCATCACCAACACCTCAGGCGTAGCGCTCACCTGGCACGCGACCGCCAGCCCAGCGACAACCTCGGTGAGCCCGAACGGATCGACACTAGGGCCTGGGCAGGCAGTCGCTGTGAGCGTATTGCCCGCGATATTCGCGCCCGGCCCCGCGTCGCTCAGTATCAATGCGGATGTCGCGCCTTCGCAATCCGTCCAAATCAATAAGTTCGTCTCGGGCAAACCGCCTCCCCCCCAGCTGCCGCTGGACATCGATTTTGGCAACGTGGCACTCGGAGTTCGGGTGACGGCGTTCGTCAGCGTCAATGGCCTTGGCACCGATGTCAAAATCATGGGTAAGACGGGCCCCGATAACAACGAGTTCCAGCAGTCTGGATTCACACCAGCTGGACAGCCGGGGGGCGTAGGTTGGCAGATATATTTCTTGCCGACGACTCTGGGTGCCAAGGAGCAGAAGTTCGCGTTCAATGATTTCAGTTTCGCGATCTGCCCGCCGAACACCTTCATGGCACGCGGCGTGGGGGTGCTCCCGTAGCCAATTGTCATTCGAATGGCGCTTGGTCACGCCCTCCTAAAACGCACGTCACTCCGGCACCGGCGTTTGCCGCTCACATAGCCAGCCGCCCTGCTCTGCCACGAGCTCAACGACCTCGCGCGTCTTCGCTGCGGGAAACGTTATGACGTATTGCTCGTGGCCGTCGGGGATGATTGCGCCTCCGACAGTGGCGAGGTCTTCCTCCGCTCCAACCATCGGCCAGAAGCCCACGATCAAAAAACGCGCGGTCCATTGGCCGCCGCCGTCTCGGTTGCGCGCCACGATGGCGTCGACCCAATCGTTCACCTTCTGCTCGATCTTCACCCAACTGAGATGGCGTAGCCCGCCGCGCGGGTCAACGTGGCGAATTGACACCTCCACGTAGAGCCCGCGCTTGATTTCTCAACTCACCCCGCCGTGCAACGCCGTCTCAGCTCACCCCGCCGTGCAACGCCGCGTTCCGCGCCAAGCGTAGCGCCTCGCCTTCCTGCAGTGCATTCGGCGGGACTCCGTCACCCAGCTCCGGCGAGCCGGACTTGTGCCGTTCAGCCATATCGAGGGCCGCGGCTGCAGCTTCGTCGAGGGCAGCGCTCGAATGTTCTTCGATCGTGTCTCCGCTTTCCAAAGCTAGGACCAACCAGCCCTCTTGCGCCCGCTCAAGCAACACTTTGATCATTGAACAGACACTCTGCTCACCCAGCCTCGCTACGGCAACCCCAGCCGGATTTTGGGCCCAAAACCTGGTCGGAATCAGGCAATTATTCGCCGCGTGCGCACTGCCGCTGCACACTTTTGCCACACTGACGCGGCACGCCTCTGCAGCAAGAGGCATCTCGAGCAGAGGCGTACCGACACCGCAATGCGAGCTGTCAGTAACGCACGGCGCTATCCAAAACTGAAGCGGCTTCGGACGGCTTGCACAGCGTTACACCGTCGCCTAGCTAGCGCGCGATCTCATCCGCAATATCACGCACCTTGACGACCGCGCGCGCGTACGAGAGCAATTCGCCGCTGATGGTTTGATCGCTGCCGATCAGGATCAATTGCACGTCTTCGTTTTCGACTAGATGTTGCACGACTTCGTGGAAGTCGCTGTCGCCGGCGGCGAGGAAGAGCGTGCGCCACTTGCGATGGCTATGGGAGCGCATGAGGTGAAACGCGAGTCCGACGTCGACGGCCTTTTGTTGGATGAGCTCGAAGTGGCGCGCGGTCTCTGGATGAAGAACTGGGCCCCCACCCCAGCTCGTCGGCCAAAATAGTGGCCTTTTTTGAAGCCAATAGAGTTTGACGCGAATGCCCGGGCCGTCCGGCGGGCGGTAAGCGAGGGCGCTGTGAAAGGCATTTTGCTTCGCGCTCGCGACGTCGGGATCGGAGTTGAAATAGTAGGCATCGTCGATGGCCGTGGCGAACGTGGCCTCGAGGTATTGCCGGAGCTTCAGGTAGTCGAGCCGGTCGCTGCGCTTGAGGCCTTGCCACACCTTGTACAGGTAGGCGCCATCGGTGAACCAGGCAGCCGCGTCGTTCAAGGCAGCACTCGGGGGTACAGGGGCAGCCTGTCGAAAAGCGTCATCGTGCAAAAGAAGCTAGCTCTTTTCGGGGGGCTTCGCGCGGAGTAGCCAGGCAGTGGCGTTTTCCTCGCGAAAGAGGGACCATCCTCTACTATCGAGCCACGCTCGCAAACTCGAACGGATGCCATGACGGCAGATTCGACAGTCGGCGCCGGGCGCCCGCGAGGCCTGTCCGATACCCTGCGCGCCCGCGCCTTTGCCGAGGGGACCATCGACTATCAGCGGATACTCCGCACACTCGCCGAGCGCATGGCGCGTCTGGTCGGGCACGGCGAACGCGAGCTCGCCGAGCCGCTCGAGCGAACGCGGCACCGACCAAGGTGCTTGTATCTTTCCGGTACACCGAGGAGGCGATTGCGCAGCACGGCGTGCTCGATTCCACCATCGCGCTGGCTTCACGAGCCGGTCATCCCGGACGTGCTGCTCGAGCGCGTCCGGGACATTGGAAGCCCCACCACCCTCCGCGGATAGGCTCTAGTTGAAGACGGCGCTGATACCCACGTCGAACGAGCTCGCGAAAGCCGACACGTCTTCCCCGGACTTCGTGCTGCTGGTGCGTGCGCCCATCACCCGAAATTGCGGACCAACGGCCCATTCTTTCGCGACCCAGAAATCGTAGCCGAACCACGCGGCGCCACCGATGCCTGCCCCGCGACGCTTGCCGCTGGAATCGAGACTGTCGAAGCTCTGCCCTGCAAAGCCGATCAAGCCGCCCAAATGCCAGCCTTTGGTCGCGTCCGGGAAGGCGTCGACGAATGGGCCAACCAGCCAGCTGTAGCGACCGTAACTGCCGACCCCGTTGCCATGCTCGGAATCTGATCCGAACAGCGGATCGACCATCAGACCACCGCCGACGGACACGCCTGGACTCGGCGAGCCGCCGATCAAAAGATCGAGCGACATGGTGCCGCCGCCCTCATTGAAGTCCACGTTGGGTTGGTTACCGTCACTGAAGCTTCCGTAATAGTAACCGAAGCCGACGCTCGCACGCAGGTAGAAGCCTTCGTGAAAGTGATACGTGCGCTGCACCGGCTTGGCTAGGGGCTCGGTGCTCAAGTCAATCTGCGGCCGAGCGGGGGCGGGCGGCTCTTGAGGTTTGGTCAACTGGATCGTCGGTGCAGCTTCAGCGGCCACAGGCGGCGGAGCGACAGAAGGTGGTGGCGCCGCAGCGGGCGCAGCCTGCTGTGCCAATGCGCTTACCGAGCAACCCATCAAGCAAAGAAGTGATCGGATCAGAAGTTGGGATTTCATTGCTTTCTCGTGCCGGTCGCCGAGACTCCGCGCCGGCCCTCAGGCATATATGGCGCCCAAAGCTAGGACGGGTAGGAGGCTTCATCCATTCACCGCGCCCAGCCCTGTGCAGGCCCCGGGCGAGCCCGCACAACATGCTGTAACTATTGGCATTAATAGCCGGGGGTGGGACACCTTAAAATGTCCCTACTGGAGCCGTTTCCAGGCTCAAGCTCTGCCTGTATGCCCGACGATCGCCTGCACTGGACGTTCAACGGTGACCCTAGTCAAACGGGGCCGGCTACCGGGGTTCGTTCGCTCACGAGCAGCGACATCAACATGGTGTTCCAGCCGATCGTCGAGATCGAGACGGGTCTGCTGTTTGCGCACGAAGCTCTCGTGCGTTGTAAGCTGCCTCAATACGCTTCACCGTTGATGTTGTTTCTGGCCGCTGAGAAAGAGCGCGCCTGTGGCCACCTGGGGCGCATCATCAGGCAGCAGACCTTCGAGCGCTGTCAGGACACGGCGCTGTTCGTGAACGTGCATCCAGAAGAGCTCAGCCAACGCTGGTTGGTTCGGCCCGATGATCCGATATTTTTTCACGAACGCGAAGTGTATTTGGAAATTACCGAATCAGCTGCGTTCACCCACTACGACTTGTGCATGAGCGTGCTCAAGGATGTATGCGCGCGCTCGGGCGCTCACCTAGTAGTCGATGATTACGGCGCTGGTCACTCGAACTTGGCTCGTATCCTCGATCTCAACCCGGAGATCGTGAAGCTCGATGGCGTGCTGATCCGCGGCATCGACAAAGACCCGCGGCGCCAGATCATGGTCCGGCACATGGTCGCGCTGTGCACCGATCTCGGCGCAAAAGTAGTCGCCGAGTGCATCGAAACGGTTGAGGAGCTGAAAGCCGTAGCCGATCAGGGCGTGCACTTCGCGCAGGGTTACGTGCTGGCCCGCCCGGCGTTCCCCGCACCAAAATTCAACTTTCCATTGGCGCGCCGCAGCCCACCGTCCGTAGCGGCAAAGAACCGGCCGCCGCCCAAACCGATCGGCAAACTGCTGGGCCGCGACGCGGTCAGCGCGCCCGCTCCTAGCGGTGAACCAGGTCCAGCCGTGCCGCGACCCACCCCCGTCGCGTCCGTGGCCCCGGTCGCGTCGCACCCCAGCACGAGGCCGAGCAAGGAACACAGCAAGCGGCCGTCCAAGCGCCCGACGCCGCCCGCGCTGCCCAAGCGCCCGCCCCCCCTGCCTGGCGCACGCTGACATTTGCTTCGCCGCTCCGAGAGCGCTCAGATCGAACACGAAAACGAGCCCGCCTCGCCGCGGTTCTCGCACTCGAATTGCGAGTCTTGCACGCGGATCGGCAGGCCATCGAGCTCCAGGCTATCGCCGCTGAAGCCCATCAACTCGAAGCGCAGGCGGCTGCGGCGGAACTCGGGGAAGCCGTTGCCGGACGTTCGCCAAGTGACCGTGAGCCGATCGCCGCGGCGTGTGACTTCGAACGTCGTCCGTAGAAATGCTCCGGAGGCGAAGGCGTTGCTCAAGCCGTCGTCCTCTTGCAACACGGATAGCGTAGCGCCGTCTTCGTCGGGCACGATCACCTGGAGCTCGAGCAACTCCGGGTAGTGATCCATGGTCGAGAGCGGCGCCTGTGCGTACATCGGGATCACGTAGCCACCTCGGGCGAAGAGCGGAATGCGATCGGCGGGGGCCGAAGCAGTGATCACCGCCCCGCCCATGTGGCGCTCGCCGGTGTAGAAGTCCACCCAAGTGCCGGGCGGCAGGTACACGTGACGCGCCGTGCAGCCCGCCGACATCACCGGCGCGACCAACAGCGCTTCGCCGAACAGGTAAGCATCGTCAGTTTCCCAGGCTTGGCGATCGTGCTGAAAATCGAACACCAGCGGTCGCTGCACCGGCGCACCGGTTTCGCTCGCGACCACGAAAGCGCTGTAAATGTAGGGCAGAAGACGATAGCGCAGCGCGAGCGCGGTGCGCGCCAGCTTCTCCGCGCCGGGGCCGAAGCTCCACGGATATTTGTCGGGTTCACTGCGCTCGCTGTGGTAGCGACAGAACGGCGTGAGCGCGCCGTATTGAGTCCAGCGCGCGGCGAGCTCCGCGCTCGGGCTCTGCATGAAGCCGGGGATGTCACCGCCGATGAAGGCTTGACCAGAGACGCCCATGCCGGCCGTCATTGGAATGCTCATCGCTAAGTGCGACCACTCCGCGCAATTGTCGCCCAGCCACTGCGCGGCGTAGCGCTGGATGCCAGAGAACCCTGCGCGGCTCAAGATGAAGGGACGAAGCGAAGGCTCGGCCGCGAGCAAGCCCTGGTGCGTGCTCATCGCCATCAAAAGCCCGTACTGATTGTGGAAGCGCTCGTGGGGATGATTTTCGCCATCGCGATCGAACCGCATCTGGAACGGGGCGACTTGACCGGTCGCGGGCTCGTTCATGTCATTCCAAATACCCGCAATGCCGGAGGCCACGTGCCGAGCATTCAGCTCACCCCACCAGGCGCGGGTCAGAGCCTTGGAGAAATCGGGGAAGGCCGTCCTTCCAGGCCAAACTTGGCCGACATACACGTTGCCGGCTTCGGTCTTGCAGAACAAATTCTGGGCCAGCCCCTGGTCGAACACGGCGTAGCCGGGCTCGAACTTGATGCCCGGGTCCACGATCGTGATCACCCGCAATCGATTGTCTTTGAGCTTTGCCAGCATGCGCGGCAAATCCGGAAATTTTTCGGTGTCCCAAGTGAACACGCGGTAGCCGTTCATGTATTCGATGTCGAGCCAGAGCACGTCGCACGGGATTTTCCGATCGCGGTATTGCTGGCCGATGCGAAGCACGTCAGCTTCGCTATAATCGTACCAGCGGCACTGGTGGTGGCCGAGGGCCCAGATCGGCGGCAGCGAGATGCGGCCCGTGATGAAGGTGTAGGCCTCGAGCACTTCCTTCATCTCCGGCCCTGCGAACACGTACTCCGTATATTGGCCGCCGTGAAACTCGATGCGGTAGCTGTCGCTCGCGTCGAACTCGAAGTTGGCCTTGTAACCGTTATCGATGAACGAGCCCGACAGCGCCGCCGCATGCGCGCTCGTGCGCGCGTGATAAAAAAACGGGATTGATGTATAATAGGGGTCGAATTCGGTGCTCGAGCCAGGCAGCGTTTCGGCCTCTTCCAAGCGATTTTGCGCGAGCACGCCTGGGTGGAGCACGTCCGTATTCCAGAGCACGAAGTTCCGTCCGCGACGGTTGAAGCGGCCGGTCTTCTGGCCCAAGCCGTAGATCGCATCGTGCCGCGCGATGCGCCGGGTGAGCACGAACGAGTCGTTGATGTGCCGGTAGCCGTGTGAGCGTCCATCGGGGCCGGAGGCGTCTTCGAACACCACCGAACCATCCGTGCGGTATGCGGCCAAGCCGAAAGCGGCGCGCCAAATGACCAACTTGAGCCGCGAGCTCTCGAGCGTGATCACGTCCGCATCTTCGGTCACCTGAAACGGCACGGGCGCCGGCATGTCGAAGGCGGCAGCGAAGGTCGGCGTTTCATCGAACTTGCCGGAGCGCGAAATCTTCAGGCGCAGTACGTCCGCGCGAATCACTTCTACGCGAAACTTCTCTTCTCCGACCGAGAGCAGGAGCCCGCGCTCGCTGCGCTCGAGTGCGGTCACGGCTCCGAGGCCCACGTGATACTTGGGGTTGATGGTCGCGCGAATCACGTCAAATTCTCCTATTCATCTCGTGCTGCTCGCCGAGCGAATGGCTGATCGCCGCGGCGCGCGCCGAACATTATCGGAAAAATCCGCGCTCGCCCGGCGGGATTCGACTAGAACGCGGTGATCGGCGATGAAAGGACGACCCGGAGGAGCTGTGCAGAGCAGAGCCGGCGCAGCAGCGCTCTTGGCAGCCGTCGCCCTGTCCCTCGCTGCGCTCGTCGCGACGTCCGGCTGTTCGACGAACACGAACAAGCAGGCCCCCAGGCACATCACCTACTGGGAAAAGTGGACGGGCTTCGAGGGTGAAGCGATGGACGCGCTGATCGACGACTTCAACGCCAAGGAGGTCGCGCACGCCAAGGCAGATCCGAACTATGCGCCGATCGAGGTCGAGAAAGTGACGATTTCGAAGCTCGAGCAAAAGCTGTTGATCGCCATCGCCGGCGGCAACCCGCCGGATCTGGCCGGCAACTATAGCTTTTGCGTGGCCTCCTACGCGGACAACGGCGCGCTCACCGACCTCGGGCCCCTGCTCGCGAAGGCCGGCTTCGACCGCAGCCGATACATCGAGCATTACATGCGGCTCGGCGAGTACCGCGGCAAGACTTGGGCGCTACCGCTCGCGCCGGCATCGACCGCGCTCTTGCTCAACAAGCGACTATTCAAAGAGGTAGGGCTCGATCCCGAGCGGCCGCCAACCACGATCGAAGAGCTCGACAGCTACGCCGAGAAGCTCACGAAGTGGGAAGTGACCTTGCCCAGCGGTGAGAAGCAGATCGAATCGGGCTACCTGCCCCAGGTGCCCGCCGCGCAGAAACGCCTGCTCCAAGCGGGCTTCTTACCCGGCGAGCCGACTTGGTTTTTGTACGGCTGGGGTGACTTCTTCGGCGGCCGACTGCTCGACGGCCCGGACAAGATCAGCACCGCCGATCCGGCAAATATCCGCGCTTTCGAGTGGGTGGCGTCCTACTCGAAGCAGCTGGGCGTGGGCGTCATCAAGCGCTTCCGCTCTGGCTTCGGCAACTCCTCGAGCCCGCAGAGCGCGTTCTTGTCGGGCAAGGTCGCGATGACCTCGCAAGGCGTGTGGATGCACAACTACATCGAGAAATACGCGCCGGGTTTGCAATGGGCAGCCGTGCCCTTTCCCTACCCCGCGGGCCACCCTGAGCTCGCCGGCACGACCCACGCAGAGGCCGACGTGCTGATGATTCCGAAGGGCTCACCGCACCCAGAAGAAGCGTTCGCGTTCATGCAGTACATGAGCAGCCAGGCCGCGCTCGAAAAACTCTGCCTCGCGCAACAGAAGTTCACGCCACTCTCCAGCGTGAGCGATGACTTTTGGCTGGCCCACCCGAACCCCTACATTCGCCTGTTCCGCGAGCTCGGCATGAGCAAGAACGCCGTCGCCATCCCGCAGACCGGCATTTGGAACGAGTACAATCGCGAGCTGGGCAACGCGATCGACCTGATTCAAAACCTGAAGCAGCCGCCTGCGGTAGCGCTCGCCGACGTGCAGACCAAAATGCAAGCCGCGCTCGATCGCGATCGCAAGATCCTCGCTCGAAGGCAGGGCCAGTGAAAGCCCCGAGACCGATGAGCTCGCTCGCCCGCGCCAATCTCAGAAATGGCCTGTTTTTCTGCCTACCTTGGCTGATCGGGCTCACGGTATTTCTGATCTACCCGCTGTGCGCCGCGTTCTATTACTCGCTGTGCGACTACTCGGTGCTGCTGCCACCGGTGTTCATCGGCCTCGACAACTACCTCGACCTGTTGCGAGATCCGTTGTTCTGGCAGAGCTTGCGCAACACGGCCTACTTCGCGGCGGGTTCGGTCTCGCTGGGCCTGCTCGTCTCGCTCAGCCTGGCCCTGCTCCTCAATTCCAAAGTGAAGGGGCTCGGCTTGTATCGAACGATCTTCTTCTTGCCCTCGCTGATGCCGGTGGTGGCCGGCAGCATCTTGTGGATGTGGATGTACAATGGGCAAAGCGGGCTAATCAACACCGGGCTCCGCGCCATCGGTCTCAACGGGCCCGCCTGGCTCGCCGACCCGGGTTGGGCCAAGCCAGCGATCGTGATCATGGCGGTGTGGGGCGCGGGCAACGCCATGGTCGTCTACCTCGCGGGCCTGCAAGACGTGCCCGCATCGCTGTACGAGGCCGCGATCATCGATGGCGCGGGCTTCTTCCAGCGCCTGTTCCACGTCACGATCCCGATGATTTCACCGGTCATCTACTTCAACGTAGTGCTCAGCATCATCTCCGGTTTTCAGGCCTTCACCCAGGCTTTCATCATGACCGGGTCGACCGGCGCTCCCGAGCGTTCGACCCTGTTTTACGTGCTCAATTTGTACAACGTCGGCTTTCAAGATCTGCGCATGGGCTACGCCTCGGCGATGGCCTGGGTGCTGTTCGTGATCATCTTACTGATCACTTTCGCGGCTACACGGCTGTCGCGACGCTTCGTCATTTACGATCGCTGAGCCCAGGCCATGGCGAACCCGAACCCGCTCACCCGCACGACTCCGCTGATTCATCTGCCGCTGGTCGTGCTCGCGACGTTGTTCGCGCTACCGCTCGTGTGGCTCTTGCTCACGGCCGTGCAACCACGCGAGCAAGTCGGAAAAATCCCTCCGGAGTGGCTGCCTCGCCAGGCCTACATCCGGGTCGGCGACGAAACCGTGCCGGTCACGCCTCCGCTACCGGTCGGCAGTGACAAGCTGGTCGTCGTGCCCGAAAGTGGTCCGAAACGAGGCAAGCACTTGCTGGTCGAGCCCGCGGATTTCCAGGACGGTCAGCTCAAGCTACGTAGCCAAGTCGCCGATCGCGTACTCGAAGCCAGCTACCCCGCCAGACTCGAACAGTCGGTTCCCGCGCGCTTCGTGATCGTCAAAGAGTGGTTCTTGTCGAAATACACGGCCCGCGAGGCGCGCGTATTTTACGTCGAGTCGGGCGCGGTCGAGCGCAAAGTCACGCCTATTTTTGGCAATTATCCGGAAGCGGTGCGGGCTCTGACCGCCAGCGACAAAGACAAGGCGCGCCCGCTCGCGGAGCTACTCGGGAGATCTTCATTGCCCTGGACGCACCAGGGCGATCGCACGAAGACCATCACGTTCCTCACTTACCTCAGCAACACCCTGCTCGTTGCGTTGCTGTCCGTGATCGGCACGCTGACCTCGAGTTCACTCGTGGCGTACGGGCTCTCGCGCATCCAGTGGAAGGGCCGCGCTACGCTGTTCAACGTCACGCTGGCCACGATGATGGTGCCCTTCCCCGTGCTGATGGTCCCGCTGTATGGCGTGTTCCGCAGCTTGGGCTGGATCGGCACGCTGCTCCCGCTCTGGGTGCCATCGTTCTTCGGCGGCGCTTTCAACATCTTCCTCTTGCGCCAATTCTTCTTGACCATCCCCAGCGAGCTCTCGGACGCCGCCCGCATCGATGGCTGCAGCGAATTTCAGATCTTTTGGCGCGTGATCCTGCCCCTCTCCCGCCCCG
>Ga0247760_1003291_pt1 | contig 10711 bp, 10 predicted proteins | sample UWRJL171409R4_FD_179936 | JGI IMG/M metagenome (GOLD analysis project Ga0247760, IMG submission 179936) | Plant litter microbial communities from Arlington Agricultural Research Station in Wisconsin, United States - UWRJ-L171-409R-4 | ecosystem: Environmental > Terrestrial > Plant litter >...
AGTCCTCGCTTGCTCGAGTCCTCGCTTGCTCGAGTCCCGCCGACATACCCTTCCGAAGCAATGATACCTTCACACTCACCTACGAGTGGGAGAAGCGCATCCTCACCGTCAACCATGACTGGAGTTGCGGAGCTGTGGGCGCCGCATACTCCACCCGCTTCACTGCCCAGAAAAGCCTCGTCGTACCATGGTACTGCATCGAGAACGACGGAAAGCTCTGCCGCGCCAACACCATTACCATCGCCGGCGATCTCCGATCCCCCGCACGGATCTCCCAACCCAACATCCCCACCGTCCCACCCCCTGACAGCATTAGCGTCCCCGGGTGCACCGCCGGCTCAGGGGCTCCAACATGGCAAATCCCCAAGTTCTTGTACAACAAGACGACCCTCACCGAGTTCGACCGCGGCACCGCCAACCCCCGCGGCGCCAGCCTCCGGACCCGCCTCCGAACCATGGAATTCGAGCTCCGAAACACGGCCAACAAATACACCACCAGCTGCAAGCTCACGGGCGCCGACGCCGACGACCCCAAGGGAAAATGGTTCCGCTGTGGTGATGGAAAGGCCACCTCCCTCGGCACTCCCCAGTACCAAGTCGAGACTTGGTTCTCCTTCAACCTCACTGAAGCCGACGGCGGCCGGCTGAAGTGGAACCAGACCTGGTACTGCAGCGATACTGACCCGTCAACCCCCCTGCGCTTTTCCGGGGCAATGAGCATGCAGACTTTCTGCGGGTGGACTAACACTTCCATCTCCGACGCCTGTTCCCCTGCGCTCCCGATCGAGCCTCGTCCCCCGAGCCAGCGGTGCACCCACCTCTTCAGCATGCGCTGGTGCTCCGTAGGTCACTACCGCGAGGAAGTCGCCCCCGCAATCATCTACGTCGGGCAGCTCTACACCGGCTCCCTGACTAACACCGAGCGTCTCCCTTCGGGAAATCTTACCGGGTCGGACACCGCTCCGGGGACAGACCTCTCCCCAGGCTCCAACGACCAAAACAGCTGCACCATCAACTCCCTCGGCCGGGGACCCATAACCTGGACTATCTCCCCCAACTCCTCAGCAGACCACCTCTTCAGCACCTCCTGGCCATCCTACCAGGACTTGTCATCAGCAGAGTCCATCCTCTCCGCGAAACTCGAATCCTCCGTCTTCCCGGGGCGGACAATGGTGCTGTACAATATCTATAGCCGGAACAATAAGCCAAGCGACCCAACTCTGTCGCCGTATCTGGGGGCATGGGACCCGAATGCCGTGCGAGATGTAATTGACGCCGGGGTATCGCCGTTTGTGAGCCCACAGCCAGCGGCAAAGGCGCATGATTCGTTCACCATGCGGTTCGATGCTTCGACGGGGTATCTCGAGTTGAGCAGCGCGTGGACTTGTAAGGATCGGGATGAGAAGACGCCGTGAGTATTTTCCCCCGAGCGCTCGAGGGGATCACCTGATGCTGACAAGAAGGTGCCCGTGTTAGGATCAAATTCTCGGCGTCGTGGAATGGGTACTTGCCGTACAAGTGCACTGTTCCGGCTGCTGGGCTGCAGGGGGCGGATTCGCTAGGTCATGCGGGTGTTGATGCGATTTGGTGCGATTTTGCGGCTGGGAATAGCACCTTCACTGTCACGCCGACGGTGACGTGGAAGAGCAACTGAGTAGAGCCAGTAGACGGCGGGGCGTGGGGACGCTTTCGTGCCCGGGTTGCTGGACGACAAGGCTCCCGGTGAGGATGCGGGCCATAGGAGCTTCTGAGCAGGACGCTATTCAACACCGAGACATGTGCAATTGCTCCTGCTCAACAACAAGACTACCTAGGTACCTAGGTACGTACCGCCGCGGTATTGTGACGTGCCTGTAAATACTAAATGCCTTCCACTCCGCGTGAAACATTCTAGACCGTATTCTAGCTGGAAGTATCGAGATCGAATTAACGGCAAGAGTCTATAACCTGGTACGGGCAGGTGTAGTGCCCGGCCTGCTGCTCACTCTTGAAGCTACATGTATTGAGACTCTGCGACCCCATCAAAGACCCCCAATCTCATCCTCCCACTCCTCAACCCCAGCCATATAAAATTCCCTCGCCCTCACTGCTCTATCCAGGCCCTTCTGTCTGGTGTCGTGCCGGTCGCCTGACGTTCCTAACCGTAGCCCAGACTCTGAAGGGTCATTCACTCTAGTGTCACTCTACCAAAACGGGGGGGTTTCCCGGATACTAAGTACCTACGTTACCTACCTATTTATCTTATCTCTCATGTTGCACTTGGTACAGCTCACACCATACAATTAGAACCTTCAAGCGGGTGGCTTCAAGATGAAGAAGATCCATTCAAAGCGTCTGCACCTGGCAGCTGCAGGCTCGCAATGCAGGTTTCACTGCGTTGGGTGCCTGCCCGTTGCATTGCGCATATGCAGAGGTTGGACATGGCCTTCCCAACAATTATGCGGCGACATGGATGTTGAAATTCGACGCTGATACTGATTATGAATGCAGGCTCTTCTTTCCTTTATGACCAACCTGTTCGCCATACCCGTTAAAGAAACCCCCCACAATGATGCCGGTCAAGATCTTGAATATGATACCCAGTGGATTGTAGGACGACTGTGTAAGTACTAATCATCTTGTCTTGGTGCTTCCCCAACTCGGGCTGCGCCCCCCGGTAGCATACTCAACGCTGACAATCTCTAGTTGCGGGCGAGCTAGTCAGCCTCGCAGCCGTTGGCGCTCTCATTTGGTACTGGTACGGGGGTAAGCATACTAGGAGGTGGACACATCAGAGCTTAGAGCTGCTGCCGCCGCCATCATTCTACACGTCTCACATGCCAGGCCGTAGTCCATCTAGTTCGAATGTGAGGACGGTTACCTCGTGGGAATTGGACGGGGGTATTAACAACAGGAAGAGGTGGCCTCGACGACGGCCGAGGAGGACGACAGATATCGGAATGGTGTGAAGGGTTGCGCTTTTCCTATCAGGACGCACATGATTGGAAACCCTCAATCCCATCCCTTTGCTTGAGGAATTCTAGGCAGAACCATACTCGTTCTGTTCAGCTTCAAGTTTATATCGAGGCAATAACGGCCGTTAGGTAACCACGGCCGTTAGGTAACCACGGCCGTTAGGTAACCACGGCCGTTAGGTAACCACGGCCGTTAGGTAACCACGGCGTGCGATGTGGCAGGCGGAATTGCTGGGAAGAAGAGAGCACAGAAAGGAGGAAAAAGGAGCAGACAGAAAAAGATCTTAGGTCGGCACAGAATGAGGGTTTCCCAGCGTTTTGAGTTCGCAGCGAGGATTTCTTTCAGGAAACGATCATCTAAGCCGAGGACTGGAGGTAGCGTGCGCTGAACTTGTGGACACGAAGAAACCAACTGCTTTGTTTATTCCTTACATGCGTGTCACAGCATCACAGTCCATGCCAGCCAAGGTCCGCTCATGGATTTTCATCATCTATCTCGGTACATACAGCTGCCAACCACCCAGTCTCGAAGAGTGATCCCAATATTCTCGTGCATATGTAGTGGACACACCTTGTTCTGCCACCAGCTTGAAGGGTGTGCGACACACCACTCACTCCACATGCCTCCACCCCTCCATCAATTCGCCTAAAAGACATGGCGATTCCGATGCAGGTCCTCTCTTCATACGATGTAGCCAAAAGGCCCAGCAGGTCGGCGCGTCCGGGGTCTCTGATTGTCGTGTCACAGCTGAGCGTAACTTTTGAGTACGATGAGAGAGAAGCAGGAGAGCGTCCATTCGGAGGTACTATGACCAGATCGAACAGTCAATACTGCCCGAAGAGTGTTTCGAACCGGTCCACCTCTTTGGGCGAAAGCTCGGGCACCGCTGGCGACCGTCTAAACCGTCACGCCCACGTCCAGCACGCGCCTGCCTCCCGCAAGTGTCTGCCCAGCCTGAAATCCAAACTGTTCGGGCCCCTCACATGGATCCGGCGTGACACGACACCTCATGATTGATTCTTTGGCTGTCAAACTCGATTTCTGCCGCTGTCTTCCCACCACTTACACCGAGCAGCCCGGATTCTCTCCAGAACCACGGGGCAACTAGACAATGGCTGCGGTGCAACTACTAGTAGTTCTAGAAACTCTCCTATCTATATCTACCTATTTGGCTGTAACATTGTCCCGGCCAGTGCGAAGACGACTCTAACGTTGAGAAACCCAACACCTTCAAGTTGTTTCCATGCGTAGGGGACAGATGCTGCCTCTCCTCGGCAGCTGTTTCCTTTTGTCTCCTGCATCTTCCGAGTTTATTCAGTCAAATCATGCAGGACTTTTCACAGCCAAGCTACCGCGTTTTACCTCCTTCACAGCGAGCCTATTCTGGTAGATCGGCACCGACATAATCTCAGCCGACTCGGAGACGGTCGTCATGGAAGTGGCCTACATTTCGGCACAACTGAATTAGTCTTAGCCTGACTAGAACTGCATTCGAGATGGTTGGAGATGATGATTTTTTTCTTTAGAAAGCCGGGCTCTCCATTCTTTTTATACTTCTCTGCCAATTGAGCAGAATTAGCGCTTAGCAACCATTTTTGACCGGCGTGACGTATGACTCATGGGTGAATGTGTCAGTATGACACGCAAACCTAAACCTCAAATATTATTCATTTTAGAAACGTCAGCAAAGGTCTTCCAACGTCTCATTATGTTGGTGCATCTGATCTTAACGCAACGGGTCATCCGTCAATGGAGAAAGAGGTTTATTCCTGGATACAATACCAAGGGACTGATGGACCAAGCAACGTTGTTGAAGTCCAACATACCCTCCTCCCCACGAGCATTTCATTTCCCTCTGCACTACCTGTCCAGCAGAACCGATCCGCGTGCTTCTCTCACAGATCCCCTATCTCCTGCTCCGTCTCTCCTACCACAAAAAAGTCCTTCACTCTCGCCGTCCCATCCCTCACCGTCTCCCAGACGTCCTCCAAACACGTCGCTGGCTTCAGCACATAACACCTCGGCGCCATCACCGGCGGCGCTTTCTGCCTCACCGCCAACGTATCATTCCTCCCCACCGTGACCACATCCTCCCCAGGTCTCGTGATATCCACACTCCCGGTCGCGACATCTCTCCCCGTCATCGCCCTCATAAACACCTCATACGCCGCCTCGGGCTGATACGCCGGGACCTCATGCCCCGCTTGAAATACCCTCGAGAAACTGAACCGGCCTACCTGTCTCGTCATTCCCTTGACTTCTTCTCTCTCCCCCTTACCCTTACTCTTACCCATCGGCACCAAGAGCGGAGCATACCCCGCGACATGCACAAACTCCTCCCTCCGCCGCCACGGCACCGCAAACGCAGCCGCCTCCCCTCCAAGCCAGTTACACGCCCAGTCGCGGTCGCCATACACAAGATGGACGCTGACATTCCCTTCGTCCAACAAGTGCGCGAGGTCACCTAGGTAATCCCCCCTCACGATGTCAAAGTTGGCATCAAAGGCGTTGCCAACCATCGTAGAGGCAGCGGTGTAGTTGACCGGAACGCCTAAAGCGGAGAGGACAGCCGAGGAGGTCAGGTAGCCGTGGAGGTGCGGCGGGGGAAAGGCGTCGGCGGAGGGATTGGCGATGTCGTACCAGCTTCGGTTGAGTTGGTTGGAGGCCGAGAAGGATTCGTCGAGGGGGGCGGCGCAGGCGGTGTCGAAGAGGGTGCACGGGTTGGGAGAGGTAGGGTTGGGGTTATCGAGGAGGTGGGAGCGGCAGGCGAGGAGCTTGTCGGTGCAGCCGCCGGGTTGGGTCCAGGAAGAGAGGAGGGATTCGTATGTTGATTGGTTGTAAAGGGGGATGGAGTAGGTCTGTTGAGGGAGGTGAGCAGGAGAATGTGGAAGCGGAGGGGGCGAACGTACGTTGTTGTAGCCGTAGTGGAGGTAGTAGATGGCTTGGGTGGTGTAGTCGATCAGGCCGTTTATGATGCCGAGGGTGTCGAGGTGGAGGCGATGAGCGCCCTTTTCGGTAGTTGTACCATTGTCGATCTTCTCGTTCTGGCGCTGGAAGAAGCCGAAGAAGCCGGGTCCGTAATGGCCGCCGTAGCTCTCGGTCCACACGCTAATGCGGTTGTCATGAGGCTTGTAATGCGGAAACTCAAAGAACCACGTCTGCATGAAATGCCACACGGCGTGTGCCGCGTATGCCGTGCTGTTAGCTGTGTTGTTGGGCCTCTGGCTGCTCACTGTGCCGACGCGGTGTGTCAGGTTTACTTCGGGAATCCCGTTGCTGAAATTTGTGGGAACTGGCTGGAATCCCCGACGCCACTCGTCGTGTAAGACGAGGGTACTGTTGGTAGGGACATCGTATGAGAATCCGACTTGTGTTGGCTGGTCGATGTAGAGCATGTTGACCTCGTTGTTCCAGCTCCACGGGTTCAGGCGTGTGGTTTTGGAGTCGGTTTCAACAAAACAGGGTCCATTTTCTTCCAAGAGGCCCATGAGCGAGGAGCCTCCAGGGCCGCCGTTGAACCAGATGGCGAGGGGCGCATTGTGAGGGTCCTTCCGGGCCTCGAAGAACCAGAAGAAGCTACGCTGATCAGTACGACGAAGAGTCTGTGATGATATCTAGACTAACGTATTGATGGGATAATCCTGCACCTCCCCACCGCCGCCGTCGTCAAGAAAGCCGGGAGGCAGGTGGACGTAGCCCGAATACGATTTGACACCGGGTGTGGTTTCGCAAATGCCAGGCTGGTGCGCGTCAGCAAATATCCGTAGCTCACGTTTTTTGGAGCATATGTGCCCACCTCTTTGAACGAAATTGTCACATCTTGGTGGAACTTGGATTTGAGGGTCGTGATTCCCTCGCGCGGTGGGGGGAATTGCGCCGTCGCGATGGCCGTTAGGCAGCTTGTGAGCAGTGCGCTGGCGATGAACATGGCTCAATTGTACTTTCATTCGGTGCAATGGTCTGAGAACCTTTTGCAAGGCAAGCGGGGACCGGTCGTATTTCAGGTCGGCATCTGGCTGCGTCGCCGGTCGCATGCGCGGCAATCCAATCGCTCAGATGTGCATCCGACTCCGTGCCGCTTGGTTGCGTATTACCCCGCCGGATTAATACCTGCACTGCTGGCTCTGAACTGCGACGGAAGCGGAAGGTCATCAATGCTCCAACCAATTAGGCTCTCGTCGGCGCCCAACAACTAGGAGTTGTACGACTATGAATCGGTCGCTTTGTCGGCAACAGACTTGACAGATGAGCCCCGCTGAGAGAAACATGCCGAACGGTCTTAGAATCGCTTGCGTCGGGATAAGGGAACAGTTGGCCCGCGTCCGAGTCCACGCTGCTCGAAGTCGGCAATCCCGCCTGCCGCGCCTTCTCTCCCTCATCGAGATGGGTAGGTCGGCGCGCCGTGGCGGTACGTCGGGTCGCTTCTTCTAGGCCGAAAGTCGGTTGAAGGTGGGGAGTCTGTCACCCTTAGTGGTCTTCCTTCTAGAGAGAGGGGGCCGGCGCGGTGCACGCCGTCGCGATTGCTCAACAGGCCGAGCTCAATCTCGAGCATGGAGCGCAAGGCAGGGGTGCGATCCTAGTCTCAAGACCAATTCCAGCACGGCCGACGTCGGGTCCAAGTACGATGCCCCAGAAGCAAGCCAGACGTCGTGATGCGATGGTTTCGAGGCCACCATGCAGTTGGGCAGCTGGTAGCGGCGGCTCAGTTGGGAGGCGATTGGCGCTTCTGGGACGACACGAGGGGTTGGCTTCTCCTGGGAAGGGCCCCGGAGTTCATGGTCTTTTTGGCCAGCGCAAGCCGAGTGTGGTAGGAGCAGGCGTGCGGAGCAGTGTTGCGCCATCGCGTTGGAACAGCTCGACTATCTGAACTAATCTGCTGCGTCACTGCCTGAAGGTCCCCAGGGCTGCGGCCGGCACGGGGGAAGGTGCGTGCTGTCGTGCTTCACGGAGTTTTGCGAGCCCAGCACCGCTCCGTCAAGGAGCATCATCCAACCAACTTGCCGTTTCATCCTCAGCCAGCAGATTCTATCTCAATTGCTTTGACTAGCAGCTCGCGGCTGAAGCAACATCTTTCTTCGTCCAGCATTGATTCCCTTGCATACTCTTTCTACGATGGCGAAGCGCAAGCCTGCCCACTCACGCACAGCGTCCAAGTCTGCTCCCGTCAAGCGGCAAGCCGTTGCCCCCGTCTTAAATACGCCGGCGGCTGTTCCTAGCAACCAGTCGGCGACTTCGAGCGAGCATCGCAACCCCTTGTCTTCCGATCGTAGCGGTAACCAGAGCGCTGAACATCCCGACGATGACTCGGCAGCGGCTGAGGCGCCGCAGGTTACACACGACAATGCTGGCACGTCCACCAATGCCGAGGGCAACAAGAAAAAGGCCAAGACGGAGACCGAACCGGTGGATTCCACTGCCGATACCCCGTTCCAGCAGTTCTTCCTTGAGGTTGGCAGGGCCAGAGAGAAGGAATTCAACAGCGCTACCTTGCCAACACGATATGGAATGGTCTCCGAAACGGAGCTCGACACCATGCTGGACGGCCCAAAGGATTCACGGTGGACTGACGCGGACGAGGCAGAGTTGATGAGCAAATGGAACGCCAGTCAGTTGAAGAAGGACATCAAAGGCAAGAAATACAACAGCGTCACATATCTGAGGAGATTCTAGAAGAGATTCCTTCAGTTCATGCGTGCTCCCCCGACAGATATCTTGGCGGATTTTTATATCCAGATAGACCAGTTTGGGAAGAAGGACGCTATCGACCGAAGTTACTCGCCATTGTGGTCAGGAAACCTCTGCAACACCTTCGAACCACTTCTGGCCTGCGATTTATGGCAAGGCAACGTCAGCACCCTCGCCATGGTCCTGCAATATGCGATTATTGTGCGGACAGATGACCGGAGACAATGGCCGTTGGAAAACCACGCAGGGGAATTCTTCATTGACTACCTGGCTGTGGAGGTTTAGGAAAACTCTCGTCTCGGGGAGGAGGAGCGGAAGAGTGTGAAGGAATTGTGCGATGCAGTCCATGAACGTGACAGCCGCCCTTCACGATTCCATCAGCTCTTCATGGCGATATGGAACCGACAGAAGACGAAGCCGAAGAAAAAGATTCTGGATGGCGAGCTCAAGGACAAACCTTACCTTCTACAACCTCAGGATATCTCGACAATCGCCGCCGCATTGGACGACATGGGCCCTTACGGCATGCCATCACCCATGCCGCTGAGTGCAAGCTAGGAGCTCCTGCGCAGGCACTGCATTGATTCATCGGAACCCTACGGGGATGATCGGTTGAAGGAGGTCTTGAAAAAGGCTGCCTTGAGGGAGAGGAGAAAAGCTGACCTCCGTAACAGGGAGAAGCCCTCCCCTCTGACGCTCTTTGGGGAAATAGTTCCCTGATACGGCCGAGGGGCTCGTGGAGAGCTCGGCGCCTCCGCAGGTATGACGAAGAAATGGAAATGGCTGTGTTTAAAGGAGGTACCGTGACCTCTCTTCGCAGCGTTGTTGTAGATGCTTTCGAAGACTCGTAGCGTAGGCATATTCAATAAGAAGTACAGTTCTGGTATGATTCCTTCCCACGCCTGTGAATGTATCACGCTTCCCTCGCCCCCATCAGGCACAGAGCAAATTAGTCTCTCCGCATTCAGGGCCCGGGAAAACAAGACCAGTTTCCCATCAAACCGTGCACGGGTTTTCGAGACATGAGAATGGGGACAGAGATGTTTAAGCAGCCACAAAAGGGAGGGGGCGTCCAACACCTGCACATCAACTCTCACGCACATCACAAGTCACGATAGTAGTGACGATAACAATGATATTTGAAGTAATCTAAGTCTCGGCTGCTCCCGGCCATCCTGCAGAGAAATCCACCCCAAGCCCAAAGCAAACCACAGCACCAGAGAGTGACAGTCGATGCGGCTCCCTCATCGTACCGTAAACATCTCAAAGCCAGCGCGAAACCATGAAACTAAGCCAAAAAACACCACAGCCTGCCATCTCGTATCCCCATACCTCAATGACCATCCATCGCAGTGTCTCCGTCGCCCTACTTAATATCCGGGGGTAAGCCGTCCCGGATGTGGCAATCAACCGCATCATGGCCTGCTTCGCCGGGAAACGCAGCCCGGGGACTTTGACGCCATCAATCCTCGTCTGCGACAGGGCTAGCCTGACGATCTGTCGGCGCCTCGTCGGGGAACCCGGCATTACCGCGTCAATCTTCCGATCCGGAGGCCAAGTTGCTGGGCTCGGTCGCAGTATCGGCCTGCGGCTTACGATGGATCAAACTGCCCCCCGGCTCCGAAGACCGTGATATGTGCCTGAGCGGTCTGTATTCATTAGGGATCCTCTGTGATCTGAACGTCTTGCGGAAATAGGTGTGCTCTGTGCGTGCGGTTAGCGGAGCACAGGAAGATGACGGACCGCAGCCTTCCGTGAGCCGTTTGTCGGTGACTGCGGCTTTGGCGGCGTTACCGGACAAAGCGGGAGATGTCTTATCCTGGTCGCGCTGATCACCTTCGCGCTTCTTGGTCTCAGCTTGTTTGGCCTCGAGGGCCCGTCGCTGGGCCACGTAGATCCGCCACCAGGCCTCGCGCTCATCGAATGTGTCGAGCTTTTCAATCCTGTGGCGGGTAGTTGATTACTGTCAGCTTATATAAGCAATTGGAGCCATTCGCGGATGTAGCCGGCTTGGCAATAGGGGACCCTGCAGGCCAGAGATTCTCTTCCACAGAACAACAATACACAACAA
>Ga0247760_1003294_pt1 | contig 10705 bp, 14 predicted proteins | sample UWRJL171409R4_FD_179936 | JGI IMG/M metagenome (GOLD analysis project Ga0247760, IMG submission 179936) | Plant litter microbial communities from Arlington Agricultural Research Station in Wisconsin, United States - UWRJ-L171-409R-4 | ecosystem: Environmental > Terrestrial > Plant litter >...
TTTAAGTCGAACATCGAGCAATGTCGCGGTCAATGGCAACGGATTGGGATCACGGAAGGCCCCACCGCCGCCGCCACCGAGTCGTTCCAAGAAGCCGCCGCCGCCAGTGCCCGTTCGACGGGAGGTCGGTTATTAGCTGCTCGGGAGCAGGTTTGAGTTGGGCTCGCTTTAACACTGGACTCAGTGCGAGCATCGATTGAGAACGTGCACGTCTATTCTCGTTACCTAGGCATGACGTGGGAACCAGGCTGTATAATCGGGGGTTTGAGTTCGGTGCCCACTACTAAATTTTTGGTGTTTGGAGTTCAGGTTGACAGGATTGTACAATGGTCTTCAGGATAGCAGGGCTGGAACCGTGAGCTAGTGAAGGAAAACGCCCGTTTTGAGGTCAGAGGTCGTCAGCTATTGGCCGTTGGCAATGACGAGGGCAATGACGAGGAACACCTGAGGTGATCCAGAAAGTAAATAGATTATGATAAAGCATGCATCAGTCGGGTTTCTTTGGAAGGCGAGGGTGCAATTGAACAGGGAGTTGATCGAGCAAAAGGAGCGCCAGAAGTGGAAGCTGATCATCAGCTTTGGTGGCATGCAGAGAGACCGGACCCACCGCCATGTCGACCTTGGCTTTCTTGGCGGCCTGGGCGTGAACCCCACACTTGGCTCTGGCTGGCCTTCACTTTTCTCAACAAAGCTCCCCCACCTCTGCGCCCGAATTGTTTGGATTTCCAGAATTCAAGTCCTCAACGACAGAAAGCCGCAAAAAGCCACCGAGGGCTCTCATTGGAAGTATTCCTCGAAGCTGCAGTTTCCACCAGAAGCTATAACGCATCCGCCCATGCGCTTCCCGTCGCGTTGAATCGAGCTCCAGTCTCGCATCCCCAACAACCGCCGTTTCAACACTGCCCGCCATGGCTACCGAAGACGCAAGGTACAGACAATCGTCACAGTTTCGACTATGGTCCTTTTCTCCGTCACAATTGGCCGCACTTCGCGAGAAAACGAACGCGCTGGCGCAGGCCAGCATCACTGAGCGTCTCTCAAGTCCCCACGCATCGGCGGCAACCTCAAACGCGAACACCCCTGATCCCGAAGGCACGCCAGCCCTCCCCGAGTTTCTCACGCCCGCAGAGGAGGCGCTTGTTGTTACTTTCTATACATCAGAGGTGCTGCGCGCTGGCAAGCATGCCGAAATGTCGATTGAGTTCAGGGCCACGGCCGCTGTCTTCTTTCGGCGATTCTACGTTACAAATAGCATCATGACATACCCGCCCTCAGATATGCTTCTAGTTGCGCTCTTCTTTGGTATCAAAGCCGAGGGGAAGTTCCCGTCAATTACCGAGTATGCGGCTTTCCCGAGCACACCTAGAGTGGGGTAGGAAACGAGTATGCTGATTTGTGTGGCATACAGGTTTGCTAGGACGTTTCAAGAGCAACCCGAGAAGATTCTCGCAGGCGAATTCCTGCTCTGCCAGGGAATTCGATTCGCTTTCGATGTCAAACATCCATTCCGCGCCCTCAGCGGTGCCATCATGGAGCTCAGGAGAATCGGCGGTATCGAGGTAAGAGACGGCATCAGCTTCGACGGCGCTGGCCGATTTGCTGATGTGAGTTCTATCATATAGGAAGACCGTATAAACGCTACTGAGGCACGCGCCCGTGAGATTCTCAGCTTCAGCCCGTTGGTTACCGACGCCTACTTCCACTATACGCCGAGCCAGATCATGTTGGCTGCACTGTCTCTTGCAGATCGTGGTCTAGCAGAACGTCTTATAGCAAACACGTTTCACTATGTCGCGCCAGACAGCAGCGGTCCAGGCACACCGATGGAAACCGGCGACGGTCCACCCCCTGCTCGACGTGACAACAAAGACGAGGACCGGGCAACGATAATAGGAGCCCATATCCGAGATAAGGTACTCGGCACCGTGGAGGCTTGCAGGGACATGCTCTCTAAAGAACTCCCAGAGCGAAAAGAGCACTGGGCAAATGTGAGAATCGCTCTCTTTGTTGAGTCAGGAAGCCAACACTGACAATCTTCGCAGAGAAGTGTCTACAAAGCACAGATTGCGCCGATCAGGAGGAAACTCCTCAAATGCCGAGATCCAGATAGGTGGAATCTCGTTGATCTGCAGCGAGCACGGCGGGAACAGGCATTGAAGAAGGCCGGCTCGGAAGATGATGAAGCCGGAGGAACGTTTGACGATGATGGCGCCGTCTTTGGGGGTGCTAGGGACCCGAAAAGGAGAAGGGTCGCCAAGGGCTTGGACGATCCGTTCGGGGGCCTTTTGTGAGCATTGTAGTAGACATTTGCAGCCATCCTAGCGGTGCACGGAACCTATATACGGCAGACAGGATTGACTTCCTAAAACTTTGTGATGGCGCCTGGGTTTGGGGGATATATTGCTGCTCTGGGGTTATACCAAGGGGCGTTGGCGCTGGAATCATGGCGGTGGTAGTTCAGCAACTGAACACCACTTTGTTCGTCACCACTCAAACGTGAGCGACTCTCCTCCCGCAAGCAGACCTCTGAGGAACGAGGGGTTGTGACTTTCCAGCCCTGCAACTTCTGTTGAAGATTGTATTCCTCATAAGCTGTATTACCTACCTTGTAAATCATCAGGGAGAGGCCTGAAGCAGGTCTGCCCTAGTGTACTGCGTATGAAGGCCTACATGTAAATAAGCAACTACCTATTAATGCTTCACCATGTGGATAGGACTATCAGTTGTGCGGGCCGAGCCGTCTTGAGGATCCTGATTGTGGAGACAGGGCTCTTTTACGGGGTAGACTAGATCTTGGCGAGATGAACGGCATACACAATGGCAAGCCAGAGTCCACGAGACTCCAAGCTTGGGTGGGTATTTGCAGGATACCTAGGATGCCAACAAGGAGCAGATCTGGCGCAGCAAGAGGCGGAAATTGAAAGGTGTCTGATGTTCTAGTCCGGGATTTTCATTTGGTGGATCTTCTGGATGGCTCTAGTCAAGTCCATGTCCTAGCCACCGGCCAGCATCTATGGGAACTGTTTGGCCCAGCGCGTTGAATCAGTTTTCTTTGGAACAATGCACAAGTCTGCATGTGGCCCTGCACCAACTTGGCGCTGGGTCAATCTAGGCAGCTTGGGTAGGAGAATCCCGGGGTCCGGTGTATCCGGATTTAGAGCTTTGGTGCCTTGCAGACAGTTCTTCAAGCTCGACTTGCTGTTTGGCCTGGCTTTCCAACCTTGCACAGCGAACAAGCCAACGCATCTGCCTTGCGAGGCCTAGTATTGGCAGGCAGGACTGAGGCAAATGATTCTCCTGAATGCAGTGAATGGGTTTGTAATGACTCGTGTGCAGATCGAGGCAGAATGCCAGAGATGACGATGGCCCCCTTTTTTGGGCAGAGGATGAGCTGTTAGAGATGTGTGTACCTTCTTAGCTGAAGATCGATTTCTGGAGGATTCAAACAGCCAGCACAAACAAACGGAGATAATGCAGCATTCGGGTCTCCATCCATCTTTCATCCAAAAATCTCAGTTCACTAAGCATTGTCGAAGCTTCGATTCGATAATTGTTATCCCTTAATCCAGTCCAAATTTTCCATTTCCTTGGGGTTTGTGGTGCACTTAGTACCCTCAGCACGGAGATTGGCTATGCCTAGAGGTGAAAAATTAACTTGTAGACCCTGCGGGAGACTCGGTATTCTTGTGTTGAGCTTTTCGGTGACTCAATCCTTTTGGCACACGTCAAACCCACAAGTGGGGAATGTGTGAGCAAGGCAGCGTAGGTCAGCACCAACGAGATAAGCTAGCCGCAGGTAGCCGCAGATTGGTGAATAGCCGAGTGTGATGACTTGTCCAGCGAATGAAGCGTTTTAGTGCTTGTTCTGGTGAGGGAATACGCCAGTCCTAGCCTCCTTCGTGTGCTGCATGGCATATCGATGCACCACTCACACACTTCCTTTGCCAGGCAGCGTGCAGACAAGTTGGAGGCAGGTGCCAGAGCCATTTGCCTGACTGCGGGGTGTGAGGGTATGGACCGCACACCATCTCCATTCCGATGCCTTACCTAAACACCCCCTCCCCCAATCCGCTTGTTGCACCAGCACGCCCTGCTTTCGTTCTGCATTCCTGATTTTGCCCAGAGCCTCATTCGTGCACCGCCCAGATTCAACCGCATCCCTTCCTTGCAAACCGCTTTCTCGGCAGCTTTTTCCTCACTCTCCCTCCTCGATTCCGTATCAACCCCAACGCCGCAGCGCGACACATGTTTTCATATGGCACCAGCGTTATCTTAGCGTCATTTTGCGCGTGAGTGTCTCCTCTTCGTCTTGGTGACCTCATGGCATGGATCGCTCCTGCACTTCCCGCATCCCCCTCAAACGGTCCCTTTGAACATTCTCCTGCGAAAACGGGCCGTCAGGATATCTTTTCAGGTTTGCATTGCTTGCTAGGATTGCCAGCACAGTTCGTTTGGCCGAAGACTCATCTTGGTCCCTCTTGGTGCCTCGGAGTGGGGAGCTTAGATTTGGAATCAAACACTCCTAAGGTCTATATCTATCGCCTGGGAGTGAATTCTGAAGGAAAACTTTGATCTGATCGAGCAATCCACGCACTATTTAACCCCTCGCTGGCGCGCAATTTTGTGGGGCGCGCACAAAGAAAGGAAGGAACGAAGGCCCGGGCCGTCTGTTTGACATTTAGTCGCGAGAGTTTGGGAGGAATCCCGGATCAAGTCTGCAAGTAATGGAAGGTACGCCAAAAAGTCGAAAACGGCTGATCTGCGGGCAACGAATTTTATCAGCAAGCAGCAGAGAGCCCCCCGCTACTACCTGACCCACCACTCTATTGACACTGCTGCAGGTCAGAAGGGCAAACCGTCTTCCCGCAAACTATTCTTCAGCATGGCTCCTCTCCGCGCCAGGATCGAGGAATCGCTGCACAAGTTAGGCGACAAACTCAAATCGACCAAGCGGCGCATTCCCGAAGACGAGGAATCTAACGGCCAGCAGTCGAAACAGGCAAGGACGACACCTTCCAGCCGGGCAGACGCCCTTCGGGTGGCACTTGGTCATGCTTTTGATGGGCAGCCACGGTCGCTGATAGACTTGACTTCAAACCCGCCAGTGGATGCGCTGGCAACGAAAGCGTCATCATCTACCTCCGGCGCCAGCAGCTCAAATCCAATCGATCTAACCAGCAGTTCTACCCCAAGCACTCCGCCATCTCAGATCTCACCAGATGATGGAGCATTCGACCCTGTGAACGGCCAAGTGGTATTTGATGCGAGGCTTGCAAAGGCACTCCAAGACCAGTGGGATCGCGAGACAGTTGACGCCGATTTGGAAGCCGGCTTGATGGGCTCGACGATATCTACTCTAGCGATATACCGGGACCACATCTCAGGTCTACGATGCAACAAGTGCAGGGCTGCCATATCCTTGGACTGGGGGAAACTGGTGACACGAACAAAGAACGCAGTGAAGACAGAAGGTAACTCATCAATCAATCGTGTCGTTTGCGCTGCGTCAAAGTTCTAATCATCGCAGGCTTCCTTCATTCATACCTCCCGTGTGCGAGTTGTAAGATGTGGTCATGCGCAGGCATTGGATGCCACAGTTATCAGCGATCTATCCCATCTGGTCCCTCCCCAAGTATGTGCTCAGGCACGGGCGAAGGCTCCGGGCTGAAGGTATCGTGGTGTTGCGATGGAGGCCGCGAGTTCCTGGCCTTCGCCCTTTGCTGTGGACCTGAAAGCCCTCCCGGACTTTCAGTCACGGAATCAATCTCGGCTCTAGGTCGACGAATGCGCCCCAAACTGAAGTCAGAGTCAGCCGTGCCGGCCGAAGCGCAGCCTAACGACAGCGCCATGGCCTCCCCACCCACCAAGCCGTCGAAGCTCCAGAAAAACCGGGCCCCCAAGCATGCTCCAGCGCTTTCTAAAGGAATCGGGTATGGAGGTAGCGATAACCCTCACAATCCATTCAACAGCATACTGTCGTCCAAGGCTAAGACGCCCCCGGTTTCCGAAGAGCCAGAAGTTGGGCTGTATTTCAAGGCCCTTTCTCTCATCCTCCCGTCTGCGGATCGAGAGCGCCCGACAGCGTTCGACCTTGGCCCGCAGGCGCGGTTGAAATTCATGATATCGAGGAGTCCGATGTTTTTCAAGGCTCTGCAGCTGTTGCGACAGAGCTGCATGGAGGAGCTCGCTTCGGAGCAAAGCTCCAGTCCGTACGCGAAAGCTCTCGACTTTGCCATTGCCTTGACGAAACACGCCGATCTTCTCCCGCTGCTTCATGACGAGGCTGTGCTGTATCCAACCGAGGATCACCTTGGCCCTTTGACATTTATCCAAGAGCTCCCTGACTCGCCGGCCTTGACCCCGGAGAGTCGTCATATCTCTGCTTCTAGTTCGGACACAGAGAAGACGAAATCAATGGACTCCCTGCTGCAGGGTTTCGCCCGCCAATGCGAAATCTTTGTGAAAAAAGCGTCGGCCCATCTCGACGACTTCAAGTCCCCAGAAGACCAGGCTATGCTGAACCGAGCTCAGAGGGCCATTGACACGGCTAACTCGGTTGCGGCGCTCCGACCTGTAGCGGACGATTCACCGCCGGATCCCAAGTCAGAAGCCACGAGTTCGGGCCCTGGGAGCTCGTCAAGGATCATAACAAGGTCCAGATCAGCCAAACAGGCGCTAAATGCGGAAATGGAGAAGGCTACGAGTCAAAGTACGGCGTTTCACAGAGAGCACTGTGTAGTGGAACTTCCCGACGAACAGATACTCAAAGACCACCACTTTGCTCTTCAGGCACGAGCCATGGAATCGCTCGGCGCGCAACCAGCCAAGGGTGGCAGGATGAAGAAATTGGTAACACAGGTTGTGAGCCTCCGCGAAAATCTGCCATACGGTATTTATGTCCGATATGGAGAATCGCGTATGGATGTCATGAAGGTCCTCATGGTGGGACCTATTGACACGCCTTACCAAGATGGACTCTTTGAGTTTGATCTCTTTTGCCCGCCCGATTTCCCGGCAACGCCTCCAGAGATGCACTTTCGGACGACTGGGATGGGCACGATCGGGTTCAACCCGAATCTCTACAACAATGGCAGGGGTAAGTTCCAATTCTGATGCAGCCAGACAGTAACGCTCACAGCGGCCTACAGTTTGTCTCTCGCTCTTGGGTACATGGTCTGGACAAGCCTGGGAGCCGAACCAATCAACCATCCTTCAGGTTCTTGTCTCCATCCAAGGTGCGCCCCCTTTCTTCTGCAGCGGATGTGACGCCTCTGGCGATGGGCGCAATTCTCTTGCACAACCACTTCTCCTCATTTTGAGCAAGCTTTGACAATCTCTCACTAGGAATGATTTTGAACAGCCAACCATGGTACAACGAGCCAGGGAGGGAGAATCGCCTCGAAGATGCGGCATCTAAGAACTACAACAAGATGATCTGGGGATATACGGTGCGGCATGCCATGATCTATTGGCTAAACGAACGATTAAAACAACCGGATGCGAAAGGAAAGGGACGAAAGGTACCGGCACCGGCCACTATCGGTTCTCGCCCTGTGACTCCGGCGTCTTCGACACCTCCGGTATCCGGGTCCGCTGCTGATCACGCTATTACGCAGTCAGCACCTGCCGCTACTACCGCGACTTCCCCTCCAGCCCCTGTGCCTCTAATCAACAAGGCGGTGCAACCGAAGGCCAGTATTCCATGGCCAAAAAGCCCTCTTCACAAGGTATCTTCAGCTGTCAAAGAACATCTATTGGCCAAGGCGGCAAAGGAGAAGGGGCCAGTCAGCTTCGGCCCTTCGGCTCCGCCTCTGCCTCCTGGGCTTGCATCGGAGTTGCTTCCATCGGGGCTTACAAATCAACATGCCCAACACCTCTCCGAAATATATGATCTTATCATGGCTAACAGTACGGTGGTGGGCCAGCAGCCCATGATGATAAGCGTGCGAGGGTCACCAACGTACCAAAGCACGCTCGTTCATAGCGATGATTCCACTTGGGGTCTTGTTATCCGCTCGCATTTCACGTTCCGCGGGCCCCTGATCTTGAATCATGCGCGACAATCGCCTTACTCTACTGATTCCAAGCTGTTGGGGGATTTGCAGCAAGCGCTCGAGAAGCATGGATTTCACGAGTCTGCTTAGGTACGTGGGTGGGTGTCTTTTTCAGCGGTTTTATTTTCCCTTGGGGTTCTAATCCTGTAGCGTGGGTAATAATATAAAAGATATCGCGTACCTACATTTCATCTCTCGTATGGGGAACTTGCCGCGTGCCAACGGACATCGCCATGTACAATAAGTTAGGGACGGAAGTCCCTGTCTGGTTCTCCAGTCGGGGTTGAGTTTATGGAAGCGACTTGTCCTTGGAGGGTTTTTGGGACTTGAAGGCTGTTTCAAGCATGTTGAATTTTGAAAGTAGCAAGTTTTTCCCTTTTATTCGCGGCGCCTCAACACTATACTGCTTCCTAGTGGGACATGGTCCATGTGGACTGAACGCGAGGAGCACAAACATGACAAATTGCAAAACACAAGTTGACCATGAGGCCTGGTGAGAAAGTATTCTATCGCGTCTTGAAATTTTAATGTTTGAACCTGGGGACGAAATGGATTTGGTCAAAAGGTTTACAGGCGAAAGACAGAAAGTCGTTTGTAAGACCACGGCAGAGTGGGGGAACTACTTGGTTGGTTGGTTGCATGTGGTCGTGGGGGAGGACAGGCGAATGAAGTACATGTAGCCAAATTGCGGGATTTAATGCTAATAATCCAGAACACAAAGCTTGGTGGCGCAGCGGAAGCGCGCCGGGCTCATAACCCGGAGGTCACTCGATCGAAACGAGTCCAAGCTATATTCTTTTGCTTTTTTCCCCCTCTTCTCCTCCTAGCCATTTGCCTGCCTGTTCCACATTCCTCCTCAGAGTGAGAGTTGGGTTTTTTTTTCTTTTCGAACTGGTTTATCTTGCGACCCCTCCTGTTTCCTGTTTCCTGGTTCCGAGTCCCGAACTTTTTGGAAAATATTCCGATGTAACAACCTTTTATTCGGCCTAGAAGTTTGGTATCTTTATGGGGTTTACTGCCGCGACCACCCCTATTGCTGCCGCGACCCCCCCACAATAATACCGTCCTGCCAGCTGCATTGAAATTTCCGTATTTCCCATACAAAACAGCACTTGACCAATGCCGTCGCCGGGATAAGGCGCCATGGCGCCATCAATCCAAATCGCCGCGGTCGTCGTGACGGCACGCCGGCTTCAAGCCGATTGGGCGGTGCGGATTGACGGCGACTTGGGTCCTGGCCGGGCTGCAGCCGGACTGCAGTAGACCAGCGCGGACACGGATCATGGAAATTTCAAGATTTTCCATACAAAAACAGCCCTGCAGCAAGCCCAGCCGTCTGGCACTGTCAGGGTGTTGGGGGGGTGGTCGCGGCAGCAATAGGGGTAGTCGCGGCAGTAAACCCCATCTTTATCGGCCGGTGAAATCACATTATTTTGGATCCTGCGCCGGACCCTGGAGATGTCGCCGTTACTTTTGATAGGTAGGGTACCTAGATAGGTAGGTATGCACCGAGCAAAGAAATGCGGAAGGAATCCCCAGTTCCAAAAACAATGGGCTTGGCAAACCACCCCCTTGACATAAAGGGACTCTGGAGGATCACCCGTAAAAGACGTCGACGGGTTTTCGTGCCCAAAGTGGCACAGTCGGGGGCAACAGGGGCAGTAGATATCTCGGTTTTCGTCGGTTAAGTCATGGCCAGTCCAGTCCAGTCCTAGTACATGTACGAGGTAGCTCGGATTGCTCACAATGTAGCTCGCGTTGTGGAATTTAATCCCCCGATCATTTGATGGAAACTCCCCCTCCACACCATCCCAGCGGAGTATTTTCCTCAAAATGGTTGGGACATTTCCCATTCCAGGCCTGGAAGGAATAATATTGAGCGGCACCGTCACCGTCACAAGTAGGAACAGAACAGGACTGACTACTTATGTGACTGGGCGAGTGAGTGAGTGAGTGAGTGAGTGGGTGGGTGGGTGAGTGAATGGCTGGCTGGCTGGCAAAGTGGCACAGCATAAAGTGAGCGAAATATTTCCCCCCGAATTTCCATTCGTCTGTCATGTGCATATATGGAGATAGTGAGTGTACGCTACGGTCTGCGTTTTTTTGTTTGTGCTTCCTTGAAAGAAGTAACCATGAAGTATCTTGACCGTTCAGCCCTCGCCACCGTGCTTGGTCTCGTTCGCTTGGTCTTGGGAGCGACGGTAACGAATGACTCGAGCGTGGCTGCTGGCAAAACCTTTGACTACATTGTCGCCGGGGCTGGACTCAGTGGATTGACTGTCGGTACCAAGGTATTGTTCCATACAAACCGTCTTTTATCTTCACAGCCCAGACTAATCCTTTCTAGCTCAGCGCTCAGGGATATTCGGTGCTCATTATCGAAGCTGGCCCAGACGGTTCATGGAATCCGGCGGTCCATAACGCCGAGGGGAAGCCTTTTCCGGCTACTTTTTGCAACTGGAGATATCCTGCCTACGGGGACGACGGGCAACGTCTCTCTTACTCCATCGATGCGGGTGCGTGTATTGGTGGTTCAACCTCTATCAACGCGATGGTGTGGTTCAGGCCGACCGAGGTCGAGGTGAATCAGCTGGAGAAACTGGGAAATCCGGGGTGGAACTGGAACACGCTCAAGCCGTACATGGAAGCCA
>Ga0247760_1003295_pt1 | contig 10705 bp, 9 predicted proteins | sample UWRJL171409R4_FD_179936 | JGI IMG/M metagenome (GOLD analysis project Ga0247760, IMG submission 179936) | Plant litter microbial communities from Arlington Agricultural Research Station in Wisconsin, United States - UWRJ-L171-409R-4 | ecosystem: Environmental > Terrestrial > Plant litter >...
TGGAACGGGGGGCCTTCTCAGGGCGGTTGTGGCGCGACTGAGCTAGGGATTTGGGTGTTTGCGAGGGCGGGGCTGCCGAGGCAGGGGCCTCGGGCGCAGATGGGTTTGTCTCGACCTGGGAACCGCTGGGCTCAATCGGTGGAGTCTCGGAGACCGCAGGGGTTACAATTGGGATCTGATTTTCGGGGGCGATGGGTTCAAAGTCGTCGGCGAAGAGATCATCGTCGGTTCTACCCCCAAACTGGTCGTTATCCATAGCTGCGGGGTGAGCGCGATGTACGTGATGGTTGCAGGCTCTGGAGTAGTGCAGTTGTGGAACAGGGTGTGTAACCAGAAAGACTGGGAATTTAAAAGCACAAGCAAACAATAGAGATGGGTATAAATAGTTGGGAAAGAGTATAAAATAAAATAATAAAGGTAGTCTGGCGCAAGAGTGAACTGGATAGCTGCTCAGAAATTCACTTTGGACCAACACCACACGTGAAGTGGGGTTGAATGCGACGCGACGCAGGCTTGGCGGCGAGGGCGCCGTGACGGGCTGAGCTGCCAACTGACAACAGCTGCCAGGAAAATAAAAGCCCAGCAATTTTCACACAAGGTGACTTCCGTGGGTAGTCGAACCTCATATCATCTTCACAAGTGATTGACGGTTTTGAGATTCTAGATTGAAACGATCAATGACATCTACAAGTTTGTGTTTCTTACGAGGGCTCTAGGCCCTATGCGGTGGGGTTAAGCTTCAGTTCATCCCAAGTTCAAAGCCGAACCTCTGCGCCATTGACCCACTAAAGCGTGCGCCGTTTCGTTGGCAGTCTAGGGAGGGTGGCAAGAAGGGAGTGTTTTCGGTTGGCAAAGTTGGCAGGGAGTGCTGCGGTTTGTCCTCTTCGTGTCCTTCACTCTCTCGTCCTTTTCTCTTAGTCAGGTTCACTTCCTGCTCGAGCCGTCTGCGAACCGAGGATATTCCAGCCCCCACGGAGACCCTGGCTCAGAGATACTCGCCATCCTTTTTTCTTCTAGTTGTGACCCCGCACGGGTGACGGCAATGTCAACGCTTTGCCCGTCTTTCCAACCTTCAAATACATTCTTTGTGTCCTCGGCGCCGGCCAAGACGGGTTCTTCTCAAAGGCGTCCTCAGGGCAAGGTTACGTCAAGTCTTTGTATGGAGTTGCGGGTGGCGGATACACCCGACTAAGCGAAGGCTTGTCCACTTCACCGTGCGTGACTTAATTCACATTAGGTTTTAACTTTGAGGTCTGAGGTAAAGTTTGGCGAGAAAAAAAACCAAAAAAAGTATGGAAGTCACCACTGTGTGATCATAGGTCCTCTTCACCAGACGTGCACTTGGGCAATGCTGGCGCCGGACGCAGGATGCAGCAAAATAGCTAGCAGCTTCCTACATTAACTAACTTGTTCCGTTCATCCGCCCTCCGCTTTCATCAGGCTCATGTTGGGATACAGGCCATAGGTGAGGAGGCCAAAGGTAAGGCAGAAGAGGGGAATGGGTGTTAAGGACAAGTCAAGCTGCAAGTTAAAGGCCTTGAAGACCGATCAGGTCTTTGACCGGAGCAATCAATAAGTGAGATTCTGCAGATGGCGGCTCTTAAAGATCACAAGCTGGGTGCTTTCATTGGAGCTCCGTTTATGATATCTTCCCGAGGCTCCCAGGAATGTTTGAACCAAGACTTACAGGTCAAAAGAGTCATCTTTTGAAGCCGGAGCAACCTCTGGGGCGACTTTTGATCGGAAAGGCAAAGCTGGTACCATTTCCGCCATTGCGGCTTGCTGGCTCGGGTGAAAGAGAGGTGATTGGCGGCAGCCAGACAAGCTACATTGCACTCTTCCCGCGGAAATTGAGTCTTAGTCTAGTCTGGCATCATCCTCCCCGGCCACTCAACTAAGGTTTAAAGCAGCGAACACTAACAAAACCGAATAGGTTTCATCCTAAGCACATTGACCGGTTCAGTTCACTTAAGTAAACAAAGGTCATGTTGTCATGGCAAGAATAATGACAAGAAAGCATCCTGGCTGTCGATGGCTATGCTTTGTGACGGTTAATATCTGGCAGAAAGAAAACACCACCGGGACCGAGATCGAACCACACGTGCTGTTGACCCTCCAAAGAGCAATTATCCCGCTTCTCACTGCTATGTATCTCCGCTGACACTGACGACAAAGTAAACTGCTTCCTCTCCCGTTTGTTCCCTTCACAGTTATAATGGTATAGGATCTCGATGAGCTAGATAATGAGGTTTTTCACACTAATGCTTCAGATACCTAAGGTAGGCGATGAGCTGGCTCGCCACTGACATGAAGGGTTTGCAGAACAAAACGTCTGCCGACGGAGGTCGCCCCACATAATCTGTCCCGACCTGAACGGAGGTTCATCATGCTGTTTACCTACTCAAACTCCCAGTTCCGAAGTTGACACGATGGATGGAAAATTGTTAGCTCGCCCACAGTCAGGCGGATATTCTGGCATTGTCGATTGCCAACTATTTCGGTCGAGAATTTTCCTTTCTCAGGACAATTGAACATCTCCAAAGAAAAAAATCTCTTTGGCACAATAGTTTCCCCACCATTCAGAATAAGGCGCCCATCAGAATAACAGGCACGCACAATAACAGGCACACATAGAATAGCTCTTTTGTCTCCCCGCACAAACAAAGATTTAAACAAAACCCCTAAACGCTATTTACGACCAAAGTCAATGTGTTTCCGATTCAATCCATTGTTCGACATCTTTCCATTGATCCCAAAAATGTCTATATCAATATCGAAATGTCTTGCTGTCTCATGTCCAAATATTCTTAGGGTCATCATTCGACTACCTTCCTACTCGACTGATTTACACATTACAAACAGACACACAGACAGACCGACTGACCGACTGACTCACACACACAAGACTCACGAGAAACCTTTTACTTTTTAATTTGTTTCTAAACCCCCGTCAGCCGACAGATAGATACACCATGACTGTCTTTTCGACCACCGCTTTGGCTGCTGCCTTCTCCCTCTTGGGAGCGGCACACGGCCACATGGTCATGAACACACCTTACCCTTATAACCTGCACAAGAGCTCGCCGCTTTTGCAAGTCAATCCCTTGGGTGCGGATTTCCCTTTTCCCTGTCAGGGCGTTTCGACCATTGAAGAGACCACCTCCATCAAGGCTGGTGACAGCCAGCTTGTCAAGTTCACAGGTGGAGCTCAGCACGGGGGAGGATCGTGTCAATTTTCTTTGACGTACGAATACCCCCCTCCCAAGGACAAGTCGAAATGGAAAACCATCTACACCCTGATCGGCGGCTGTCCCGTTTCCGCTGCGGGAAACCTCCCTCCCGCCACGCCCGATCAAGACGGCCGCGCCAACTCTGCGCAGTGCGGCAACGATTCCGGCACCGAATGTATCCGGCAATTCAACATCCCGATCCCCAATGATATCCCCAACGGCAACGCCACCTTCGCATGGACGTGGTTCAACAAGATTGGTAATCGCGAGCTGTACATGAACTGTGCACCGGTAACCATCTCGGGGGGTTCTAGCTCGACCGCGTTTTTCGATTCCCTCCCGCAAATGTTCGTCGCGAATATCCCCGGAGAATGTACTACCAATAACGGCGTGCTGAATATTCCCAACCCGGGAAATTTCGGAAAGGTTCTGGAACAGCCTGCTCCGGGAAGTGAGGGGTCTTGTCCCAAGGCTGAGGGTATTCCTACCTTTAATGGGGCTTCTCCGGCAGCTCCTCCAGCTGCCCCTCCCGTGGTTGGTGGCGGTTCTCCTCCGGCTTCGGCTCCCGTGCCTACGACTTTCATCACCCGCGTCTCGACTACCGCTGTTCTCAGCGATGCTCCCGCCCCTATCACCGTCGTCCCCGTCGTCCCTAGTCCAATCACTGTCGTCCCTGTCGTCCCTTCTCCCATCACCGTTGTCCCCGTCCCTCCTCCTTCAGCCCCTAGTGGTGGAGCTAGTTCCGGTTCAACGGCATGCTCTCCAGACGGCGCCATCGTCTGTATCGGCGCCAGCCAGTTTGGCATCTGCGACCATGGGTTTGCGGTCGCGCAGCCTTTGGCTCCGGGAACGACTTGTGTGAATGGTGTTATTGCTTAAGTTCCTTACCTAAGGCACCTACCAAGGTTATCTTAAGTACCTCATTGAAGGGAGAGATAAGCATTGAAGGCGTCTAGTCTGCATTCGTTCATTCAGTGGGATTAGAACAGGGGATCAGAATCAAAAATCGGGATTGGAGGTTGGGAGTTGGGAGTTTGGGGACATGACGAAAAAGGATAGAGGCATTTAACTTTCCTTCCCTTTTGAAATTTGTACACTCTTTTCTTCTTTAGTGGGTGGGGATGGAGTTTGAATGAAAATAAACATTCTTTTTTTCTTCGCTGCATTTTGAGTTTTACATTTGTGACATTTATGTTTTCTATGTGTAGGTGGTTTTGAACATTTCTATGGCCGATTTTGTGAGTTTAGGTTCTCATGGCAGCTGTAATTACTTCATGTAGAGTAAGAGCAGAAGGTTGGATGTGGGAGAGATTGCTTTGTTCTGCTCAACGACAAAGGGTCCATGTCGCTGCTGTGGATGTCACTGAAGTACGGGAAGGAAAATGTTTGTGCATTTCCTCTTTCAGGTCAAGTGGTTTCTTTGCCACAGTGGGTTCAATGTTATGGCAAGGGCATATCGAGGATCAATGCCTTTTTTTTTTGTTTTTTTTTGTCCAAGTCTGTGGCCGGGAAAACGCCTGGTAGGTCCCCTGCACGTGTCCGTACTGCCATCAAATACAAATACCTGTGCATCAAAACCTACCACTTAGGCCCAGGGACAATACAAAACGAATTAACTGTACGAAAATGAAAATCGAACAAATACAAGCAACGGAATCTTGTTCACGCACCGTCGCAGCTGCCTTGCATGTGTCTGGCGTCCCTGTCCACGACCTTGTCCTTCTTGGTCGGTGTCGCCGACACACCCCCCTGCAAGCCACCAATTCCTGATTCTGCTCGCCGAAAAATCCACCTAGGCAGACAGTCACCGGGAGCTCCGAAACAAACCAAAGCAGACTGGAAAAAAAAAAGATATTGGTCGATACGATACCAAGGTATCCTGTGTAGGTCCAGTAGTCGGCGGACAGTCATTGGGTACACTATATGTAGCGGCGAAAACGCGCAGGTAAGTCTTTGTTTGAGGTGCTGTTATCCCCATCAACAGCATAAAGCTCCTCAGAATCGCTCATCTGATCTTCGAGTTCGTCTTCAGAGCTGCCTTCTTTGGCTCCGGGGTATCCCTGTTTCGGCTGGGAGGAGTGAATCCATGGGCCTGCCTGTATATAACTGGGCATCAATACCTTACGGGTGTGATGCCAGTCAATCGTAGACCTCTGGGCCTTGCGCGCTTGGCAAGACCAGCATCTGTTCTGACCTTGCCATCTGCCATCTCAAGCCTAGGTACTGTCTCCTATGGAGGAGGGGGGGAAGGTGCGAACGCCATCTTCATTTTTCCGGCGTCTATTGCAGCAACAGGAACGTGGAAAATGTCTCCAGCCGTAACTGGACGCGCCGGCAAGTCCTGCAAAGAACAGGGTTACAGACTGGAAGGGATCAGCCTGATGATTTGGGTCACATCCAACATGATTATCTGGGCTTCAACCGGGAACCGATGGTAGACTACATATGATCTTACAAAAGTCCCGTCTGGTTGGTTACATAGCATGGGTGAACCTTCCCCGGTCTTTTTTTTTTTTATGTTCAAGGGGCTGATGATGGAAACTTGGGACCTTGATAAGGAAGTGTAAAGCCTCAACGAGTAAATTTTAAGGCCTTGAGTATTGGAACTAAGGCGTAAATATTCTACCCTAAACCCATACAAAACAGCTTCCCAGATATCTGTGTATTATACAAACCCGTACTGTACGGATACTTACCAAATCCCACGTTAATAGACTTTTAGGGGCTGATTCTTGAAGGAGTGTGGTGCCAGCTTTCAGAGAAGAAGTTAAGACCGGTAATCAAGTTGCTTCGAGGTTTAAAATCTCTTACCTCGTCGTACCAGTTCTCCTATACAAATCCTGAGAATTCTCCATCTTTTACTGATGAAGCTTGAGCTTTTTAAGGAGCTCATTGGCATCATTCTCTACCTACCTACACAGACGTCATGATCTTAAAGGCTTTGGTTGCTCCCGAGACTCCACATCGCACCAAAATTACCCTTGCCGTTCAATGTTCTACTACCGCAAGTGCGGAGACCAAGTAGAAAAAAAAAGCTCGCCTCGATACCCTGACTCAGATGCAGTCACCCCACAGCGTCCTAACCTGAGATTCGACCACTAAAGGAAACCCAGCCGGAAACACACTGCTGGGCCCCAAGCGCAAGGAACTCGACAAAGAGAAATGCGCCGTCGTCTGGTCTGGTCCAGTCGGCACCCCTCACTCGGATACGTACGTGCCATATTATCCCTTGGGCGTCGTGCAATATTCGGTTTTAATAGGCGGACTTTAACGGCTACGGTCCTAGATTTAACGTGTGATGGCGCTGGCAATCAGGCCTCTTTGTAAGGTTCCCGAGGCCTAAATCATGCAACAGGAAGGCTCCAGTCATGAGCTGGAAGCTGAGAGCTATCACTAGCCTAACTAGGCGTTTAGAAAACCTGTTGTTGTGGATGTGAAGATTCGGTAAATTTCCAGCCCTACTGGTAAAAAAGACGGACGTTTGAGAGATATTCATGATGCAATCACAACCCTACCAGCCAGTATTCAGGCCACCAGACAAATAGGGCAGCTGGTATTCACATCATTACCAGACCTCAGGCGCCCCTGTCACTCCATTCTCAAAGAGGTTCGTTGGTTGACATGCAAGAACGCGAGGCCGACAATGACCAATCAACATCTTTTATTGCTCTTATGTAGATCGTTTCTACAAGTGAGCCATACTCATCGGTCACTCCCATCATCAATGCAATTTCTTCACTTTCGGAGGGGTTGGTGATGCTCGGAACCCTAGGTTTAGTGAATGGCAGGCTGGCTAATCCGCATCTTTTACAGGTACTCTGCACTTGTGTCCAATTTGGATTGATTCTGACACAACGAGAAGGGTCTCCAGTATGCTGCCATGATCTCCCCCGCCAAAACCCGCATGCATATGACCTCACTTCCCAACTCTTGATTGACCGACACTCGAATCCTCATCCTCAACCTTGACCTCACATCATGTCCCTCCTCGCCTTACCACGGCGTCGCATCCTTCAAACATCTTCCCGCCTACCCACATTCCCTGTTCACCACTCCCGCCGCTAGTCATCACCAAGAAGGGGCGTGTGTTCATCAGCCTGGCCTCTCTCCGTGTTCGCGGCATCCCGACCAGGGTTCTCATGCTGATGCCGATCTAGTACGTAAAACGTGTACACCAGTGTGGGGTAGAAGAAGATGCTGAAATTTTGGGCCTGGTAAGAACTGGTGGTACGATATCATGAAATTATAAGCAGCGGTAGGTACTCACAACAAAAAATTGGCGGCGATGGCGCTCATGATAACCCGTCGCAGGTTCATATCATCGTACGGATACCCGCGTCGTCTCCTTGGGCCCCAAATGCAATCTGCCCTGTTGGTTGGTTCAATTTTTAGACCCCCGTGAAGGAGGAATAGCACGATTGATGCATGTGGGACACCTACATCAACCATATCCACAACGCAGTCGCGAGGGCGGACTTTGCGACTTCGAACCGAAACGTCCACAGCTTCCCCGCGGTTGTAAGTTGTCTCTGCACCAGCACCAGAAATATAATCCCAGCCGCCATAATCGACGTGAAGGTGAAGGTGACGAAATCATAGATGCTCCAATATGTCGTGTCCCAAACGGCAATCATGGCGCACATGCCCAGCACGATAAATGTCGGTCCCGCGAGGATGGCTTGGAAGATCCATGTCTTACTGAGAAATACTCGCCCAATGTCGGTCGTCATGGCTGCGGGGGGCATTTTGTGTGTGTTTCGATTGAGATTTTGATGCGTATGAAGAAGAGGTGATGTTTGGCAAAGCGTAAACAGATGTCGTCGCCCATTCTGTGTGATATTTGTCCTCTGTGCCGCTTGGTTGCTGCCTGGGATTTTCCCAAGCTCGCTAGAGTCACATGTCAAAAAGAAGAATGCGAGACTCGAAGGATTCCCGCAAACAATCGGCCGCAGATGGCCCTGATGGCGGGTTGGGAAGGAACGCGTTTCACCTTTGGCCTTGAGGTTGGGCTGGTAAACACCTCAGGCAGAAACTTTCAGCTTTGACCCTAGCACTGTCCAAGTTTGCCTTGTCTTGGCTGCCAGGGAGGCTGCAGGCGCTAGCAGTTCCCCCGGAAAACCCCGGACAGGGTTTGCAGCCTTCTCACGGTTAGTTCCCGGAGGCCTGGAGACTGGGTATCCGTACCTTGATGGCTTTAGCCCTTGCCCTACAGCTAGCTGCCTTGCCATGATTTATAACCCCGCAAACGCTCAATTCTTATTCTTCACCAACACCTAACACCAAACAATCTTGGGCTATCTGCCATCCTAAGACACACACAATGGACTCAAGTGTTGTCATCGACAAGGACGGCGACATCTGCATCGCCCTGCGCGCACCTCTCCCGTCGAAGCCTATTGTGCCTCGCCATCTCGCTCCGCCTCCCACTAGCAACGACGATGATAAATCCGACAAGTTTAGGACCATCCAAGTCATCGTCTCATCTCAAATGATATCCCGCCACTCTCCTGTCTTTGAGCGGATGCTAACAGGCCCTTTCCGCGAGGCTACTGACTTCGCCAAATCAAAAGCCGCTTCTCAACAATACACAATCTCCCTTCCGGAAGATGACCCCGCAGCCATGATTCTGCTGTTGCGCTTCTTCCACGCTGACATGGCGGGAATCTCAGAGAAAGCGCCCAATCCCGAGCTTTTGGAGAAGGTTGCGTTCCTTTGCGATAAGTATGACTGCAAGCAGATCCTGCGGTTCTCCGGAAGCGTATGGCTGGCAGAATGGATTCGCGCGTGGACAGCAGCTGAAGCGAGTGGCCATAAGTGGGACATGGAGAACTCTTGCCGGGCCTTGGTGTTTGCCTATGTGGCTGACCTGCCGAGGGAATTCATGGCCATTTCCATGGGCATTGTTCTGAATCAGGTTGGCACGATTGGCAAGGAAGGCTGCGAGACGGGAATGCTGGTCAATCATCCGTTAATGTGGGAAGGCGTGGCAGGTAAGTTCATAATGTCATGTCCTAGAGTTAGACTGCAGCTGACCATTGCTATGCATGCGTAGACTTACTCGACGAAAAGCGAATGTTGATCTGCCAGATTTTTCACAACAAGGTCACAATGCCGCTGACATGGGAATGGAAGTCGCTCGGCTGCGGTTGCTTCCGTGCGGCCAAGACAGTCGGACAGTATCTGGAATGGTTGCGGCAGTTCAACCTGCCCTCTCGAGATCTCCAATACAATTCATACAGCCTGAATACGCTCTTCAATCTGCTCCGAGAAGCTCCCAGACCCGCCATATCGACAGTTAACCAGACATGCAATTCGCACAACTGCCCATGCAGAGACGATGTCAAATCACCATGGGACCAGGACTTGGGACAGTTGCTGATCGAGGCTTGCCAGACCCTGCAGCCGGAGCGGAATTTCTTGCTCTGTCTGGACTGCATAAAGACAAACGGAGAATCAAAGAGATTATGCAAGTGTAGAATCGCCCACGTCGCTGCGGGTCTCCCAACCATGAAGGAGGGATATGACAGGAATTGGACTCCCCTCTATCTATTGGCGTCCCACCTGATATGATGTCTTTTCATGGCGATGACACCTACTACACTGATTTGCGGCAACGTACGAATAGGATTCGATGAAAATGGCGGCAAAACAAGACTCGAGATAGATAGAAACAGAACAAAACAGGATCTGAGATACTGATGGATAGTAGCGGCACAAGACACAATAGACATTCAATGATACCCAGAGAAATAGGGGTAATACCTACAGAGTTTTTTTTCTTCTTTTTTTTTCTCGGGATTACCTTGGGTATCAAAAATGTCTCGGAATCTTCCGTTCCAGTCCAAAGTACCTGACAAACTAATGCCAGTGTCAGTCAGTCTTACTTATTACTGGCCACTTTTTGTTTTCTTCCCCTTTCACTCGGCGAATAAAGCTCTGACATGTGTGGTGTGTACATGTATGGTGTATCCTGCTGAGCAGCAATGATGAGGGGATGGGGATGCGCTTCGGGTCAGAAGTGGGGTTTGGGATCTCTCTCTTTTTTTTTCCCTTTCCTTTTCCTCAATTTGATTCCAGTCATTCTAGTTTCCCGAGTCTGGAAATACCCATCTATTCTTTCTTGCTTCCCTTCCCAAGATCAAATGGAAGGGATATTTGGCAATAGCTCATCGGCACACACAACGAGATGGGAACCCGAACCAACCCGGAGGGATACATATGGTATCCTTATGAGCTGTACCATTACCCTCGGTCTTTGCGTATGGACCGCGGTGCATCTAAACGTCCCGAGTCGCGATGAAAGGCCATGGTACAAGATTGCCAACAACTCACAGTGGAAGTGGCTGAGCTCCGTTTGGCCATGGAACCAGTGGAGCTGGCCGGGGCAGACCCTGCGAAAGACCGCCTGGACTATCTTTGGCATTTTGGCCCCAGAAATCGTAAGAAGTCCGCTTCTTGAATTTTTTTATTTTTTT
>Ga0247760_1003296_pt1 | contig 10704 bp, 11 predicted proteins | sample UWRJL171409R4_FD_179936 | JGI IMG/M metagenome (GOLD analysis project Ga0247760, IMG submission 179936) | Plant litter microbial communities from Arlington Agricultural Research Station in Wisconsin, United States - UWRJ-L171-409R-4 | ecosystem: Environmental > Terrestrial > Plant litter >...
GACTGTGGCTTGGTGGAGATCGCCGTCGGTACGCTTGAATTCGGCAGCGAAGTGAGAGAAGGAGAGCGAGCTGGACCGGTCTTGGTGCAGAGCGGTATGGCGGAGGTGGTTGGGCAGAGCCATGGTGCGAAGGCCTTCGATGACATCGGGAAGGGGGTTGGACAGACCGCGGTTGAAATCCTGGGGGGGGGTTTCGGTGAGGGCCCGGCCGCAGTGTCTGCTGTAATCCAAGTCGCCGTCTTCCAAGTCTCGCATCATCTTCACCTTCACCAAGTCGGCGGCTTTGGTCTCGTTGTACGAGTCGGACACGCGGAAGCTATATGCTCGATGGCCCTTCTCGGACGGCTGCGTGCTGGTTCGGCGCCGGGCAAGAGCGTGCCGGGCCGTGTCGAAGCCTCGGGGCGGATGCGAGGCGACGGGGTCCAAGATGCCGTTCTCGTAGGCGCGTTCTTCGAAGCCGGAATCGGTGGTGGGGGTCTTCTTCATGTCGTCGAAGAGGTAACCGCTGTCGGTGTCGTGTCGTACCCAACCGTTCAGCGTGTCGAGGCGAGCCAAGTTCTTCCGGGTGAGCGGTTTTATCTCTACGTCTCTGGCTGGGCTGGCCATGGCTGGCGGAGACATGGCTTCGTTCAGCCAAGACCAGACAGGGCCGGCATCTGGCGACATGGCTTCGTTTGCGCTTGGTGGTCGCGGTGACGGGACATGAAAGGTTGGTGAGCGAGACGGTGAGACGGCGACTGGCGGGTGAGACGAGGTTGACGGAGACGTGACAAAGAAGTTGGTGAACAGGTCGGTGAGAGGTGACAAGAAGTTGGTGAACAGGTCGGCAAGAGGTAGAGATGTTGACGGGAGACGTGACAAAGCCAGGTGAAACAGTAGTTGTTTGGAGAGACGAGGGACACGGGGTGAAGAAGTTGATGGGCGACGGGATGAACAAAGAGAGGTTGACATGGAGAAACGGTTGGAGATGAGAACAAAGGAAACGGTTGGAGATGAGAACAAAGAAGTGTGAGACGGTGGTTGTTTGGAGAGACGAGTTGAGCGAATCAGGTATGGTCGAGGTGAGGTTGTGAGCAGGATTCGGCCAAGTCGTCAGGGATTCGGTCGTCAGGGATTCGGTCGTCAGGGATTCGGTCGTCAGGGATTCGGTCGTCAGGGATTCGGTCGAGGTTGAGTCAAATCACCACCACCACCCCTTGACCACGGCCTTCTTCTCTTTCACCTCCACCACCTCCTCCTCCTCGGCACCCCCTCCCCCCTCTTTAACTCGGCACCCCCACCCCCCCCTTCAATTTGGCACCTAGCAAGTTGGCTAGCTCGTACGACTTGCTCCGGGCGTAGTCTTGCGTGTTGCGGACCAGCTCCCGGCCTCGGTTGGGATAGTTAAGTAAGCTCTCCCTCGCTATCAAGTTCTGGTGATGCTGTCCCTCAAAATGGTGTCCGTACACTTCGGCCACTTTTCCGTTGCTGACCAAGGTAACGACGGTGAGGTCCTAAGCAGCCATGTCGAGAGCCGCAGCCGCAACGTTGCCACGCTGACGGGCTTCCTCGAGAGCCCGGTGCCGTGCGTTGACTAAGACGGCACCGTCGTAGGCGGCTTGGACTCTCGCCTGGTGGAGATGTCATAGGTGAATTCGGCAGCGAAGTGACAGAAGGAGAGCGAGTGCTCTTTGTGGAGAGCGTGATGGTGGAGGTGGTTGGGTAGAACCCTTGTGCGGAGGCCTTCGAGGACGTCGGGAAAGGGGATGGATAAGCCCCTGAAATCCTGGCGAGGAGTCTCGGTGATGGCTCGACGCAGGTGTCTACCGTAGTTGCGATCGTCGCGGCCGCAGTCTCCCATGATGTCAAACATTATCACGGCTGTAATTCCAGCCTCGTTGTACGGATTGGACATCTCCTTGTAAAATCCTTGATGGGCTCTCTCGGACGGCTGGATGCTGGTGCGGCGGCGGGCGAGCCGGTGGCGGATGGGGTCGAGGCTTCGGGGAGGCGCAGACATGGCTTCGTTCTCCAGCCAAGACCAGACAGGCCGAGAGCCATGGGGTAGCATCATAAAAAATGGGAGTGAGGGTGAGTTGTTGATATGGGTGAGCGTTGATATGGGTGAGCTGTTGATATGGAGGTGAGACGTGAAGAAGTTGAACAGGCCGGGTGAGAGGCTTGTTAGCCGAATCAGGGGTTAGAGGGGCAGACTTCGGTTATGGAGACTCCGGATGGTGATGGTCATAGTCAGTCATCGAGGGTGACGAGAGGCTTGTTGAGCCAGGGGTTAGAGTCCGAGGTCATCGTCTGTCAGGGGGGAGGTTGAGCCGGATGAGACGGTGCAGAGTCGAGGGAGTAAGTTAGAGGTTAAGCTTACAGGAGTGACGGTGCAGACGCTGTCTCTAACGTCGGGGATTCTTCCGTCGTGTCGAGGAATCAGGGATTCGGTCCAGTTATCGTCAGCGGTTCAGTCGTCATCGAGGTTGAGGCTTAGCCGAATCAGGGGTAGACGTCGGTCGTTAGAGGTGACCTTGGCCGAATCAGGGGAGACGGTAGAGGAATAGCGAATTAGGTCACGTCAGGGTCTTGTCGGCGTGGTCATCCAGGTTGAGCTTGTTGAGCGAATCAGAGTCAGAGTCCGAAAAGGCATCGTCAGGGGAAGAGGAGCCGAATAAGACGAGGAAGTTGGTCGTGGGAAGAGGTTGTTAAGAATCAGGGGTAGACGGCAGACGTCGGTCGTTAAAGAGGTGAGGCTTGTTGCCGAAGAGAGGTTAACGGTATCGTCAGTCGTCTGACGGTGGGAAGAAAGGTAGGCTTAGCAGAAGAGAGGTGAGGCTTATTACCGAATCAGGGTAGACGGCAGACGTCGGTCGTTAAAGAGATGAGGCTTGTTGGCGGAAGAGAGGTAGGTATAGCAGAAGAGAGGTAGGTTATTACCGAATCAGTCACGGTGTAGACATCGGTCCGTTAGAGGTGAGGTTGTTAAGCGAATCAGAAGTACGGTAGACGTCGGTCGTCAGAGAGGTAGGCTTGTTGGCCGAATTAAGATGGTGCGAGTCTGAGAAGTCATCGTCAGGGGGAAGAGGTTGAGCGAATAAGACCGAAATAAGACAAAAGTCATTGTCAGGGAAGAGGATAAGACCGAGGAAGTCGGTAAAGTAGGAGCAGACGGGAGACGTCGGTCCCTCAGACGCCGGGATGGTTATCGTCATTGAGGAATCAGCGTCGAAGCGTCGTTAGAGGGAAGTTCACATGCCATTTCCGGCAGCTGCCACTTTGAGAATTTTTCGGCTCCGCCACGTGCCGTCGCTTTTCCCCAGCCCATAAATGCAACGTCGCCCCCAAGTCTTTGCTGAAGTACACCGAATGTTTCTTTGTCCCTTCTTGCTTGTCACTCTCACTGCCACTCTTCGACTTGAAGCCGAAGCGCAGCCACAGCACATCACCGAACCGCAAAGCATCCAACATCACTCTACGCAAAAATGTGAGCTTTTCGGAATTATTGCTGCGTCGCTGCACTCTGCTGAAAATTGTCCAGATCCTCTCTTTAACGATGCTGCGCTCCACCTCCTCCTTGTTCGGCTCTCTGCTGCGAGCAGAATACAACTGCGCTTGGTTTGGACTGGGAAAGGGGCGTGGCCAGCCAGCCGGGGACCTCATGAGGATTAGCCGGATTGGGAAATATGGTCGTCAACCTGCTGCGCTAGGCCGAAGGGGCAGTCTGCTCTCTGGGGTCTTGACGAGGTCCGGCCTGAGGGATTATGCGACGCGGGAGGGCTCGTTCTCTCGGATGTCGCACTCCCGAGATGTCGTTAACAGGCCAGCTAGGTATGGCTTAGCTGACACGCGACCCGGCAAACACGACGAATAGCGGGTGGACGGCGGGAATGGAGGGACAGAGGCAGGGGCAGAAATTTCCGGCACGGAAATTCTGCTGGTTTGCCCGAGACGAGCGCTGGGCAGAAACTTCCCAAGGTGGAAATTCTGCTAGTGCATTGCGTCGTTTAAGCCAGAGACGAGAGTGCTGGGCAAAATTTCCCAAGGAGGAAATTCTGTTGGTTTACCTAAGACGAGCGCTGGGCGGAAATTTCCCAAGGAGGAAATTCTTCTGGCTTGCCCGAGATGAGCGCTGGGCAGGAATTTCCCAAGGAGGAAGCTCTGCTGATGTGTTGTGTCGTTGGAGAGGGCCAGGCGACTCGGTGGGGCTGGGGTTGGCCGGAGAATGCCAACGACGACAGGGAGACTGCAGGTGACACTAACCTGGCAGTATGGTGGAACACGCCGACGCGGGGAAACTCCGACTCGACACGGCGAGAATTGCGCCGAGCCCCCACTCCACCAGCCGGGCGAGGGGAAGAGCAATAAGGTGAGAAGCGCCGCCATACGTGTCGAGATGCTTGGCTAAACGACAGCAGGCAGACCTTGCGCTCAGCCAGCCCCGTTTCAGCAAGGCTCGTTGTTACTCCTTAAGCCTCGCTCCCCAGAGATGCATTTGAAGCCGGTTCGAATTGGCCAAGGGGTATTCTCAGCAGTCTGTCCTGCTTCTACCCGGCTAGACAAAGGCAGACAAACTGGGCACCACCACGGCTCAGTCACGACCTTACCCAATGGAGGAATTTTGCAGCGACCACTCGCTTGTGAAAGCCCCCCCTGCCCGTGATGGCCAACTGGTGGGGGCCCGAGCGAAGATTGCGATGTGATTCTCCGCTGTGGCATCACCTTGCAGCCATGCCAGAGGTTCACAGCTCGGGTTCCACGTATGCCGTCCTTAGCGGTACATTGGCCTTATCATTATGGAAGGGGGTTACCTTCCGACGCTCCACCTCGAAGGCTTCCCGCGGTCGCCACTCGATCATCCAGTGTCAGAAGACAACTCTAAGGGTTGGGTCTTTTACGGCGCTGGTTGCTTCATGCCATCTAACGACGATCTTTTAGGCCAGGGGTTACCTAAACACGGAGGTTAAGCGATGCCAGGGGCTACCAAACTAGCCAGGGTGAAGATCGTCGTCGCTAGAAAGCGGCCCCGTCAAGAGGGCAACACTGGTTCAAGAACCTGGTAATGTCGCGGCCATGTCTCGGATCGATCCGCGACTTTGCCAGGGAGGTGGCCACGAGAAACATGCAATCCGGCCATCTTCGACCCTCGACATCGATCAGATCCGACAAGACAGATACGGTGGCCGATGATACTTCAGACAGCAGCGACAATTCCTTCCGATGGCGGTGTCTATGGGAGTGATGACCAGGATAGCGATTCTTCTGAAGACACCGTGAGTAGTAGTGACGCTACTACCGTCCCCGCGGAAAACAAAGGCTTCAGCAACGACAGCAAGCGGGGAAAGAGTCGCAAATGGTCGCCTCTTGACGAGAAACGCCTAGAAGCATACAAGAAAAGAGGCCAAATCAGAGCCATGGATCGCCAGAAAGTTGGGCCGAACAGAGTCTGCTGTCTCTTAGCACTGGAAAATAATGTGTGGGAAGAAAGGCTGAGACGGTGTAAACGAGTCCGAGTTCGTTCGCGCCTTGCCCCTGACAGACTGCTCAAGCAACTTCAGGCAGACAGGCTGAGAAGGTGAGAAGAATAACTGTCAAGATGCTTGGCCAATGGGGCATCTAATACATCGGGGCTAACGCTACTCACTCCCAAACAGCAGAGGCTTGCCGGACCGGGCCATCATGTCGGTGGGACGCCTGCCACCTCGAACGTTGACCAGAATTCATGTCCCGCTGCCTATTACGACTCAGATCCAGGGCAGGACCCCTCGTTATCGATCACTTCCCTTCTAATGGCGCGCTTGGCAGGACCGGATGGCCGCCCAACCGTGAGCGATGCCGGGGGACGGGTGCTGAGGGAGCTTCTCAAGCACGCGTTAGCCTAGATAATACTGATGACGAAGTTCTGAATTCATTTGCATCTATGTTCATGACAACAATCGGTTGACCAACCGCTCTACCCAACAGGCGACTCGGTGAGGGTCGCCGCATCGACAGGCGCGCCTTTGGGACTCGAGACATCAGGGGGTGGCGAGGGATGTGCACCGCCATGTGGCTGAGGCGTTTTAAGCCCGCGCCGCCAAGCCGCTTATGGTGCCTGGCCCTCCGCCCTGCGAAGAAGCTGGCGGCGTGCCAGGAAGTTGGCTCGAGGCTGGTTACGTAGAACAGGGCGTGGAAGCCGCAGCTGAACAAGGCGCTAATTCTTGCCACGACAGCCCCCCACGTTGTCGACTGAGGCGGCATGGCGCTCCCTCTTGATCCAAAGCGGCCACGTCGGACGGATGCCACGATCAACCCAGCATATCTACGTCATCCTCCTCGTCGCCCTCCTCCACGAGCTCGTCGGCAGGGCCGGAGTCCTGCTGGGCATCGTGCCACCTAAGAAGCGCAAAGACATGGCAGAGCGACATCTGCCTCCCCCGGTGCTCCTGGAGGTTGAACCACCTTGTGCTGTGCATATAGACACATGCATCCTTCTCGTTATCGTCGACGAGCTGCATCTGGGCCTTCTCGTCATCGGCATCAAGGTATTCCATGTAATCATCGCCGAATCTGAAATGGATAAAGCGAACAAAGGTGCTGGCTGCCGCGATGAGGAAGACGCTGTTGGGAGGTTAGTGGCCGTTTGGAAGAAGCTGTGGGACGACCTACTCGTTCTTCAGGAACTCCCGGTTCCCCTTCCATGCGACGACGGCCTCACCAAGACACTGGGCCAGGTACTCGTTGGACACGATGGGTATGTGGCTCTCGGTCCTCTCGTCGAAGCATATGTGCTTAAAAGCCCTCTTCGCCTCGAGCAAGGCCAGGTACGGGTTGGCCGTCTTCTAGCCGAGCTCCGCCCGCCTCATGCGGCAGATGCCGCCGTCGTCCTCGGCGGTGACGCGGACGCGTCCGCAAACCAACATTTCCGTCCTCTACGCTCCACCCGCGGCCGCACTTCCACGCCGGCCGGCACGTCGGACTGCACAAGACAAAGGCTCAAGGCGTGCTGCAGGAAGCAGGTGGCCAGATGGAGCGTCACCTCCTCGGGCTTGCCGCGTCGCTCCTCATTCTCGTCGTCGTCCACCTCCCCGTCGGGCTCGAACTCGGACGAGGAGGACTGGGCCGGCGACGAAGATCCAGGGATTACGCTTGCGGAGCTGACGAAGCCCTCCCACACCGGCGGCCTCCTCTCACGCCAAGGGTGCTCTCTCACCTGGCCGGCAGGCTCCGCATAAGCCGCCCGTGCGAGTGCGACCCAGAAGAATCCATCCGGCGACTGCATGAGCTCCCGCTCGCTTTTCGTATGGAGATTGCGTGGGCCGCCCTCGACGAGAGCCTGGATCCTGGCGGAGTCGAGTCTCTGGGCGCTGGTCCGGTTGTTGCAGAGAGGGCAATTTTCCCGGTGGTCTGCTTGGAGAATCGGCAGGAATTCGCCTCCCGGAGGGTGGACGAGAAGTCGATAGGCCACCAGGTGGTCAAGCTTCCACCTGCTAGCGGGCCTCGAGAGGTCTTTGAGCTGCAGGACGACGCGTGCAAGGTGGTGTTGCTTGGACAGGATGCCCAGATCCTTCGGAGCCTGCGCCGCGTATTCCTTGAAGTCCATGCCGAACCAAGAAGACGAGGTCCACGGCTGGAGCTATGGCGCGGAAGGCGATGGTGGGCCAGACAATCATCCACGGCAGGTGCGATGCCACGGAAGGCGTGATGATGGCAGGCAATGTCTACGACAGGCGTAGTACCATGCAGACGCCATGGTGAGGCAGGTTAATCGGCAGGCCATTAGCAACGGCCAAAGGCCGGATCATAAATGGCCACAAAGGACGAGCGGCGCTCTTTGAGCAGTTGGTCGTTAGGCAGCCATGCAGGGTCGTGCTGGTCGGGGCGAGTAGTGGATGGAGCGGCCAAAGTGCGCGACATCACGTGCCGCAACCTCCGAGGTTTATCCATGCACATTGAAAACTTGGTCAGACGCGACCCGGCAAACAAACCATGGTTCAATCAATGCTCAATCCATCACCCACCGAAGATGGCCGTGTCGGAAGCTCTGCTCGATGCACCTCCCTCACCAGCACCGGACTGCGGACCGAAACAAGCGGCCGAGACGACTGCTCGCCCTCGGACAAGGCCGCGTTGCCCCTCAGCTCCCGGATCGCCCATGCGGTCGCAATCATCCGCTCCTTGTTCGTCGCAATCATCCGCGCCCTGTTCGTCGCAATCATCCGCTCCCCGTCCGTCGACGCAGTCGTCAGCTCCCCGTTCGTCGACCCAAACGGCATCCGCGAGAGGCATCCGACGGCCCGAGCCCTCGTCGCTCAACGCCATTATGCGCGAAAACAACAGGGAGCGTTTGTTCGTCACGCCGTTACACTGGCGCTCTCAACACATACAGCTTCTAGACTGCAGCTTCGTCCTCAAGAGCCGTGCCCCTCCCCAAGGCCGCGCCTCGGACGAGGCAACGTATGGTCAGGCATCGGAACAGGCCATCGTCTCCGCGCTGTATGGCTTCCGCCAGATGTGCGTACCTAGCCTCAGAGCTTCGTTAATCCGACATGTTCTCCTGGCCCATGACTTACAACCTGCCAGGCAAGTTCTCCTAAGCACCTCGACACGTACCTCTCCAAGCCGCCCCCCGACGCGTCCGCAACAGATCCGCTGACACGTGCAACGCTTCCTCCACCTCAGCCTCGACATGGCCCTACATTTCGGCGGCCGCGAGGTTGCCACTATCCGGACCAACGGCCTATACTCGCGACCCTCGTCCGGCTCGGCCACCCCCGTCCTCGCCTATCTGGACCTCGAGGACATCAGCACGCTCCGTTTGTCATCGGTACACCTGCCGCCCCGCCGCACGGACAGCTTACCCGTTATCCGCATCCGCAGGAAGCAGGCACGCCGCATCAAGCCGGCAAACGAGCTGGAAGATGCATACATGGTGGCCGCCCTGATCGCCCTGGCCCAAGGGCGGCGGCGGCAGTGGCGGGAGGCGGCCGCAGAAACGATAGAGGAGGCGACGGAGTCGTCCCACAAGACGCCCACGTGTTTCACGGTATGCCTCGGGTGCACCCACCTCTTGTCCGTCACGTACCTAACCAAGGGCCTTGCAGGTTCATCTGCTAGCATATCCCTCTGTCGCCGAGGCCCGGAATCTCTACTTCTATACCGCTCGCATCTCCGCCGCCTTCCTCGAGCGATTTGACCAACCTTCCCGACATTTCTCGAGCGGCCCGCTCCGCATTTCCTACTACCGCATCTTGCTGCGATCGAAACCGCATTTGATACAAGCCATGGGTTGCGCCATTTCCGCGGTGCGCAGTGATAAGCCATGATGGCTTGGTAGCTCGTTCCTACATGGTCGGTCATGGGAAATGGGTGGTTCGGGCGGTCGCTTGGGATGGTTTATTAGACCAGGCTGCCTGTCCAACCATGTTCATTGCAGGGTCCGGTGATTAGGGATGCGGTGTCTAGAGGTACGACGGAGATGCAGAAAAAAAACTTCGTAGCGTCGTGGGAGACTTAGCCGTAGGAATCCCTTGTGGCGACGACGCAAGCCGAGCCAGGCGGATGAACCCGGACGTATGACCGGTTAGTAGTGGCCCACTATAAAAGGCCGCAAGACTGGGGCCGCCAAGGAGTCTGGAGCGAAAGCGTCGACGCCAGGTACAGTAACGGGGGACCAAGTAGACCCACCAAGAGACCTGCGAAATCAGGGTGCCTTTTGCGGTTAAGATTCCTCGCCTACCCGTTCTGGAGCATCTAGTCAATCTCGTCCATTCTGCGTCTGAATTCGTCCGGCCTGAGATGCAGTTCCATCCCATTCTTGAAGTTTCAATGCCGTGGCCTGGTGTCTTTCTATGGGGGCAAGTGGTGTTGTCGTCGGCGGCAAGACAGAAGATCCCGTACCCCTGCGTCTTTTCTTGGAGGTGCATGTATATCTTCTACAAGATAGAGGATGTCGTGTGGCTTCCGCGGGCCTCGGTGCTATTAGAAACGGTCGGCGCGACTTGAGCAGGGGAAAGGTGCCCGCGCACCTCCCGCTCCACGGGACTCGATGCACCGCAGCGGCGACCCACTGTGCCAACGAAAATGAACGACGCAAAAAGCCATCCCGCGTTGCAGCCGTGGCCACCACCCTGTCCAGTGCAACCATCGTCACGCTCGCGCGGTCCATCTCAAGCCGACCGAAAGCGACCAGCAACCATAAGACCGCATTCTCTGTGCTTATTGCTGGGACATGCTGAGGCCGAGGCCGACCCTTGTGTGCTTGCTGCCGGGCGAGGCCGCTGGATCCGGTGCCAGCAGCAACGGCCCTGGTCGTTGTAGTGACGCGCTCCGTGAGGCGGACGACATTAAGGCATTCCTGGTGGTCGACGAAGTAGCACTGGGCGCCGGCCCCGGCAGGTGCTAAGCAGTGTGTCGCAGGAGCAGTACGCCTCCTGTGGTCGCCCTCCGGCGGCGGTGGCAGACCCTCGGGGACAGGTTGATGATGCCGCCGATGCTGTTATGAATTCTCTGTGTGTACGGCTTGAGCAGTAGCGGCGGCTGGTTCTTAGCGCTCCCGAAAAGGAGGCGACGGGCGCCTGCTGGTAGTGCTGCGAGAGTTGATAGTGCAACGGTAAGGTCGAGGGCGCGTCGCGCTCGTCGGCAGCGACTTGACACGGCGGATGATGGGGACCGTAGCCGACATCGTAACACTGCCACCCCCCCCCCCCCCCCCCCCCCCCCCCCCACACCGCGCCCCCCCCCGCC
>Ga0247760_1003297_pt1 | contig 10698 bp, 10 predicted proteins | sample UWRJL171409R4_FD_179936 | JGI IMG/M metagenome (GOLD analysis project Ga0247760, IMG submission 179936) | Plant litter microbial communities from Arlington Agricultural Research Station in Wisconsin, United States - UWRJ-L171-409R-4 | ecosystem: Environmental > Terrestrial > Plant litter >...
TTTCCCCCCCCCCCCCTCCCCCGTGGAAATATCAGCCCCATTGCTAACTCCTGTGAATCTCCTGGCTTTTGATCAAACTGAGCTCGGACACCCACCCTCCGAATACGCTACTGCCCATTCTGGAGAGAAGAGTGGACCCGTCCGAGAATTTGACGCCCAAAGAGCACCTGTAGCGTGGCTAGTACAGTCTGCCAATGAGGACGGCACTTCAACTCAGGAGCGAAACGGCTCCATCAGCGCGCCAGGCCCTGGGATTCGGATATTAGGTGGCATGACGCGGGCGCCAAAGCCCCCGTGCCCAGCGCGCCGGCTGATGCGTTCCCGGCACCATCAATGCCGGGAGGTCCACGACTTGCCCGTCGTAATGTAATAACAAAGAGAAGCGGGAGACGAAAGTTTCTAGAGAGTAACGTCTAGGACCAGACTGACATCCTGGACATTCGGTCCGGCCAAATCCTCGAGGACAGGGATGAGGTCCAGCAACTCGTTGTCGTGGGCATCTGAGAACCAACTGCTGATCGGGACAGCATGTTGTGGGTGGAAGATGTAAGAGGTAGGTGAGTTGTCAATAATGATCGTGTCTTTTAGATCACGGCCAACCTGTGACAGATCCTTTACGTAGTTGCCCTGGTGGTTATAGCAACTCTCTCTGAACAATCTATGATGGACAACCTTATGAATGTCCAGCTGGTCAAGAAGCGGGTCACCATACTTGGAAATGTCAGCGCGTGTCCTCGAGGGCAATCCAAAAGGTTGTTACTTACCTTGGAAACTGACGCTGTGAAGACAACAACCTCGTAGAGTTCGCCAACTCTCTTCATGAACTGGTCCACCCCGGGCCGCTTGATAACATAGACATTGTGGTAGTTACCCTCAATTTCTACTGGTATTGTGAAGTCGGCTTGGTGGAGAATCTACTGCTGTCAACAGGTGACCCGCTGATATTTTATCCCGGAATACTTACCTTGAACGAGCTGTGAACGAGTGTCTCATCGAGGTCAAGGACAAGGCACTTCTTGCCTCTAAATTCTGGGGCTTGAGGAGGCAATAAAAACTTCTGCTGCTGCTCAGGAGGGAAAACTGGCGGCGAGTCGACAGAGGTGGTCGTGGGCGGGTTTGGTACTGCCGGAATCGGCCCTGGTGGTGGCGGAGGGAGATTGGTATATGAATCTTCTGCTGTTCCTCCAACTGCGGGTGTCTGCCTGGTCCCCTCGGCATCTGGCATATGAACATCGCCTTCTGCGTCCTTCTCAGATGCGGCTTCCTCTAGGGTCTCAGCATCAGAGCTTGCCCCATGAGGCGGCTCCACCGAGATAACTGGATTGCTTGAGCTTGGACCGACCAGAGTCGTTTGCTTCGATTCCGCGTCCCGATCACCAACGGTGGATTGGTCCTGGGTGCTCGTGCCCGAAACCCGCTTCCCGTTCTTGTGGGAATCATGCGGTGGCTGTGATGGTTGAATCGCCTCCTTCTCGTACAACTGGGTCCTGCTGTTGGATGGCTGGTCGGAAGGGGTCGCAGTCCTCCTGCTAGCAGTTGCCGGGCGGGGAGGAATTTTCTCCAGCCTGTGGTTTGGCTCTTCGACATCGGCTTCTAGGCCGTTTGCATTGTCGGGAACACCGCAGCAGCCGAATATGGCGAGGAATCCGCCCTTCTTCTTCTTATGCGATGCGACTGCTGGCGAAGTAGGCTCGGAGTTGCCCGGTGTGGCCGTCGGTCCTGTTCCAACACCTAATCGGTTACTAGCTGCGCTGCCATTTCGATTTCGCCCCAACATACTTCCTTTGGATTCCTTGGAATGCCCGCCGATGCTATCTCTGGGATCACCAGCCGTGGCGCCGCTCAATCCTGTGTTCGTAGGGGACGATTGGATTCTTTGCGACGACGATCGAGACGGCACAGGAAGAAGGCCTCTCTTCTTGGAAGCTGCACCATCTTCGGGTGCTAGAAGCTCCCTGTCCTTTGAGCTCTCTGGGATGACCCTGTCAGGCTTCTCGGATGTTGACCGCCCCATATCGTCAATGGGAAATTATAGGCGATGCGTTTGCAAAAATAGAGGTCAACCCTGCGATGGTCTCGTTAGGACCGTGAATGGAGAAGCGGCACGATTGTCGCGACTTTGAAGATTATAGGGACCAGATAGCAGTTGGAATCCAGAGCCTTGGCCTGCGAGCAGCCTCACGAGAAGCCAATTCAGGTAGGGTTCTCAATGAGCCGCGAATGAACATCACCGCCATGATTTGAAGACGTAAAAGAAACCCAAACCCAAAAGTCGTGCTGTATCCGTCACGATAACAGAATCTCTACACACCTCTTGAAAAGAGCTCCTGGCACAGCCCAACCCCAAATTCAACAGCAAGTGGCCGTCTAAGGCCGATGATGTCGTGCCGGACCAACCTCTCAAGTAGGAGAAGCGTTTGGCGATCGATTCCGAGCCGGTATCGTCGTGATAATATTGCGACTGATGGAGGTTGCGAAGGCAGATCGGTGGAAAATTGGCGCGCAGGACCGGGACAGTGTTTGTCCGACGAAGTTCACAGCGGTGCTCGATTTACCCAGAAGAAGAACAGAAAGATAATCAAGAATGAAATATCGACATCCAAAATCGAAGGCCGAAGATTCAAGCGGCGCGCTGGGAGGACAAACCGATGATCAAGCAGCTGAAGGAGAAGAGAGGCGTATCAGAGGCTGAGGAAGCCGCGAGAGCGCAAGCGAGATGATTGACTTTAAAGGTGATGGGGTCTGTTCTGGGATCTTTCCCAGCGCAAAGAGAACGATGGGGGAGCAGATTGACGAGAGTGGATTAGCGGGATATCCCCGAAGAGATTAGCCACCAGCGAAGGGACTGCGCGCACGGAGCACCAAGTTGGCAGGCGATAATGGCACAGCATATGCCCAGGGGCGACATCTGCAGTTTCGCGGCCTGTCCCTAACGCACCTCATCATGGGGTTAGACGCTGGAGGTATTCATACCTCTCAGCGCTAAATTCGTCCAGACCCGCTGTCGTGCAGATGAGCCCGCCTTTGGGGGTGACAGCGAGGTTCGCTGTCCGCATCCCCGTTTCTGCATTCCCAGCTGCCCTCTCTGCGTGTCGTGAGCGGCGTTGGATCCCCAGCGTCTATGACTGTCGCTGCCCGCCCAAGACAGCTTGGAAAGGCAGCAGCTCTGATAGAGGAGTTGGTTTTGAGAAACAATACGCTACAAGCAGATTGGAGCCCCTTGTTAGTTAATCTTTGACGGGCAATTGTGTCGCACAAATGAACCGGACGCGCAGCCCTCTGACCATTTGGCTTGCCAAGTCCCGGTTTTGGTGCTCCGTTTGCGCGGGCTAGCCACTGGAGCAAACGCCCCATCAGCAATCCCGGGAGACAATGGGCTTGCTGCTGCTCATCAGGTCTCAGTGCGGCATGGCTCTTGCCCAACTGCGGGCCCACGACTCGCCAATTGCAACACCAACCGCTTACTTCAACGAAAAGGCACGAAAGATGTGAAGCTGTCACCTAGAAGAGCGGCCTGGCTACGGATTGGGATTTCGGGGTTAGGCGGTGCGGTCAGTCGCCCAATTGCACTCTCAGAGCCGGACACCATCATATGGGCCTCTCAGAATCTCAGAACTGCCTTCCCTGGCCCACATGCTCACACACCAGTCGCGGGATGCAGCCTAGTGTTCTCTCGCCTTGTTGAAGTTCGCTTCTTCTGCGGACCGCACATGCTTCGCCGACCAGGATTGCTGGGCGAAGGCACAACCCACAGACACAAACAGCATAGACAGCTGCTGTGGGGGGTTGCATGATTGGTCCTGTTGCCGCCCACCAAGGTGACCAGCCCCAATGGCAGAACCAGGTACTGGCCACTCATGCCATCGAGCTAATCGCCGAATTCAGAGAGCATTGCACGCACAATACGAAGTACATAGTGGTTAACTGCCGTCCAGTGTACAGGCTCTAGACCACCCGGAAACCCTGGAAGAAACGGATCCCCAGAGCAAAAATCCCCAGATCAGACAGACGCAAGAACGGTTGCTCGGATGATAACGTTGTTGCAATAGTCTCCTGGTATAAAATCAATCCACGCCTCTAGCTGCGCAGGTATTAGTTACATAGGAGCCGCGCGCTACTTTCGTGTCGCTCTCAAACTCAGCAACGTGAATGAGGTAAATGGGGTCCGTTCAAGACGCCGCGTGCTGTGGCTGCTGGGCCATGGTTGCTTGAGCCGCATCTCTCACGTACGCGCGCGGGTTTGGGGCGCCGATGAGATGTCGAGTCGACGCAAGCCCTCTAACCCCCCCTTTCACGCCAGCTTCACGCCGTGTCCAAACTGTCGGGTCCGTTCGGGAAGTTGTCGCAATCCAATTGGCAAACTGCAAAAAAGACGCACCTGCATCGCCTCCCGCCCGTCGAACTGCGGCTAGGTAGGTTGCGAATGGGTTTGAGGTGGTTTTTTATCTCAGGAAAACAGCTACGGCGAGATGAATCCCACGTGAGGACCTTCCCTCAACGCCTAGCCCGTCTCATCACATCGAGGTGCAAATCGATTGCGGCAATGGAAATTTACGGAACGAGACCCCACCCCCGTGGCTTGTCTCCGGGGAGCTAGGTGGCCTCCACGCTTGGGATCGATGACGTCCATTTTGAGGGGCTCGCCCGCTGTGGCTAGGGCGGTTGGGGCAATGCGACCTCGGGAATGCTGGCGACTTTCAAGTTGGAGCCCGTTCACATGCTACGGCTCATCAAACGTCCATCCGTCGGCCTTAGCATTTGCGCCAGTCTTCAACCCGCAACAATGCGCAGACTCGTCCGTACAGACAATCCACGAACGCTGAGCACCGAGGGCAAGCGTCACATTTACCATTTGACGATCCCACTCGCCGTCGCCATTTAAAACGCCGTTGTTCGCCCATGCGATTCGTCTCGTTCCAGTGCAGAATACAGCCGTGTGACCCGCACACCACCGCCGCCCACCTTTGCAGTGCAAAACAGAACTGCAGCCCAGTTTTCCATGCCCATGAAGTAGCGCCTTCGGTCCCGTAACCATCGGGAAGCATTGCAATGACTGCACAGTCCACGCTCCGCGGCTCTGCCGCTGAAGAGGCGATCGCGGCCTTCTTCGAAAAGTACACTGAGCTCATCCGGGTCAAGCTGCGCAACACACACAAAACAACACGCATCCTCGCCACCCTAGCTCTCGCCTCCTCGATTATATTGACCGCCGAGGGCAGTCGCCGTTGGTGGAAAAGCCGCCGTGCAGAAAAGGAGCAGGGCATGAAGTTGGTACGGACCAATTCATGGCTACACAACAAGGATGGCTCTCGAACTATATACGTCCCGTACAAAGACGGCACTTCCAAGGTAGTGATACATGGAACAAAGCCGCTCACTTTCGAGGCTCATCGGCGGCTTTTCCTCAACCCACCTCGGGTCTCCGGCTTGGGAGACGGCCAGGTGCCCTCCGCACAAACGAAACCAGGGCTCAACCTCGCATTCCTCCACCAATTCCTCAGCTTGATGAGCATCATGATTCCGCGGTGGACTAGCAAGGAGGCTGGCTTGTTGGTAAGCCACAGCGCCTTTCTGATGCTCCGTACATACCTCTCGCTAGTTGTCGCGCGCCTCGACGGTGAAATCGTTCGTGATTTGGTTGCCGGCAATGGGAAGCTCTTCCTGTTAGGTCTCATCAAATGGTGCGGGCTTGGTGGTTTTGCCTCATACACAAATGCCATGATCAAGTTTCTCGAGTCAAAGGTGTCGATCGCGTTCCGAACCCGGCTAACGCGATACATCCACGACCTGTATTTAAACGACAACCTCAACTATTACAAGCTATCCAACCTGGACGGCGGTGTTGGTCAAGGTGCAGATCAATTCATCACTCAGGATCTCACATTGTTTTGCGCAGCGGCCGCAAACCTATACTCGTCTCTTGGCAAGCCCTTCGTCGACATCTGCGTATTCAACTATCAGCTCTACCGCTCGCTTGGACCCTTAGCACTTACAGGTCTTTTGAGCAATTATTTCTTGACCGCGAGCATTCTCCGACGTCTTTCGCCGCCGTTTGGTAAGCTCAAAGCTGTCGAGGGCCGGAAAGAAGGCGACTTCAGAAGCTTACACGCTCGGCTCATCGCGAATGCCGAGGAGATTGCCTTTTATGGCGGTGCCGATATGGAGAAAACTTTCTTGAACAAAGAGTTCAAGTCTTTGAAGAACTGGATGGAGGGGATCTACATGCTCAAGATTCGGTACAACATTCTTGAGGACTTCATTCTAAAGTATAGTTGGAGCGCATATGGTTATCTGCTTTCGTCTCTCCCCGTCTTCCTACCTGCTTGGGGTGGCTTGGGGGGCGCCACTGAGCGGTCCGACAATGGCGAGAAACACGGCCGTGAAAGATCTCGCATGAAGCACTTTATCACTAACAAGCGGCTCATGCTATCCCTAGCTGATGCCGGTGGTCGTATGATGTACTCCATCAAGGACCTGTCAGAACTTGCTGGCTACACCAGCCGCGTATACACGCTGATCTCGACGCTGCATAGGGCTCACGCTAACGCGTACTACGTCCGCGGACGCGAGAACGAGCTTTATTCGCTGTCTGATGTTCAGGGAACCATTCAGAAGGGTTTTGACGGTGTCCGGCTCGAAAATGTTCCAATTGTGGCGCCTGCGCTCTGGCCTCAGGGCGGCGAGGAGTTGATTGAATCGCTCTCCCTTATTGTCCGGCGAGGTGATCACCTACTTGTGAGTTGTGTGCCCAGAATCAAACCGAAAGATGGCTGACACGGAATACAATCCAGATTTCTGGTCCCAATGGAGTTGGCAAGAGCGCGATTGCCAGAGTGATCGCAGGCTTATGGCCTGTGTACCGCGGGCTCGTGAGCCGTCCCAAGAACAACGGCGAGGACGGCATTATGTTCCTCCCTCAGAGGCCGTATCTCAGCATAGGGACACTGCGAGACCAGGTCATCTACCCCGATGGGGAGGCAAATATGAGGGAGAAACGCAAGGCCGAATATGACCTGAGACGAGCATTGGAACAGGCTCGCCTAGGTTATCTGCCGGACCGCGAGGGAGGTTGGGATACCAGGAAGGAGTGGAAGGATGTGCTCAGCGGTGGAGAGAAGCAGCGGCTTGCCATTGCCCGCCTCCTCTACCATGAACCTCGGTATGCATTCATCGACGAGGGCACGAGTGCTGTGTCGAGTGACGTTGAAGGATTGTTGTACGAGACATGCAAAGAGAAAGGAATCAGTAAGTTGGGGGCAGTTACAGAGCTGGGAAGCAGGGCTAACACCATCAAAGCATTGATTACCATCTCAACCCGGGCGTCGCTGAAAAAATACCACACATATAATCTTGTTCTCGGCATGGGCGAGAGGGGCGATGAATGGGAGTTCCAGCGCATTGGCACCGAGAGGGAGAAGATGCATGTTGAGAAGGAACTCCAGGAGCTTCGCGAGCGGCTCTCCCAGGTTGAGGAATGGAAATCTCGACATGAGGAAATCGAGAGGGAGTTGGCCAGAGTGTGGGTTGAAGGAGGTGATGATTTGAGCCCACCCCCTTATGTTGAGGCGACCAAAAAGGCAGCGACAGCAGCCACCGACGACAGTGTCGAAGATACTACGCTGGTGGAGGCGGGTGATGTTCAATAGTCGACAATACATGCATCTCAGTGTATGACGTCAAAGGGATTGTTTACATCTGGCATGTGCGTTCCGCGAGTTAATGTTCTCGGCCGTCAGAATCGATAGTCTGGAAGTGTTCCTTCCCAAAACTGGACTGGCTTCAGATCCTCATTTCCAGGCAAGCCACAGCACGTCTTAGCGCGCTGACTGAGCACGACAAAGAGCCAATGATTTCGCTGCCCGACGCCGTCTTCAGCGCGCCAGAGCCGTTTCCAGCTTTTTTACCATGCCGCCCATATAATTCTGCCGCTGACCCGCCGACCTCCGGCCTCCTTTTTACGCTCGGATCACGACCAAGGCCCCTTTTCTCGCCAATCAGGCATCTTCAGATCTGTCTGGCGAAGTCTCAACACGAAGCATCTTGGAACATTGGCCCCTTCCTGGAATCTGGTCTGATGCCGCACACCGACGAAGCGTAAAGGCCTCGTCGCGGCCAGTCGAGTTACGCGCCTCCTCATTTTGATTTGCAGAGCGGGGGGATTACAGGCTACTTCCCAACTCGCCGACTTTTGGATCTGCGCCGATTCTTCAGCTTCCGAGTCCCAGTCATGCCCCTGGTCTGGACCAGGGCCAGGATGATCGAGCCCAGAAATGGCGTGTGCAAGTGGTCAACCAGGTGAGTGAACGAGGGGAGATCGCCCGCAAGGGCAATCAGCGGGGACGCAGCCGCCTCATCAGCCCTCTGGCTTGGCTGTAAGTCACCATGTATCCTCCCACTTCTCCCTCTTATCGTGGGGATACCTAATTCATCTCTTCCTAACTTCCCTCCCGCACCCTATGTCGCCCTGGCTTCTTTCTGCCCCGCCTCGCTCGACCTTTGGCCGCTGCTCAAGGTAGCTCCCGGGCGCATCAGGACGCAGATGGAGTATGCCGTACTCCCATTCGCCCGGGAGGCGGTCGTCACTTCGCCCTTTGCAACCTCTGCCCATTATTCCCGAAGATGCCATCGAGGTTCCTGTCATCCCTCAGAGGTCTCCGCGCCGCCTCACGCTCAATGGCAAAGAGGACACACCTATGTCCATGGACTCCATGCTACACAGCAACCATGGAAGTGCTCCAGACAGAAGATCGGAGGCTCCGAAAGAGGGTCTCATGGACCATGAGTGGATCACCAAACGAGGCGGATGGTACAGACTTGTTCTAGGATCACTGTTGCTTGTTGCGGCCATCATCGGACTCGCGGTGGGGTTAAGTATCGGCCTGGGATTAAAGTTCGTTATGTGGTGCTACTTCACAACTGGCGCTGACTTGTCTATTAGAGTTACCTCGGGTTCCCCAGTGCCATTGCCCACAGGCGTATTTCCAGCAGGATCATATTCCTTCACAACGGCCTTAACGTTAGTATCAAACGGCTGTACCAGCAACGCTGTAGCCTGGAGATGCTTCCCATTTTCAACTTTTGACCCTGCACGGCCGGATCTTTCAATGGCGACGTACTTCTGGATTATCCGGCTGAGGACGGACGGGGGCTACGAGATCTCATCTTCAGACAACCCCTTTGCCCCTTCCTTTGCCAATATTAGTCTTGCCTTGCTTGACGACAAGTTACAAACAGAGAGGTTTATGTTCAGTTTTGTCACGGGGAAAAGCGTCACCTCCAGCACGCCACTGGATGGCAGCAACCAGGTAGCAACATGCCGGTACCCGGTAACATCAATGCATGCAACGATATGGACGAGGATTCGGGCATCATATCCAGCAAATATCAGCGCCACGGCAGCGCCTGTTAATGCAAGCAATGCGTTTGCCCCGTGGCCGTTCGCCGTCGAGGTTACACAGGAGACAACAGACGTGCCCCAATGCAGAGATGCCAAAGGGACGACAGTCGGTGGGGACCTTAGGCCAAAGGGAATGGCCAGCACTTGTCGGTGTGTCTATGTAAATCACGGCCTTCAACTGACAAAGGGAAAGCTCGGTGTGCAACCTACAGAGATGAGGAGGAGAAAGCACAGGTAGGGTCATCAAATTTTCACTTGCTCACTTGGCCAGGCTGTGTTCAGGTTCTGTTGAAACAAATGTATGTGCTTGGGTTATGACGAGAGCTCTCTCAGTCACAGACCTGCACATCCCCTTGTATTGATACACTATGGACTGGCACATGATGTTCCAGTGGGAACGGAGACAGATGGTAATGTTAATTATATTTTGAGCCAACATGATATGGGAATGCCAAAACATGGCTAACGCCAGCGTTCATCTGCTTAGATACCTAGAGATTTAGAGCCACGCGGTACCCTAGCCTCCCCAATACCCTCTCTCCGGCAGCCCAGAGAAGATCGCTGGACCGAGGCAACGGCACGGATACTATTTCGCTGGTGGGCAAGAGCTGGACCTCAAAGGGGCCTAGGGCCTCCCACTTCCACATCCCACACCCTAATCAGAAACGGGCCGTGCCGCAAGGATGCTGTCGAGTGTAAATTCACCGGAGCTGACTCGCCCCGACCCTTCTCACTTATTGATCATGTTCATGTTTTCTGAAAGTTGGTTGGTTGGTGCACACATTTCGAACAGCTTTCTGCAGCCGTTACGGAAGCACCCGCTGCGCACCAGGCACGCATCCACTTCGTTGGTTTAAACTACCCCAGGTAAGAAATGAACCGCTCAGAGCTGACAGTTGAAAGCGTCTGAAATGGCTAGTGTGGATATTTGGCGTCGAAAGAAGGCGCCAAACTGCGTTGCGGGTACACGTGCCGGTTTGCGAGCACCTATTACTAGGTATACTTTCGTCACACTCATACAAATCTGAAAGCCAAAATTTTGTTACTTTCGAGTACTCGCTCCCTTAATTTGAATTGGCGCCTTCCCGTCCGCCCTGCCCCCCAGACCAGCGGCGAGAATATGACACACAGGCAGTGGCATGCTGCAACAGGGCACAATCAACAACAGACGGGATTATGACATTTATCGTTTCACAGTTACCGAGACAACATGCGCTACAACTGGCTGCTACTTCCCGAGGAGGGGAGAGTAGGTATAGCCATCTCTAGCTAATAGGCGGGCGCTCGTGAATCCGATAGCG
>Ga0247760_1003298_pt1 | contig 10697 bp, 10 predicted proteins | sample UWRJL171409R4_FD_179936 | JGI IMG/M metagenome (GOLD analysis project Ga0247760, IMG submission 179936) | Plant litter microbial communities from Arlington Agricultural Research Station in Wisconsin, United States - UWRJ-L171-409R-4 | ecosystem: Environmental > Terrestrial > Plant litter >...
ATCAGACCTACGGCGACCACCAACAACATCCTCCTCCAGTGTCCCCTGCTTGCGGTGACTGAGAACAAGACGGGCGCAGCCCACACGATAAAGTCCTCGCAGACGGTAAGAGGCGCCTTGAGGGAGGCGACTAACAAGACATCGTACTTATCGAGGCTCGCCAGCACCCACTTTATGTCGGGTCCCCGGTGCACCTGGTAGAAAAAATGCGTAGCGGCAACGACCGGTATGGTCAGAACGGCGATGAGGTCATTGGTGACGGAATCTTTCCTCCCACAATACGGGTTGATTGTCCGGCTGACCAGAACCGAGAGGATGAGGCAGAACCAGCAGGTGAGGTTCCCCGGACCTTAGAGGGAAGAGACGAGCCCGAAGCGTTCCTCGGTACTGATGGCCTCCCATATTCCATTTCGCGTAACGGGAAAGGGCGCAGCCGATGAGACATCGTGACAGACCCACTGATGTGTCGTAAAGACATTGTAGGCCAAGGCAAGGTCCTTGCTCCAATAGAGGCTTGTATTCATGGTAGAATATCGCAGATCGAAGAGCCTGTATTCGAAGCCGTAATAGTGTAAAAGGGATGTAGCTGCCGTGCGAAAGTGGAAACGAAAAATAATCTTTATCACTCCAATAACGGCGCTTGGGGGTACCGTCAGACTAGTATAGCAATGGTACTAGCCGTGTTTAGAGCGTGGAAAATCGGTTGTTGCTGTGGACTATCACCAACCGAAAGTGAGGCATTTAACTCCCCGCCAGCTGCCTAATTAATTCCCACGATTCCACAGCCACGCAACGCCCCGTGGCGGTGTCAATGGGTGCCTTGAGCTACAGTAATGCCGAAGACTCAGCCACATTCAGGGGCAACCCCACCACAATGTCGCGACAAGGCGCTAATTTCGTTTATCACACCACCACAGTTCGGGAGGCGGCGGCGACGCCTGCACAGTTGGCATTTGTGTATGATAGCTTCTTGTCACGTCCCAACACCATAGATGCGCGGCCACAGGGCGAACAAGACAGACACGATTCCAGGACCTATTGTGCTAGGTCCAGCTCCCACTGGCGCCTTCAGGTTCTATGGGTCACATCCTGTCACGTATGTGTCATACTCGCTGCCAGCACTCAAGTATCCGTGGAAGGGAAGGTCGCAGCAGCCTCACCATCACAACTACCCCCACGCAATAGCATCACAGCTGCACACTTAACTTAACGGTACTAAAGTGTATTAAAAGCATAACGATAACAGAGGTAACTTATTTTTGCCACAACCGTGACGGTAAATAAGTGTTAACGCTTTTTAACCTATATTGCAGGCAAGCAGTGCAGCTTAGAACTGCTATCATTTTATACCGATGTTAAGTGTAAAGCTCAAGCGCAAAAACCTGATGTTTGGTGATAACGGGGCAATCGAGCCGAGGGTAAGGAGGATGATCAGCTGGTTGTATCAACTGAGGCAGCTCGAAATACACCTACCTACGGAATATTGATCCCCTCCCTTCTATCCTACCCCCTCAAAGTTTGGCTTAAATATGCCGCACTCTAAGTCTTGAGCTGTCGGTAGCGTCTGCGTTTGGGCGTGATTTGTATCACCTCGAGCCACCAATCGGGTCGGGTGAAGGGACAGTCCCAAAGATGGCTGTGCGACCCCTTTTTGTTTGAGATTCAGCCGCTTTCTTCCCCCACGTCTTGTCGAACAGTTCTTCGCAACATAGCTCAAGTGTTCCTCCTTTCATCGAATCCCAGCAAACTGAGGTATCAGTGTTACTACGATATCGTTCCTACCCAGGATTGTCAATTGATTCACCGGAAGAGTAGCTGTCGCACTAACACCACCCTCACCATGGCACTGTCAGCCAACACACAGCGCGGGCTGCCCGATGCGGAGCCCTCGGTCGCCCCGCGCGAACTGGATGAGACGCTTCGAGGGCTAGTCGACGGGGGTCAAAGGTTCGAGACAGTAATCATGGAAATGCCCGGCCATCTGCTCGATCTCCCCGACGGTGAGTGTGATGATGATATAGTTTCTATTGCCGAGAAGCCTTACGATTGGTCGCAGACTCGGATCATCAGGAAGCCCCTTCCTATGCTCCACAGCGAAGGGACAATCAGCCGTCAGTGCCAAACCCGCTGCGGCCCGAGAGGACTTTCTGGAAGCTTTCAGAAACGCTATGTCCTGGTCACATTCCCGGCGATGAAACCACGCCACTGTCGTCCGATAATGACACCGTGAGCCTGAGCTTCCAGCGGACGCAACTCTATACCAACGGGGAGATCGGATACCTCCCGGCCATGGTAAACAACCTCTCAAAGGACCCAGCCACCATGACCAGCTATGAGTCTGCGGTGTGGAGTCTGTTCGCCGTGCTCGAGTGCTCAGGCATTCGTCGGTTCACCATTGACAGCCAATGGGGGGAGAAAGACACCTCTCTTCATGGTGGCCGCGAGGACGTGGCTGAAGGCGCCAGCTACAGGATTGCCACAAGATTCATGACAGTGGGAGGTCGGCAGAAGCTAGTTGCGGTGAAGAGGGTCAAGGGATCCCTCCCGATATCTGGGTCAACATCCGATAACAACCGCGTCGCCGCGACGAATCTGGAAACCATCCGAAGGGACATCGAGCTCATGACACGGCCTCAATATCGGAGAATGTCAGGCCACCCTCACATTCTCTCCTGTCTGGGATACGGCTGGGAGCCGGCCGACCCGGCACCGTCGTTGTTTCTTGTCGTTCCTTGGGCGCAGCACGGCACGTTGCGGCAGTTCCTGCAGAGCGGCGACATCTCGTGGGTTATCAGGAAGGAATTGTTCAAACAGGTCTGTCTGGGTCTCAGATCTCTCCACCGGTATGACATTGCCCACGGCGATGTCAAAATGGAAAACGTCTTGGTTTTCAACCGCCGCCACCTTGAGACGGAAGAAGGGCGGAAGGAATACGAAGAGGCGCGGAAGGAACACCCGCAGGCGCCACCTATTGAGGAGAATGTCAACGTAAGGCTGTCGGATTTTGGATGCTCTGTGTCTGCATTGGATGGCAGGTACACAGGGACGGCGGCGTATAACGCACCCGAGGTCCGTAACGGCACGTTGCACATGTCGCCCATGGCCGGCCAGATGATGAAGTTCATGAAGTGCGATATTTTTTCCGCTGGCCTTCTCTTTCTGGAAGTTCTCCTTGACGGAGAAAGTGTGGCCTCGAATTCGTGGGTGCAAGATATGACTTGCAATGCAGACGGCGTTCTCCCCGCCTTGGAGTTCGCCCGGGAGACGGTATCCGGCATTCTATCGCATCTATCGTGGCAAGGCAGACAACTTGATATCGCCCGGGATATGTTCCTGCAGATTTTCGAAGCGACGCTGAAGTACGACCCTGCGGCGCGGTATCCCGTAGATCACCTGCTGAAGGCGATCGAGCAGGCCACTTGGAGGTATGTGAACGCGCCTCGTGGTGCTCTCTTCGGCATTTACATCTCGTAACTGACCATCTCCAGGGCGACCTTCGCCTCTGACGATCACCCGATACTGCAGAGCCTATTCGCACCGCAAGGCCGGATTTTGCATATCTACGACCCGATCCATCAACTCGGAAAACAAACTGATGAGGTACTTCTTGCCTTTCTCAGGGGTTACTCATTCCGGTCGCTAACCCTTGTGTATTAGCTCACCAACCGCCCTTTCTCGGGCATCGATATCGAAGCTATGCCGCGGTCTATGGTGTCCCAGCTCCTTGCATCCTCGTACGACGCCGCAATCAACGGAACCGGCCCGGCAGCGAACAAAGCTGCCAATCTTCTTGTCACTTCGTGCTTCGACCGCAAGTGGACAAAAGTCACCGGTGTCGCCGAGTTCATCTCCATGCTAGACAAGTTTGTCAGGCTGGGGAAGGGAAAGGACGCGGCGTTAGTGTATTACCGGGTGCTGCATTCTCTCGGCCGCGAACTTCCGACCATCACTGTTGCTGATCCCAAGTGTCAACACATCCTCGACCTCGAACGCGAGCTTCTCACGAGCGAGCCTGCTAATGGTGCGGCCTACGAGCACCGGAGGACCATGGCGTATCGGACAGTTATGCGATCTCGCACGCGAGATGCCCTGCTGACACGACTTGCCGTCGAAAAAGACCATCTCGAGCCCACTGAGCCGGACATACTAAGCCGCATCTGGCAAGACGACACCACTAAAGACCTCTTCGATAGATGGGATGTGATCGCGTGGCTTTGTCAAATTGACTCTGGCCCAGTGCTGCGCGAAGTCCTCGGAAGACATCGCCAGCTTATCCACGGGAGCATCGAGCTGGCTTTCCAAATGATACTTGCTGCTAGCAAGGCCGGCCATTTGCAAAACATCGAATGTATCCTCGAAACCGCACAGCTGAGCTTCTCCGGCTTTGCGTGCCCCCGCCATCTCAGTCCGCTCCATTTCCTCGCCATGTTCGAAGCGTCGCATCTCCAACGTGCCCTCACTCTCCTCGTAAGCGCTGGATTTGATATCAACGCTGATATTGAATTGGAAGATGGCTTCAAGATGGACTTCTGGCCCGAAATACGCTTCTGGGGAACACCGCTCTCCGTGGCGGTAATGCACAATAGGGGAGACATCGTGTCCGCTCTGCTCGAGAACAATGCAGATATTGGGCCGCGAGGGAAATGTCACTCTTCTCCCATCAACATCGCTGCACGATTCAACCGGCTAGACCTCCTCGGAATATTGCTTCCGCGCCTTGAAGGACCCCGCGCTCTCGCATTCTCGCCACTAAGGACGCTTGGTACCGGTCACCCCTTTGCGCAGGAGCTGGCCAACGGCCCTTCAAAGGTGCAGGCCCTCGAGAAGACGATCGACGTGCTCGTAAAGTTCGGATTCGATATTCGTGAGGAGAGGGAGGTGATCCGGTCGGTGAACTACGCTGCGGACTGCAACGTCTTCGAGAGAGCGCTACGGGACTGCGATTTCACCGTCGATTTTAGCGTCTTAGACGCACTGCTGGACAGGGGATTCAACCTAAAAGTCTCAGCCGAGGACCTCCCGCAGATGCTATCCTACCATCACGAAGCCGTCCAAGTGAGGCTGCTGCGGTATCTCGTGAGAGGAAAGTTGATTCGTATAGACACCAACGTATGCGTACTGAAGCTGCTATACAACATGGCGTATCGAGGGATGGCGGGGGCTCTCCGGGCTGCTTTTATCGAACTTCCGGAGTGCGTCCCCCTGATCAATCAAGGGCCACACCCGATGCTCCAACTCCCCCTTGCGATCGGCGCCGATAAAGAGACCGTCGACGTTCTCCTCGAATTCGGAGCGTCGGCCGACGGTCCATGGGCAACTGAAGAACTGGAACGACCAATGCCGACGGTCCTCGAGTTCGTCCTTGCCCAGGGACGAGGCGACATCATCGATGCCTTTCTCGACCGGAGAGTCGACTGCCCGCCGGAAGTGCTGCTCCGTCTCTGCTCTTCCCTCGATATGCGAGTCAACGGTTTGCACATCCTCGCGTACATGCTCCGCCGATGCAACCCACCAGCCGCCGAATTCCGCCATCCCGCCATCCACGACACCTTGAAACGCGAGATAGACGGCCGAGTTCTGCACAACGTGATGCTCTCCCTCTCAACAATGTCTCTCAACATCGACGCGATCCTCGCGCTCCTATCGGTAGACATCCCCGTCGACGCCCCTCTGTACCACCGACTTACCCTCTCCCTCCTTTCCCACGCCCTCGTCGCGACCTGCGCCTCCGAGGGAACACGCACCGCCTACCTCGAGGAAATGGGCTTTGAAAGCCCCCGCCAGCTCCAAGTCTCCGTCTGGAAGCTACTCGTGCATCTCGCGTCACAACTTCAGCCGCGCGATGCTGGCGGCGCCATGGAGAGGGGATATTCCTATCTCCACTGGGCGTGCATGATGGCGTCCCCGGAAATCACCCGCGACCTGCTCGATGCCGGAGCAGACGTCTTTGCTGTGACGGAGGAGGGGCATCTCCCGCTGCATGTCGTGGCGCGCTTTTACGGTGACAACGCCGTTGAAGAGAACCGAATCCCGATTTTCACAACGCTCAGTCGGTTCGAGCACCAGCAACTTGCCGAAACAGTCAGCCCCGCGCAGTCCACAACCAGGTCCGCAGCGCAGACCCTTAAAACCGCCACGGAGCATGCCCTGCTGGGATGGTACACCCTCCTAGCCCGCCAAAATGCGACACTTGCCCTCGTCAACGACCGGATGATATGCGAACTGGCGCGTGGGACGGACAAGGTCGACGCGGATCAGGCGGCGGAGTATGTTGAAGCTCTGCAAGCGAATGAGCTGGAGGTTGGTCATGAAATTGAGACGCTCGCATACGCGAGGGCGTGGTTGGAGGTGCCGATGGTTGAGGGGGGCAAGAGGTTGGATTGGGTGGAGCGGGTGTTAGCTCGGATGGAGGTAGGTTGAGGGGACGCCTGGAGAGAAGTCGGATGAGGGTGACAGGTGAGATTGGGATGCCGGTTTGCTATATACAGGAGGAAATCCTGTTCAACTCCCGTAAGATCCAGAGGCGATTACTCGCATGATCCGGACCCCCCGCCGCGTGCAGCGAGGAGTACCTCTCGCGGGCGCTCTCGTCGAATTCCTGCTTCAGAAGACCGGTGACTATGGAGGCGTATTTGGAACCCATTGTATACGGGAGGCGTTGCGTTGCATGCGAGAGGAGCAGTTTCTGCACCGCCCATGGATCCGCAAGATTGGCGCGGTGGTCTAGGGCATCAAGTCTTTGCCACAGTCCCACTTCTAGGAGTACAGCTCCCAGTGCTGTATCGAGTTAGACAATACAAGTACCCAGGGCAAACGAGGTGGAGCCTACAATAAAGGTCATGGAAGGCAGTCCAGCTCTCGGTCGGCACGCCCCATCTCGTTGGAGGCCGGTATAGATTTCCAGTCGAATCACCGAAAGCTCTCAAAGAGGAGAGTTCCGCTTCCGGACGAGCGAGGTCAAATCCTACGAGCCGTATTTCCGAATTTCCTAGGATCCGTTCGATGGAGCACGTCTCGGCCTCCTGCCAGGGTTTGGGGCACAGAGATTTGATAGGTAGCAGAAGGATGTTAGCGCTCATAAAGCTTTTGTGCATCCACCCGAGGCTGTGAAAAAAGAATAGAGCTTCCGTGACTGTTGAAGCAAGGCGAAACCGATGCTCAAGTGCAGGCCTAGGCTCCAAAAGTTTCAGGGAGAAGAGCTGATGGAGGGTGAGGGGGTGAGGAAGGAGATGCCCGGGAATTTCGTATATCACTGTCGCGCGGGATTCCAGGGGGTCGTAAACGTATCCTAAAGCTCGAAGGGCCCGAAGCGTAGCGTCGCCAACCTGCTGGAGTAGCGTTGCCAGCTGTCTCGCCCTGGCCCGTCGCCTTTCGTCTTCGGCAGGATTCTTGCTGCCGGACAACTTGCTTTCTATCAACACGTTTGCCTCCCCGGTAGATGTTTTTATCAAGCCCGGGGTGATGCTACCCAGTGCCGGTAGGACTCGGACGTCTCGAAGCGAAAGCTCCGGGGCTGGATTGGATACGTTAGACGGCTTGGAGAGCAGGATTCGTCGTATCGAGAGAGCGACCCGCAGCTCTTCTGCCTGGTCTTCCAGGCGCCCCAGAGTGTCTAGACGGTCTGTACTCTGGAATTCTGGCGAGTGAGAGAGGGTATCTTGCATGGTGAGCCGGAGGAGACCGGTCCAATGCTCGATTTCGTTGGCCAGTCCTTCGAGACTCTTCTTATCCTTAGCGGACCAAAGAGCCTTTCTCGCCCAGCTTGCGTTCCTTTGCATTGAGATGACTCTGACATTTCTGTCGACGACCTGTGCGCTGGGTCCGGGTGATGCTTTAGCCTGTGATGTCAGGTGAGAATCGACGCCGTACGCTTTTCCGATCTCAACGAAAAGGAAAAGACGCCTCTTCAGTTCTCGTAGAACGTCGTACAAGTCCTGTTGAAGGCCGGGCTCTAGTTCTTGAAACAGTGACCCGGGAAGCCAGTTGAACCTCTTGTCGGCTAACAGGATATTCTCAAAGGTCTCTATCTGTCTACTCGAAACAGATATCCGCACGCTGCACGGGGTCAAATGGCGTCAGTTAGGCTAGTGTTACCATGATGAGAAGGGACGAAAGGGAACGAACCGGAGGGCGTTTGCATCACTCCCAAATTGATTTGAGAACTGATCGCGGTACAAGTCACAGATAAAGAGGGATGCTTCGGTTAGCGGTTTTAGAACACCAACCACGCCCAGCACTAGGCCGGCGATGTCGGTCATCTTTTGCGCTGAATCTGTGTTGGCAAGAATGTAGTAACAAGAAGCAGGTGCCAAGAGCACCAATCGAGAGGCGGGGGTGGCGATGATTTATGGAATCGGTTATCCTAGCTCGCCTAGGCATCCGCGGCTGAGCACACGGGCCATGTCTCAGCACCAGTTCTCCGTTTTGGCAGGGTTGCTCTGTGGTAGGGCTGGCAATTACCCACCCATGGGTAGCCACGGCCCGTGCACGACAAAATTTCACCTGCAAAACCCCTAGAAAAACAGTTGGAAGCAAAGGGTTTTTGCAGGCGAAATTTGTCGTTCACGGGCCGTGGGTACCCATAGGTGCGGCAACGCTGAGTGCTATTACCGGATCTATCGCACAGATTACGCTGATCATCAAACGACCTGGGTCAACTGGCAACAGGGAAAGGATTTTTAATGAATTGAGGTCAGTCGGTGCTGAATTGAGGGATATGAATGTCACAGAATCCAGGCCTCGCGATAGCCTCCAATTGTGGTGATCTCACCACAGTTGCTAGCGCCAGCCACCAGAAGAGTGGTGATATCACCACTCCAGCCAGCGATTCAGAAGGCCCACTGCAAGGAATTATATAGAGGCCTTCCACGGCTCAATCCAAGGAATAGAAGAGAGCAATTCACTCCATCATTGACGCCTTCGATTCCACTACGTGTCACAATGACCCGCGTTCTGACCAGAGAATGCCTTGTGTGCTCGTAACGGAGTCGTCAGGCAGAATGCGGGGCTGGGGCTGAGAAACGGAGAACGTCGAACGGCGAGCAGGTGCCCCACTTTTCACCACCTCTCCCAAAAACAGGTTGGACAGATTGGGCTAAGTGGGAACGGTCGTATATCCTGGAAAGAGTGGTATTTTAAAGAAGAATCACGTGAAAAGTTTCCATCAGAGCCAACCTTGCAATGGGGATGGGACCCTTTCAGCTTCGTGTTTGGATTTGGATGAAAGAGGTCATCCATCCATGATTTCAGCGCGCTTTGAAGTGGCAAACGGTTGACAAAATAAAGCGAACTGCAAAGATGGGTGGCCCCTGCATTTGTGGCCTGATCCTAACAGTCACTAACAATTTTGCAACACTTACGGCTTGGAAAGAAGAGCACGGTCTGAAGCACTTTTTCCACACACCGCACTCTCCAGATCTCTCACCAAGCGTGAACTGCCGGCGAGCTGTGAAGCAGTATATCTCCGCCAATATCTCGATCACTGGCCTTATATTGATGGAGTTGGTGTTAGCTGGTTGGAAGCGAATACCGCAGTCGAATATCAACCAATTGGTGGATTCTATGGTAGTGCGGATGTAGTAAGTGTTAGCGTCTGGAGGTCTTATGACAGGCTGGTAAACAGGGCAAGACTTAGGGGTACCAGCTTTGCAATACAATTTTAGCCGTGTGGCAATGTATCTGCAGGTAATGAGTTCGCTTTATTTTGTCAACCGCTTGAGTGGGTCCTGCGCCAAGCATTTCGTTTGGACAACACGGTGTCACATGCCTTTCACTCACCTTGTCCCCACTTCGTTTGTTTCTCAGCCAAACCTCCCAGAACCGACTCTACTTCTCTTCCAACTTCCCTCTTCCTTCAATTGACTTCCACACACAAGCCACTCAAGAATATTGCCGGGCGCGAGTCAGGCTGCATCCATCATGGCGCCTCGTGGATGGTACTTGGCCCAGGGGCTCTACCCGCTCACCCCAGACAGCGACGACGACGATGGTCCGTGCGAGCTTCCCAACGGCAAGCTGGTCTGTGGACGCCATGGCTTGGTGTGGTGCGGCATCTGCTGCGTGGATTACAGCTTCGTAGACGAAGAAGATGACGAAGATGAGAAGGAAGACGAGGACGAGGGCGATGAGGATGACGATAACCTCAAGTCGGAAGCCAAAGTCCCCATCCCCAGCCTCCACTTGCCGGGCTTCCCATTCAATACCTGTAGCCGAGGCACCGGTCCCGTCTTTCCTACCGAGCTCATCCAGAGCACTGGGAGCAAACATCTACCCGATCCCTGCGACCCCAACCGATCCCGTCTTTGCATTTGTCGAGTCCAAGCCGGAGGAACTGTATTGGATTAGCAGGAGGGGCGGTACAACATGCACTTGTATTCGGAATATAAAGGATGGAGGTGGTGACCAGCTTTCCGAGGCACCGTGTGGAGAGCTCCATTCGGCCGTTTGCAGGGGTTGAGGCGGTCCATCTTATATCAGTTTGGTTGATGATTTTGGGCAGATTGTGGACGTCGTTTCCATCTTGGAGCGGGAAATTGAGCTTAGTGAATTGCAGACTTGATCCAGTCTGGTTGTCTGCGACGAATCTGGGCACACGAAATTTCCTTTTTCGTTCATCGTCCTGAGCTTCCCCTGATTCTTCCCTGAGCTAGGGTGATCCCATACGCCGCCGCCGCACAGCTTCAGAGGCGCCTTTTCAG
>Ga0247760_1003299_pt1 | contig 10697 bp, 10 predicted proteins | sample UWRJL171409R4_FD_179936 | JGI IMG/M metagenome (GOLD analysis project Ga0247760, IMG submission 179936) | Plant litter microbial communities from Arlington Agricultural Research Station in Wisconsin, United States - UWRJ-L171-409R-4 | ecosystem: Environmental > Terrestrial > Plant litter >...
GACAGTAAAAAGGGAGCGACCTCTGCATTGGAGTTTGTCAAAGTAAACACACACCACCCAATCTGCCCGAGCCACGTCTCAGCATCGAGCAGCTGCTGTGCCGTGTGCGCGCGCTCCTTGGTGTCGGTCACCAATCTGTCCCCCATTTGGAAGACGAGGCGCAACGACAAAGACGATAAGAGGTGAAGGCGACCGAGAACCCAGCAGCAGATCCGGAGACCGCTCCAGAATTTCCTGACGGCCCGCCGGTTCCAAGTGAGGCTATTTCTAGGCCTCTGCCTCCCGACCAAGCCAGGCACCTCCCTCTGGCTGCTTTGGCTGTAGCCACGCCTCAGCATAGCACAGACTCCGCACTCTCTGCACACCAATACATCACGCTGATCCGCAGCTGGCCTTCCACCCTTCCACCAAAACTCGCGATCCTGAACCCAACCACTCGGTAGTTAGCGGCAGCGAACCCACAGAGAGGAGCGCCAGCGTCAATCACGCAGCCCACGTCCGTTGCTGCACCCAAGCTCTGCCCGCCAGGACGAACCTCTCAAGTACCACTGTATCGATCTTGTTGACGGGTTCCTCGATTGCGTCCCGGTTGCCGTTTTAGTCCGATTTTAGTCCGTCGTCTGGCTAGGTTCGCAGCTTGCGGCTCGCGCACCCTTTCCCAGCTAGGTTGGACCAACCAAACCGCGACTATTTCTGCTCACACTGCACGCTGCGCTCGACGCACAGGTTGCTGACGGGCTCGTGCTTAAAAAAAAAACCTGTGACGGCAAAACCCAGCCTGGAACCCCTCACTGCCTTCACCAAGGTTCCCCCGCTCAGCACCTTCTTCCAGTCTCCCTTGATCCACAACTCGCCTGTCGACCACCGACCCTTCTGAGGCACCGTACAGTCGCGAAAGTTGTTCCATCGCCGCCGACACTTTTGATGCGTGCAGTACTGGGAAATTCCCACACCGATACTTCGTCGCAGCTGCAGTTGATTCTAGGTAAGTCTCTTTTCATCCTCTTCGGGGCAATGTGTTCTGCCCCTCTCCAGACCCCTCCGCTACACCACCTCAATTCACCAAGCATTCCAATGCATTCACTTCCCTCCCACCGCACCTGCTCCCGGAAGTAACCCTGGCTCTTTCTTGCCCCAACCCCTCTCCATGCCGTCTGTGGTTGGTTGCGTCCTGAAGGACAGAGCGCCAAGTCCCTGGCCATCTGACCTCACCAGACGTGTGAGGTCGTCTTGCATGCATGGAAGGCAAACCTGAGCTCAGGACAAGTGTTGCTCCATCGTCGAGCAAGGAGAAGGGCGATTATCTCGTGTCGCTCCTTGGACGACTGCGGGCTTCTTGCGCTGCATCTTTGAAATAGATGGGCTCTGTTGCCTCGGGCTGCGCTCCTCGTTGCATCCAAACTCGGGCGCCCGTCTTCCCAAGCGCAGGCGCCCTACCTTGGTCGTCCCAGAGCCACTTTGACTTGGCCTGCGAGCTAGGCTGTCGCTTGTTGTATGGCTTGCCACCGCATTGCCCTGTCATTCCCCGCCGTCATTTCACTTTAAGCTACCATCACCCGCCCCTCCATGGCCTTCACTTCGCCTGACCTCCAAAAATCAATCTCCCTTTTCCTCCCCACCTTACCTCGTCATTCTCCTATGCAAGCATCCCGATTCTCATTCATTGCGATCACCTTGTCTCTTCTCGGCCTCGAATTCCAAGCAGATCATCTGATCACCACCAAGATTTGAGAAATTTCTGACCGCGATCGTATCCCAGCTCGCCAGTCAATCTACTTTGTCGCAGCCTGCTGCATCGGCCGTTGAAACAACCCACCCACTTTTATTCTTGCGCCGCCAGAGTGCCATCCACATTCCTCTCCCTAAACCTTGCCATTCCAGCCAGTCGATTACCCGACCTCGATCCACGAGAATCGAGTGCACACAAGAGAGCCCAACTACTCTGTTGCCCTGACTATAGTTTACTGCCGCACTTTGGGGCCTGACATCGAACACCCCGGCTGCAATTCCGTATTCGGACCCGCCACTTGTTGCCCAACACGGCCCGCGCCGAGTTTCCAGCGATTTATTCCCTCTCCCGCCCCTCTGCCGAAATCATTGACTGCCCTGAACGGCAGCACCAGAGCTGGCCAGTGTGACTTTCTCTACCTCCAACATGGCATCAAATCGCCCGGCGATGCTCAATACCCTGAGGATGGGAGGTGAGTCGTTGTATCCCCCACAACCAAGGGTGGCCGTTGTACCCGGGCATGCGCGAGGCTGGCTACTTACTGAGTATAATATGCAGAGGTCATTCGCGAGAAGGTTCAAGACGGCGTCACAGGAGAAACAAGAGAGATACAATACACGCAATGCAAGATTGTTGGTAACGGGTCGTTTGGCGTCGTCTTCCAGACCAAGCTCTCCCCGTCCAATGAAGATGCGGCCATCAAGCGCGTTCTGCAAGACAAGCGGTTCAAGGTTCGTCCGCGCTGTTCACCGTTATATGGACCTCTGCGCTCACTAGTCTGTAGAACCGCGAGCTCCAAATCATGCGGATTGTGCGACACCCCAATATTGTGCAGCTCAAGGCCTTCTACTACTCCAACGGCGAGCGTGTATGTGACCCATTCATTAGCTCTTAGCGCACTTTTACTTACAGTGATTGTAGAAAGATGAAGTGTATCTCAATCTCGTCCAGGAGTTTGTCCCTGAGACGGTTTACCGGGCATCCAGATTCTTCAACAAGATGAAAACAACAATGCCCATCCTCGAGGTTAAGCTCTACATCTACCAGCTCTTTAGAGCTCTCGCCTACATCCACTCGCAAGGCATTTGTCACCGCGATATCAAGCCGCAGAACCTTCTCCTGGACCCCAACAGCGGTATCCTGAAGCTCTGCGACTTCGGAAGCGCTAAGATATTGGTTGAGAATGAGCCCAACGTGTCATACATTTGTTCGCGCTACTACAGAGCTCCTGAACTCATCTTCGGCGCAACGAACTACACGACAAAGATTGGTAAGCATCTACTTACCCACGAAAGCTCCGGCTATCGTGTCCTAGCTTTTCCCACATACAATTCACTTACATGACTTAGATGTGTGGTCTACAGGTTGCGTCATGGCCGAGTTGATGCTCGGCCAGCCCTTGTTCCCTGGAGAGTCGGGCATCGACCAGCTGGTGGAGATCATCAAAGTCTTGGGAACGCCGACTCGAGAACAAATTCGAACTATGAACCCGAACTATATGGAGCACAAGTTCCCGCAGATCAAGCCGCACCCCTTCAATAAGGTTTTCAGGAAGGCGGATGCGAATGCGATTGACCTGATTGCTCGGCTTCTCGAGTACACTCCTACAGAACGTCTGGCGGCCATTGATGCTATGGTCCATCCGTTCTTCGATGAGCTCCGGGACCCCAACACCAAGTTCCCCGATTCGAGACACCAATCTGGGCAACTGAAGGATCTGCCGCCTTTGTTCGATTTCAGCCGGCATGGTAAGTGTTGTCCCTGCCCAATGGGTTGCCTTAGCTCACAACGCTTTAGAACTGTCCATCGCCCCTCACCTCAACCACCAACTCGTACCGCCACATACGCGACCAGTCCTTGCAGCAAGAGGTCTTGACATTGACAACTTCACGCCATTGTCGAAGCAAGAAATGATGGCGAAGCTAGACTGAAATGTCACCTTTGCGAGCATGCTCCTATTGATTCACCGCCTCGTGCTCAACAATTTCGTGGACCATTTGTGGTATCTTTTAGTGGCAACAGCATAACCTAAAAGATCCCGAGGGCATCGACCGTTCTCGCACATTCCATTCATGAACCGAGTCGCGAGGAGACCGCAGTGCGCCCGCCGGACTCTCTAGGGCGACACAACCGGACCGGCTCCATACTCCGCGTCGATTCAACTCATGTCACTGGGCAACATCGTGAAACGCTCGATCTTGAGACGGAACATGGACGGAGGGGAGCAACCTGCGAGCGGCTTCCCTGTGCAGGAGGGCGACCAGTTGACTGTTTCACGGAGGGCTGCACAAGGAGGGCCATGGAGGAATCGTTGTTTTAGATTTTTCATTTCTGCATCACTGGGATGGCTTTTGCTTACTTTACCACGATATGTTCGACGAGGCTCTTATTCACGTGGCTGGCGTCCACAGATGGCTGGCCCTTTGCTTCCTTGCGGCCCTTCGGACTCATCCTTCCGTCGCTCTGGTCTGCTGAGGTGACAACGATTGATGGATTATGGCACACATGTTATCTCGCGGGGCGGTTTGAGTGGAACGACGGGTGGGATTTTCGACCTCGGTGTTAGGTTTGGGAGACAGCAATCAGTCGGACGGCAGGGTGCGGAAGGAATGATGACCAGGGAGAAAAAGACTGGGTGGATTATGGATCTGTTCAGCTCTCTCATGACGGTGGAAAAATGGCAATCGACCTGCTTGGTATTCATGGCACGACTGAAAAATTTGTTACTTCTCAGGCCCTTTTGACAGCGTCCCAACGGTAACAGCTTGTCGTGAGCTCGGCGGCTATCAAAAGGATATAGCCAGCAGCGAAAAGCTGCTGTCTGATGAATTGAATGATGATTTCCCTACTTTCTGATATGCGGGGCACGTCAATGTGTGTGACATCCCTGGAGCAGGGTGGGAGCGTAAACCGCCGCAAAACGCTTCCAGAGCTTGCATCCTATGGCTATATCTTCCTTCAAGTTGAGAATATATGTTCCAAAGCAAACAAACCCCATTGGTAATTCTCAATTCCTAGTTAACGGCCATCAGCTGCTCCCCCGAGTTCCAGGCTGATTAGCAACGGTCGATTCCTGCATTGATGCGCTCATGCCTAATCTTTCAGGCAGCAATCGCTAATCTGACACCCCCAATGCTGCAAGCTTGCATGTTTGAGGCGCGTAGCTGAAAGTTTGAACACTGCTCGTGTCCCGATCAACCAACAAACCCGAAGCCGTTCACTGCCAGCGGTAATCGAGACCATTCCTAGACAACACACCGATATACCACCAGCCTCATCATCATGGCCGAATTCGACCGTCGCTCTGGCGGCGGCGGTGGCGGCGGCTACAATGGGTCACGAAAACGTCGTTATAGAGGTAAGTCGATGGGAAGCACTTTGCATTCTAAGAGCATTCTAGTACAACCCCAGGCCCGAGATTTGCTCACACAGCGCCGCCCTCACTAGATGACGACGACTTCGACCGACGCGGACCCCGCCGCCGCTTTAGTGAGCCCCCGCATGTACGCATTCGTAAACAGCTCCTCGCCATCGCTGAGAATCCCATGCGGGCCTGGCACGAGGAGGTGGCGTCGATCGCGAGCCTGTTTACCGATAATTGGGAGGACGAGCTGCTGCGCGCCAACTTCGTCGATCTAGTTTTGCAGCTTGCAATCGAACAGCCCCTCAAGACTCCCTTTTTGGCTGCCGTCGTCCTCGTTGCCAATACCAACAAGCCTGAGATCGTTGATCTGCTGCTTGCCAACCTGACTACCGGCATAGAGACTAGCATCAAGATTGGAGCATGGCGCGATGTAAAACTCTACCTTAAGCTTCTGGCTTGTCTTCAGGGCTGTCTGGGAGGTGATGGCGTCTTTCCCGTTCTGGAAGACCTCTTCTCGAGGGCTGTGGATCTGCAGACGGCGAGCTCAGATGATGTAGGCTGACTGCTCGTGCTGTCTACGTTTGATGTGACGCTAATGACTCTGGTTAGACAATCGGAACGGAGCTGGTCAAGATTATTCTGCTCACGCTGCCATACGTGATGGTAGCTACCCCTGGCCAGTGGGCGCAAAAGGCGGCCGATTTGATGGAGAAGACCGACATTATCGCTTTTGAGCCGCATGCTCTCCAAACTCTGATTGAGCCATACCATGCCGAGAATACCGAGGAGGCAAATCCATCAACCAGCATCATCAAGCTTCTACAGACACAGCTTCAGTCCGAAGCAAATAGTGGGTGGGCACTGTCGTTCTTGCCAAGACCTTGGGAGTTCCCTCCTGCGGAATCGCAGCAGCAAGAGAAGCTCACCAACGCGCCCAAGCACGACCTTCCCCCATTCTCCATACCTGAGACTGTGGTGGCCGGGCCAAGACCACTATTCCCCGAAATTCATTTTTCCGTCTACGCAAAGCAGGATGTCCAGTCGGTTCCCGACGAGTCAACGGCGGCATCAACGCTCATTCGCGATGCCCTGACCGACACGATTAATATTCTTCATTTCAATCGTAACGTGACAGCCCGCCACTTGATCGAAGTGGATTGCTTCTTTGCTCCGCGCACATTTGCCGCGAGAGCCACCCCGTTTGACCGTCTGCGAGACATTGAGCCTCCAAAGTCAACCTGGAAACCGGAAGATGTCGCAGTAGACGCCGTGTTTTCACAGCTGTTCCAGCTGCCCAACCCCGAGCACAAGCTTGTCTACTATCACTCAGTCCTCACTGAGGCTTGCAAGCTGGCTCCGGCTGCCATCGCTCCCAGCCTAGGACGCGCCATTCGCTTCCTCTACCGCAATATTCACCGACTAGACACCGAGCTTATCGATCGTTTCTTAGACTGGTTTTCGCACCACTTGAGCAACTTCGGCTTTACCTGGAAGTGGACAGAGTGGGTCGATGATGTCTTTCTTCCAGACCTTCACCCACGAAAGGCGTTCATCAAGGGAGCTGTTGATAAGGAGGTTCGGCTCAGTTTTGCCCAGCGTATCAAAAACACACTTCCGGAACAGTATCAGAGTTTGATTGGCCCAGAGATGGAAAAGGAGACCCCTGACTTCAAGTTCGCCGATGACCGTGAGATTCTGCCCCACCCTGATATCTATTGTTGATATTGACCACTGCAGGTGCCCCATTCGCAGCCGAGGGCCGCGAGATAGCAGCGCTTCTCAAGCGGAAAGCCCCCGATGAGGAGGTTCAACCCGTCATCGAGCGTATTCACGCGCTTGCTCTTGACAACAATCTTGATCCACTTGTTGCGAGCACCGATGTGTTTGTGACCTCAGTTCTCCACGTCGGCAGCAAATCGCTATCGCACGTACTGGCCGCTATTGAACGGACCAAAGACCGCCTAACGGACGCTGGCGCAGCATCTGACGCTGCTCGTTCTCAGATCATTACTGCCGTCATGACATACTGGTCCGCGCACACTGGTGTTGCTCTATATATCATTGAAAAGCTGCTCAACTACAGCATCCTAACTCCTTCAGCCGTCATCAACTGGGCACTTGTCACCTACGCTGGCGCCACTAAGGGCGATGCCCTCGCACAATCACACATGTACGAGCTCATCTTCACTACCGTCATGAAGGTTACTGGCAGGGTGCGACAGGTGGCGCAGAAGGCGGCGCAACCCGACGCTACGGTCGACATCGAGACTAGGGACGCCGAGGCCAATGCCATGCGTGAGCTCTTTCGCGCCATTGAAGATGCGCTTGTGTCGTGGGCGAGCGGATGCAAAGACGAGATGATGGAGCTCGAGATTGGCAACGACGCGGGCAAGTCGGAGAGGGAGGCGCTTGTGCGAAGGTGGGGAGAGCGATGGCTCCGCGTCTTTAGGCGAAGAGCGGCGATAGAGGAAGCATTCCTGCTGGACGTTGCTAAGAACGCAAAAGCACATAACGCCGAGAAGAACGGTGGGGGGAACGGTATTGTCGCCGGTGAAGGGTTTGAGAATGGCGCCTGAATTGCTTGGTTTGGTGGCCGGGCCTGGTGGTGACTGGATCGCAGACGCGGCAGAGAGGATCCTAGTATCGAGAAAAGGAAACTTGGAGTGGATAGTTAACACGCGGACAGAACGGCAGCGAATCTGAGTATTACATCTCGGCTAGGATTAGTGTATGTTTTACTGTATTTGTGTCGTTGGCATCTCTTCCCAAACGGCAGGGCGGCGAAATTGAACAGGGTTCTTGGCAAGAAACGCAGATCCCATAATGTGGCATTTCTACTTCGTCTTGCCTAAATTAGGTAGGCCACGGCTGCTCTTCTCATCTGAGATTTGTATGATATCTTTTGATTTTCTCATCCCGCTCAGTCACACAAGTACGGTCCAACCACATCGCTCACAGCAATTCTGTCTGGGTATCTGGTTTCATCCATTACCATTTTGTCCGCCTATCCTACACTTGGGCAACCTTTTGCTTCCCCTTCTTCCCTCTCCTCTTCTCTTCCCTCTCCTCTTCTCTTCCCTCTCCTCTTCTCTTCCCTCTCCAACGCCCTCCTTTTCTTTTCTTTTCTTTTCTCCTACTGGGCTTTACACTGCTCTGATGAGAGGTGCCGGTTGAGACTAACGGCGAAGCACCCCATTAGGAGGGATCTGCGGGGGAGGCCCAAAGCCAGCGGGCGGGGCGGCCCCCGGTGGTGGCATAAACCCCGGAGGTAGCGGTGCGCCTGGTGGAGGAGCTCCAGGAAAGCCAACAGGAGAAGCAGGCATGCCAGGATACATGGGTTGAGGCACTGGAGGGCCGCGGAAGGATGCACCAGTTGGATGGAAATCGCCAGCGGGTCCGCCAAACCCACCATGACTTGGAGGGGGGCGTGCTGGAAGGCCCGAAGGCGCTGGGGGGAGGCTTGGGATGCTGGGTATGCGGGCGCCCATGGGTGCAGGAGGATGGTTTGGATAAGGAGCGGGTGGCGGTCGATTCATGACTTGGTTGGGTGGCAGACCACCATAGCCTGCTACGGGGACTGGGGGCATGCCTAGTGGCATACCACCTGGAGCGCTCATCGGCGTGACAGGTGAGATGCCCATCGGAGGGGCCAGAACAGATGGGTCGATAGCAGGAGGCAGAGCGGCGGGACCAGTTGGCACACCCATGGGCCCAGTCATATGGTAAGCTGCGGGTAATGGCTGTTGCTCCGGAACAATATTGTGCTTCTTCCCTTCGGCTGCCAGTTTTCGCTCAGCCTCGTCTCCATGGCGCTCGCCCTTTCCATCCTTCTTGTACGCGTACTCGACCGTGATGGCTTTGCTGAGAAGGTACTGTCCGTTCATGGTGGCTTTGGCAGCATCACTAGCCTCGAACGAGTCGAAGCTGACGAAGCCATAGCCCTTCGAAATGTTGTTTTCATCGCGGATGATACTGGGTTGTCGTAATATTCCACCAAATTGGCTGAAGGTGTCATATAGGATCTTCTCGTCGACCTGGGGATCGAGATTGTTGATGAAGAGCTCGGCCCCAATGTCCACCGTCTTTTGCTTGTCGGCGCTCGCCTTATTGACCCGTATTGGTTTTCCCCATACGCGGATGCCATTAAGCACCTTGGCGGCGTACTCGGCCGACGCAGCAGTATCGAATTCAACGAAACCGTAGCCTTGGTGTGTTTGTGATACACGGTCTTGGGGCATGTGAACTTGACGGACCGGGCCAACTTGGGTCATTAATTCAGACAATAACTCCTGGGTGAAGCGTTCGTCTATATTACCGACGTAGACTGTGGCATCTTTATTCTGCTCCCTGTTTTGTGTCAGTGAAACCCAGAAAAACAGCGAAGAAGCGGAGTCAAAACGCACCAATGCTTCGACATCGCGAAGCCCTTACTCGGTATTTACTCTAGTTAAACAAAAACTTTAGGTGACTCGCTCCAGCCTCCGTATTTACATACGTGCTAGACAGCAAGTTTAGAAAACAATGTATCGCAATCGTGACTGAATAGCAACGTAGAAAATGGGTTGAGGCAAATGCCGAGTTGGAGGGAGACGCCAACTTTCTTAGCTGCTGCGAACAGGGGTATTGCGCATAGGTGGGGCAGCTCTGTCCCTGCTCCCCTGCAACGCCGCACTGTGGCTGGCCAAAGTCGCGGCGCCAAAAAGTTTCTTGCTCCAGGATTTGGACCTTCCATTGCATCCATCAAAGCTTCCGACGAACCTACTCAAAAGAACTCGCACGCAAAGCCCTGTCATTTTAAGGGAGCCCTAATTGACATAGACACCGATAGCGCCGAAGCATAGAAGCGAGGATGTTTGCCCTTTCTGAAGAGTCCAAGGTCCGCCACCTTTTTCTCCCTGTGACGATGAGTCGTTGACGACGAGACAGGAACGAATCACGAGGATCATCGAGGTCTCGCGTGTTGCGCTTCATTAGTACGCTGCTTGCCCACTGCGCCGAGGGTTGGGACATGACTAACAGCGCGCAGCGGCTACCTCCCTTTGATCCTCTATCTTGGTATGACTTGACACGACCGACTAGTTACCTGCGGTGCCGAATACCCTCTAACAAACTGGCAGGATACACACGCAGCGAGCCCCGGCCATCCATCATTCGGTACGTCTTGGAACATGGCGAAACACGGCTGCAGGAGGAAATGGGCTAATCAAGATCGCAGCCTCCTCTCCCCGCTTTCTGGCTGAACGACGAGTATGGCGGGCGTTGCATTGATGAAGCGAGTTTTGTTGTACGATTATGACGGTTTTATTGCCTCTCAAGATAGCAGGTCAGGCCGACGGGAACATAGACATAAGCAGGAATCTCGGGGTTCCTGGGAAAGAAGCGGTCGGAAGCCAACGAAAGGCTAGGTTGACCACCACCGTGACTATGTGATATAATAATGAACAACTCTCCCAGGAACGATAGCATTTGTTTGGAAATGAAATCTCGTAGCTTTGAGTGTTTCGGGAGAAAAGTGAAAGCTGCTGCGGTTGCCAAGGCCTACTCGGGTTGCTTCGGTCTTCTGAAGCCGTGCCGGCCCTCTTTTTTTCTTTTTTTTTTTTTTTT
>Ga0247760_1003300_pt1 | contig 10693 bp, 8 predicted proteins | sample UWRJL171409R4_FD_179936 | JGI IMG/M metagenome (GOLD analysis project Ga0247760, IMG submission 179936) | Plant litter microbial communities from Arlington Agricultural Research Station in Wisconsin, United States - UWRJ-L171-409R-4 | ecosystem: Environmental > Terrestrial > Plant litter >...
GTTGTGGTGTTGTGGTGGAAGGTTGATGTGACTGTGAGAGGGGTGGCGTAGGAGGGTGTTTATGAGAGAACGGGGGCTTGATTGCTGCCTTGAGGTGTTGTTCCCCTTGCGCCATTCCTGCTGACATCCTTGGTTGTGAGTGGCTGAGGGTGCATGATGTAACCTCATGCCTCGGACTTTCGAGGGGCTAATGATTTAGCGTTCGCATGTCTTTGGTCTTGCCACCATTTTTGTTTGTATCTTACTTCACACAAAAAAACGAAGGGTTACAGGGCGAGGTGAAAGAAACAAGCAACAAGATAAGTTTTCAAATTGAAAACTTGACACATAATTAAGACATATTTGGTAAGCTCCAACTTCGGTGTTCAGTTTTGAGCTGAACTCAACCTACCTTACCTTACTTTTCCATACATCACCTGATTACCTCTTTAGTCACCCCCCACAACATTTTCTGACCAAGTCCGGATTATTCGCATTGCCTAAGCCGAGGGTGAAGCGCAGCGAGCACCTCCCTGAGCCGAGGTGAGTTCAGCGAAGCGATCTTTGGCCCGGTTATAGTTACTATGATCTAAATTGGGGCGTATGTGAGTTGCGGACCCAGTTTTGGGTCACCAGTCCACCGCTAAGTACTACTGTTTTCCTTTGCCCATATAAGCAATCACCATTAACAGTCCTACTTAAACTACCGTTAGTTCTTAGAGCGTAACTCTAATGTACCTGAGCTAAATTTTAGTTCTCCAATAAACAACCTACTGGAGATATGACGTTTACTAATACAGGCTAACTGTGTTGTAGAAAGGGAGTATCGAAGAGAGCAGTAGATAGCGGTGTACGGTGGAAGTATAACGGTAAGCAAATGAAGAGGCCTAGGGACAGCGTAGCAGATTGACCGTCAGTTGCCCTAACGTTACTATTTCGCTCGGTAATGGGACAAGTACCACAGGAAACAGCTGCCTAAACAGGGGGCATAGGATCGCTTTAGTAGGACTTAGTTATGAATCTGATCGGATCTGGAGCTGGGAAACCGCCTGCTGGATATTTCCAAGATTGCGGCGCAGAACAATAAGATCTCTCTTTACAGTATTCTAGCGCTCCCGGTCGGCGTTGGCAAGACTCTACCTACTGTCGAGGAGTAAGTTACCCTTCGCTGAAACCGTCTTCAATATGTTAAACGTATAAGCTAACTTGGAAAGGCTCTCTAGCAAGATCAGAGAGCTACAGAAGAGCAATAGAATCACGCAGTTGCAACCCTATCAATTTCACTGAATCTAGTGTGCAGTGTTTCTGACAATTATTCGATCTTCCTCAACTTGCTATCAGCTACAAAATAATTGATGAACTAGGCGACTCAATTGAGCTTATCAATTCTTGCAGCGGTAGGATTTCTTAAGAGAATGTCTTTTGCACTATGCCATCCGTCTCACTTGCACTATGTGGGACCACATCCACCATATAAAACCCTAACCCTCTGTAAATCCATCTCATTGCATCAATCCCAACGCCCGTCATTTAGCGTAATTGATTCTTCCACCAAACCACAACGCCGCCATCGCTCTCCAACGCCAAAATTGACGGTTCCGTTGTCGAAAAGGTCAGTATAGCGATTGCGAATTTTTTCCCGGGCTAACCAGGCGTACAGATGGCCTCCAACAGCCCGGCACTCGATACCGTGAATGACAAGGAAGGGAACATTGAGAATTAGAGCATGGTGTCGGCCTTGTCTTTTGAGTCTCGGTTGTGACTGATATCCACAGACCGAGCGACTTCCAGTTTGACACTAGGCCTCCATCCGTTGTCAGACCATGCTGGGCACCTCCTTCCCTCTGAATGAGGGTCATGATGTAACCCGTCCTTCTCCACAAGCAGGTTGAGAAAGTACGAAGACAGCTCTTGCTTGATATTGCGAGATGCCCTGCTAATCAAAACCGCTGGAGAGCCCCCGGATTTTGGATTCCCTTCTCTTCTTCCTTCATCCAAATCCTAAAACTCGCCCGCCGTCCGCCAGCGCCGCCCCCAGCGATTTTTTTGGGAAATTTTGATTATGAAATCATTCTTTTCATCCGCTCTCCTCCCCCTCGTCCGGGCAGGGGCCGAAGCCTTTGCGGATTGCGTACTCGACAGCGCGAAAGGTTGGGTTCGGGGCGGCCGGTTCAAGCTGTCAGTAGGGTTCGTCCTGAAGACAGTGTAAGTGCCCCTTTCCATGCAGCATCTAGCCCTTGCAACACCTAGCGGTGTCAACCCGATTTGAATCCCTCGACCCATTGGCAGCTGGGCTTTTGCTAGCTCAGACTAACCAAGCCTTTTTTTCTACAGCTTGACCGCAATCGCCGTCCGGGCAGCTCAGCTGCTCACTAAACCCACCTTTCGCCTGTTGAACCGCTTTCTGCCGGCGACACCTTCGTCAGTTTTTGAGCTGACGCAAGGGAGGCCCTGAGCCCGGCGAGACTCTCGACAACCCCGGTACCGGCACTGCGGTCCAGCCGGGGGCCCATCTTCCGCTCTATCGGCCATCGTCTGGTCGGTGCAGCTCAACCTTATTCGAGCATCATGTCCATCCATGACACAACCACTGATTAACTCGCTGCACTATCTGGCGTCCAACACCGATCATCATGCCGCAGCATCATTTCGCACCCCTTGCCGTTCCCGATCAGGGCTTGAGAGCGGCATGTAGACGCAGCCTGGTGAGTCCAGCCGCAATCCGCCACAATCCTCATGTCTCAGTCACACTTCTAACACTTGCTCCTCTGGCAGCCCTTCTACATGTTGAGAAGGAAGATGTAACCGGCCCATCTTCCGCTCTATGGTCCCCGGCTGATGATTCCCATACACATCTCTCTCTCTCTCTCTCTCTCTCTCTCCCTCGGGAACATTGGCCCATCTTCCGCTCTATGGGTCTTCTGCATACGGCCTCTCTCATTCTGGAACAATCGGCCCATCTTCCGCTCTACGGGTCCTGGGAGACAACTTATCAACGTGACAGCTTGCTCTGTTCGCCCGTTCAATGTGGGTCATGGACTCCCTTTTCATTCTCAAAGGGAATTGGTTTCTTGGGACCTGCGTCACAGCATGTACGTGTGGAAGGTAGCGGAAATCATGTCAGCCACAGCTCCGCACATCTTGGGTCATGTGGTTATATACAGTGAGGTATTTTGGAAGAACATGTCAACAAACCAATCGCCTGTACATACCTTCCATAGAGTCATGCAATTGAATGAAGTTGCTCAGGGTCCGAAATTAGAGGTTTTCTCCGTGGACCGCCCATATCTCTCGCGCGACCCCCCCTCTCCACCCTGAGCCCACCTGTGACACCTGCAGACTATAATTTGTATGCAAAACTTGAAATTTCCAGGTCATCGCATCCAGCCAAATCTTGGAACTTCTACCACCGTCGCAGCATCATCGCCATGGCGGCTCGCCTCGACCACACTGTTGCAAATCGGTTGCAATTGCGGCAAGATTGATTGCCTTTGCAGAATGTCGATCCAAAAGGTTCACTACAGCCCGATCCACGGCTTCGGTGCAATCTGCGGCTTCGGTGCGTGGCCGCGGCCGGCGCGGTGCGGCGCCAGGGAAATGCGGGGTGCTCGGATAATTTTGGAACCCCACTGTACGTCATTGTGAGCGGACGAGCCACACCCGTTCAAATTTCCATTGGCGGAGGCATGTGGAAAAAGCGCCACGCCTGGCAGCGAACTTTGACACGCCTCTACTTTAGTAAACGCCATGTCTGATGCACCGAAAAGGGCTGGAGTGACTCATAGGCCTGCCTAGGTATTTATCCTGCCAATTCTAACTTCTGCACTTGCCCAATCAAATTTCCTCGTACCTAAACCCCAAAGGTCGACCAACTCCAATTTACCACCACATACCTGGCTACATAGGTACCTTCTGCATCAATACAACATGGACCAATTATACTGGGACACTTTTGGCCATGAAGACGATGTGTACGACGACGTGCTCTTCTACCAGGCCCTACAACTCATTCGACAGTGTCCCTGCCGCCGATTCCAAAACTCAGGCTCTGTATCGCACTGCGTTCGGTGCAAAGCCTTACACGCTCTGTTTGCCCGTCGACTCGAAATTGTCTCCTCTCAGGCATCCGCTAGGTCAGACCACCTAGCCGTTGAGGTAGCCCTGTCGGAGGAACTTGGGGACGGGGTCTTGAATGAGCGGTGGGACGAAAACGACTCTGAGTCGGACGACGAGAGAAGGCTGGAAGAGGTCCCGGACAGGCCGCGATGGCGAGATGCGAGCGCCGAACAGTCTGATTATTCATTCAACACGGCCGACACAAGCGACGCCGAAACTGAACAACTGGGAGCAGAATCCGATATTGGGAGCCCAGAATTCAACTTGCCTGCCTTGCAGCTCGTATGGGAAACTTTCATGTCACATCGGCAACAAATCCCACACAGGCCAAGAAACACCACCAATCTACGGCGAGCAGCTCAAATCACTTTTGGGCAGTCATATGGAAAAGGGACGGCCCATGCAGTAGGCCTGTTTGCCAACCGCGACGATCCGAGTATCTGGCTCAGACTCGGTTATTGGATTCGACGGCAAAAAGAGACATGGCTTCACACGAGCCGAATCGGGTATTTAAATATTGCGAGCAACCCCGTGACAGGGTCCTCCTGTATTTAGGCTCGGAACCTCTCCCATAGCAAGTAGAAGGCCAGACATGTTATTACCATCATACCAACCAATTGCTTTGAGCCCATTCACATCACAGACGTGTCCCTGTGAGCTGTGAGCTGTGCTCCTGATCTGATTCCTCAGAGCCCTCTGAGCCTCCGCTGCCTCTGGCGCCTCTGTTGCCTCAGAGGCCCTGCATGTGATGGCCCGGACCCTCCGAGCCCTCTGATGGGCCTGCACCTCCCAGCCTCTGAGAGGCTCGGAAGGTGCATCTTGCAGCCTATGGCTGCAGGATCGGCCTGGCTAGAGAGGTGCCGCAAGGCTCCCGCCTCTCCCCTCTCCTGTTCTCCCTCTACATGAGCCCCGTCTACGGTCTCCACCCAGGGGTTTGCAACTACATTAACGATGTCGGGATAGTCCTGTGCTCCCCCTCAGTCGCTGGGCTGTAGGCCCAACTGGCTACGGCCTACTCGGCCATATCGCGATGGGGCGCCGAGTCCGGCCTCTCCTTCCGCGTACAAGACTCCGAGTTGGTCGTGGTACGTTCTAGAGGCAAGCGCGGTGAGCGACTCTGGACCTCGCCGCCGGGTGTCCCGAAGGCGGCGCTCGAGGCATACTCGCTTGGGCTGATCTTCGACCAGAGGCTCGACTTCAAAGCCCACACCCGGCACGTCACCAAGCGTGCCGCGCGGCTGGCTACCTTCCTCGCCCGGGTCTGCAGGTGCTACTCCGGGATCCCGCCCGACAAGGCGGTCCAAGCGGTGCGCACCTGCGTTCTGCCCGCCCTCCTGTACGGCTCCAAGCGCCATTTGGGAGGAATCGTATATGTTGGAATCCTTCGGCCGCCCCTTGACGTATTCTGTGCTTAGCTCCTTTGGACAGGTGTCCTAAAATTGGGTCCGTAACTCACATCCTATTTTAGATTATGGTAGCTATAGCCGGGCCGAAGATCGCTTCCCCGAACTCACCTCGGCTCAGGGAGGTGCTCGCTGCGCCTCACCCTCGGCTCAGGCTCTGCGACTAATCCGGACTTGGTCAGAAAATTTTGTGGGGGGTGACTAAACAGGTACACAATGACACAACGTCCCAAAATACTTTTTGCGCAGCCCTCGAATGCTTAATTCGCGGCACGTCAGGGCACTGGTGTGAGGCTCTAAACGCGCAGGCTGTCTCAAAGGAGCTGCATTCCTTCGTGATGCGATTCCTGTCGATGACTCGGAACTAATACCATAGAGGAGGCGGAAACCGGCCGGGACGGCTGGGAGAAATGTGGAGAGTGGCGAGGACATGTTAAGAAGAAGAGATAGGAGTGCTGGGATGGGTTCAATGTTCTGACAGCGACCTCAGATGAAGGAAAGGGGCCGTTGCCGGCGTTTAATAAACATATATCTCCTTGAGAACTGGCTGGCGAGGCTCTGCGATAACGAGTGCCAGATGATCTACCGGTAGTGGCGTAGGATATTTCCGCCCTCTTATTATCGATGGCGTCGACGCCCTGCTTCTCGGCGTTAAGGCTGACCACCTTCCACCCAGGTTACCCATGTACATCGCGGGATATGTACGTTTTCGGAGAAACATCAGCCCTTGCCGCTCGCCAATCGGGCGATCCTGGAGTGTACTTTTGGAGGTAAGCACACTGCTGAGCCGCATCAACGACATACTGTACATACCTATCACATGTGAACTCAATGGTAAGGTAAGTAATTCTCCTCAAAAGACGTGGCCATCATCGAAGGGCTTACTCAACCAACCCTAGCATCGGTGCCACCCGCGGTCTCCGCAATGTCGCCGACTGAACAGCTGATATGCTGAAGCAAATTGGGCTCGAATCCATGATGCAGATGTATTAAAGTCTATACATGTACCTGCCAACACGCACCTAGTACCTATTATATGCAGCCATCCCCTCTTTTTGAATACAGATTTTCCCCCGGGCACCTTCAGCCATGATCCCTTATGCCATGATGGCAACCACTATGCCGCAGAGGAGCAGGGCAGACACTGGCACCAACGTCTTGAAAGAGTCTGAACCGGCTAGTGTTCCGGTAGGCTTGCCGGTTGATCCTGCACTTGTACCCTGACCGCTGGAACCACCACTGCCACCGGAGCCCCCGGAGCTGCCGCCGGAACCACCAGAGCTACCACCACCACCAGAGCTGCCACCCGAACCTCCACCGGAACTACCACCGGAACTGCCACCCGAACCTCCACTGGAACCTCCACTGGAACCATCACCGGAGCTACCCCCACTACCACCCGATCCTCCATCCGAACCGCCACCACCACCACCGCCCGTCACAGGCGTCGCCACCGGCGGCGGCACCGTCACAATCCCGCCCGTCTTCGTCTCCCTCGGCGCGTCCTGCTCGCCCTCAAAAACAGTCTGCTCCGCGCCCAGCGCCAACCACCCTTCATCAAACTTGGGGTTCGCCGTTGCGGCAATGCTCGAGTGCGCGTTGGAGCACGACTTGACGACCGAGTGCGGTACGGCCGTCGGGTTGGGCAGGGCGTCGACGAGGGTGTTCATGTCGGCGTAGCCGGACAGGGCGAGGGTATAGCCCCAGCCGAGGACGTCGTTGGCGAGCTTGAGGTCTGGCTGGGTGCCGCCGGGCTGGGGGTTGCCGAGGATGGGGATGGAGGTTGGTTCGGCGAGGGTGATGCAGTCGGTGGAGGTTTTGTTGGCTACGGCGAAGGTACCAGTTACGGCATAGGCGTCGTTCCAGTCGTAGTAGAGGGAGGGGAAGGTGCTGTGGGGTGTGTTAGTGGGTTGGTTGGTTGGTTGGTTGGTTTGGTGGGTGGGGGAAGGGAGGGGGGCTTACACGGAGGTTGTCTTCCATTCGTCGACCTCGAAGTAGGAGACTTTCTGGATTCGTCGTCCGGACGAGTCCGTTACGGGGGCGGTGAATCCTGCGGGGACCTTGGCCCAGACGGTGCTGGTCTTTGTTGTGGAGAGGACGGTGTTGATGACGGTGACGACCGTGTAGGCCGTGAAGGTGTTTGTTTTGGAGGCGTCGATGGGTGCCCAGGTGTACTTCTTTGCGTTCACATCGGCCGTGCAGGCGTTGGCTGGGCATACGGCGTCGGCTCGCAGCGCCAGCTTGTCTGTGAAAATGTCCCCGGCGGAAGTCGTGCTTCCCGTCTCGGCTAGGGCGAGGACCAGAGCACTGATGCTCGCGAGCGAGCTGGGGGACCGCATTTTCCCTGTTGAACGAGTGTGTGGCTTCTGAGGGAGAGCGAGTCTGTTCGGGAAGCGAACGTGTGATGTTTTACTGAAAAGATCAAGAGGGGACCTTGTTGGCTGGCGGATATTTGCGGGAACGCTCTTGGGCGTGTGTCCTGCTCTGCCAAGAGTCCATCGTGCGCTTGTTGACCCCTGAAAGCCGCTATGCAGTGGCGGCGCCGCCGCTGTGACATGACGTTACACGTTTGTGAAAATATTGGATCAAGATCTGCCGAATTGCAGGAGCATCCGATCCGGCATGAGAAAGGATGGACAAAAATAAAACTTTCTCTTAACACCCTGCCGGCAGTTTTCAGCGGGTGCAAGTTAGCCGAGAAACAAGCTCAAGGAGCATTGGGGGTCTTTCTGGGCCTGGGCTTCAGCTGATCCTCTGCCAAGTCAATGGTCGGTTTCTTGGTGTTGTGCGGCTGGAGGCGCTTGTTGCCGCTTAACAGGCCAAGCCGAAATCGCCGCCGGGAGCAGTTAGTGTCTCAAATCTCTATTTTGCTGCCCCTGTCCCCATTGGATGCATGGTGGCTTGGCCCTGCACGCGCCAGACAGAGGAGATTAGCTTGACCAGAGGCATGGAACATGACTGCCGACTTGCACTAGGCGTCGCCTCCTTCGCGCTGGAGGCTACTTGTAGTTAGGAAGCCGCCCGAAAGTATGGATGCTGCGAGTACTTTGACGGGAGGCGTCCGCCATCGAAACGTTCGACATGTTGCCCAGTGCCCGCTATTCCAACCATCACGACGACGACAAGATGCTGCGGCCGCCCCACGAGATGGCCATGGGCCCAAGCCATGTACGAAGCGAGCATAAATCGGGACGCGGGATGGCGGCTTTGGGTCAACAGCTGGTCGGATGCTGTCTCGCAACCGCGCTGTTGGTGGGTATCGTCGTGGTCGTCCTGTTGACGGAGCAAGCTGAGCACGTCTCGGGCGAGAAGGGCGAACTGCCCAGCTACCTCACTCTTGATGTCAGCACAACCATCACGATAGTGAGAGCCATGCAGGGCGTCCTCGCCGCGATGGCGACGGTGACGGTGTCGCAAAGCTTCTCATACCTCCAATGGGGATTTCTCCGCAGCTCGCGCGGTGGCGCGCCCTACGTCAGACAGCTCGCTCTCTCACCCACAACATCAATTGCCGGCACACTCTCACTGGTTTTCCATCAGGCGTCGGGATGGAGCCCTCGGTTCTGGGGGCTTCTTAGGCTCACGCTGATGCTTTTGGTCGGTTTGGGTGGTGTGCTCCTGTTCTGTAAGCCACTGATCCGCTCTTCTCTCCTGGGCATGGTCATCCTCTGATCTCGGACTAACCTTGACCGTCTAGTTCGAACATCACTGATTGTGGTCTTCGACACAACGCACTCGTACGCCGTAACGGCCGGAGTGGGCCCATTCAATGCCTCCTTAGTCGCCCCCTTTTTCGAGGACCTTCGTGATCTTGCGCCCGGTTACCAGTTCAACACTCTGCCGTATTCTTATTACGGACTGGTAAATGACCTGATCACAAACCCCTTTTACACTACCACTGCGGAGCCCGTCCAGTGCCAGGCCGCCAAGGAGGATGGGGCCGATGACTGTGCTGCGTACCTGATGTCGGGTGGTGTGATGATGACAACCCCCTGGATCCCAACTGGCTTCCCGGACCATCCTCAGATTCTGGTTGAGAACGTCCCAGCAGTTCACGTCGAGTTCTCACCCCTCCCAACAGAAAAAAGCTTCGATGATGCATCGTGCCGCCTCTTCGGATCGAACACGACAAGGATCGGCGTGAAGTTCTGCCTCTCGCAGTCAGCACCAACAAAGCTCGACGCAGGGATGTTCATCTGCTCAGGAGGCATCGTCAACGGGCAGTGCAAGACCACCGACCCAGCACCAAACATAACCACCAGCTTTTCCTTCTACCGGCGCTTCGGTACCATTGTGGGCGCCAAGTCGAACTACACCATCATCTCAGCGTCTAACCTCACGGAGCCATTGCCCGTCTCTTTCACCTCTTCCGACCTCGAAGCCTACAACACCGTTCTGGATTGGCTCCTCGACTACTCCAAGGCCGACATTCCCGCCCCCTCCGCCATCATCGAGACCTTCTGGTCGTCCAAGAACCAGCTGCAGCACGAGTACACCCGCGCAATCATGCAGCGAGGCTTCCGGAGCATCCTGACATTCCCCCTCTGGCTCTTCAACGCTAACAACGTTGGCAACTCGGAAATCACGGAGCGCGTCATCTCTCCAAATCTGCCCCCAGCGCACTACACGACCGCGTCCCTGGTCCAGCCGTACACCAAGATCAAGTTCCACCCAGCCCTGGTGGCCACCTTCGTTGCGTGTCTTGGCATCGCTATCATCTTTGGCTGGCTGGTGTTGGTATGGGCGTTCTCGGTGCGGCGCTCGCTGCCGGAGATTTCGTCGTTCCCGATGTTTGATTCGGAGTTCAAGTCCGAGGCGCGGGGCCAGAGCGTCCCTGATGCGAGGAATGTGTGGGGGTATCGGGATAAGGAGATCTTGGATGCGATGAGCGGTGCTAAGGTCGAAAGGAGGGTGATATAGGTTGATAGTTTCTTGTGTAGTTACTCATAATGGTAGGTGGAGCCTGAATCGGAATTCAAAGTAAAATCATTGCCAGCTTGAAGTACCGTCGACCGCGTCGCTGATGAATAGATGTCACTTGGGCATCGACAAAGAGTCTCAGATCGCATTAGTGCTTGTATGCTGCCATGATGATTCATACCTACCTATTACTAGCGAGTCGTAAACGGGGTTCCGTCCTTCGACCCGCGTATGCGAGAGGACTGTCTCGGGCAGTCGCCGGCAGTGGGGACTTC
>Ga0247760_1003301_pt1 | contig 10692 bp, 13 predicted proteins | sample UWRJL171409R4_FD_179936 | JGI IMG/M metagenome (GOLD analysis project Ga0247760, IMG submission 179936) | Plant litter microbial communities from Arlington Agricultural Research Station in Wisconsin, United States - UWRJ-L171-409R-4 | ecosystem: Environmental > Terrestrial > Plant litter >...
GGACGACTCCGGGGTGTCTTGCAGCCGACGTGCCTTGGATTACGCCACCGAGCCCACGATTTTCCGGCCCGTGCCTGTGCCCGTGCCCCGCCCCGGGCATACCTTCTCTCCGGGAGCCGAATACGCTGCCTCTCGGAGACCCAAACCACCCTGTATTACCAAAACGCGCTATCATCGCTTGAAGGATTTAAAATTGTTCAGCGGTCCGTGGCCGAGTTTAGTTCCCATGGATGCAAATGTGAGACATCATGGATTCTCATTGTACTCACCCTGTTGTCTTACCCTAAAGTTGTCCTCACCAACCCCAGTCATCCGCAACACTCTGTACCCCCTTGCACCAGGCACTACTCAGGCCTTGCTCAGGCTCTGCTCAGGAAATGATCAGAGAAATCGCCAAACATGGTTTAGACGAATAGGCAGTACTCTGCGATTCAAATAGCAACTTTTCGCGAGGTCTCAGTTTTTGGGACACAGGTGGCCCAAAACTGGGACCGCGCCCCCCTCGCAACCCAAATTCTGGACCACGGTCCTGAATTTGGCTCAGAATATACCAGTTCACATCCTGGGATAGTACATAATACCTCAGCTCGGAATTCGTAATAGTAAATGTGATGTCCTAGGGCATATACTAGTATATTATAAGACATCCCGTTATGTATTAGTATACTGTGGGACATCCCATCGGTGCTGTCCCAAGTTTCAGGCTGGGGTACCATGTACTATCTTATCAGTGCTAGTATGTCATGTACCATCCAAAGTTCGCTGGGATATTGTGTACCATCCCAGGGCATGTACTGGTATATCCTGGGCCAAAATTCGGTGCTACTGTGGGACATCCCATCAGTGCTGGATTATGCGCTATCCCAGATCCCGAGCCGGGGATATTATGCACTATCCTAAAATTCGAGCTGGGATATTGTATATAGGGCATGTGCTGGTATATTCTGGGCCAAAATTCGGCCCCAAGACTAACTTAGAAGCTGTGCATCTGACAGGCGGCTTCAGTCACTGACGGATGGGCGGCTCATGAAGGCAGCCCATATACTTAATCCTACAAATTGGACCATAAAGAAGGAGGTTCCGGCTTTCAGCCATAACCTCAACAAGCAATACAATCAAGCAATTGCAACCCCCATTATTTCCATCCAATCTAGGGTGCAGTGTTTCTGACAGACTCTCTTTTGCGGGAGAAAGCTTACGGTGCCGTAGTTTGCGTTTGTTAGGGGTGGTTGTGTTATAGCGGCGCCCCCAGAGCGTGCTGTATCCCACGTTATTTTGCTGTGCCGCCGCGCGTATTATCAATTGCCGACTAAATGTCCTGCTCTTGGAGCTTACCCATGGCAATTTTTGTGGTGTTTGCAGCCAAAATGGTGGTGTGGTGGCTGTTGGGATTGGAGGCCGTGTCTGTGTCGCGTGAGTTTGATGATGATCGGTATGGGGGGAGGGGATCGGTTAGGTGGTCCAAGCTTCTAAGGTAACCTTCAGGTCGTTACAACGCTGTCTCTCCGCCATCGAAGTTTTAACCATCTCCTTCGTCACGTGTCATCAACGAGATACCGCTCCCACTTAGTTCTTTCCGATACCAGGTTATCAATAATGTCTGTCCAGTACACTCGCCACCCAGTGATTGCCTCAAAGAATGTAGTAAAGTGTTCCTTTGCCTTCACCTTCAATTCGGTACAGGCGTTGCCGACATAGTCGCCATACCACGCGGCAAACTAATATTGACAGAGCTCGCTCAGACGAGCCATGACCAAAGCGTCGACATCAGAATCTGGGCAAAGCTTTAGGTTTATAGACAGGTCTCTCTCATATCCTACGATAGTCTTAAGTACTATGTCGCGCTCTTCGTCATCAGCCCACTCCTCAGCCAACGCGGACTTAACCGTAGCTTTGTAGATGCCAAGGAGATGGCCGGTAATAGGCAATACCTTTCGCTTCTTGTTCCATAGTGACCCTGATGGTAAGACAAGTGATTATATGACTGGGCTGCAGATGCGAGGCATGACGATACGCACGATCGGCATAAATCAGGCCCTTCTTCGGGCGTTCCTTGTCGTATTTGTCGATGTCGGCAGGCTCCGGCGGCGGGGGGATTGTCTCGGCATCTTTGTCGTACTCATCGCCGAGAATCTCTCTGGTTGACGCCCGAGGGCGTCGTATAAATTGTGCGAGGAGGTTCATCGTGCTGTTTGGACGATGAGATGTTTGTGGAAGAGAACGTTTCTCTCGGCTCGGTAGAGATAGATTCCTTTTTTTGTGCACACAGGCACTCTCCACTCTGACTCTCCACTCAGACCAGTCCAGTTTCCGCCTCGTCTGGTCTTTTTGCTGAGACTGCCCCGTCAAAACACAGCCATTAGGGTTGCTCGTCGTCATCATGTTGCCCTTTAGTGTGCCAAGATTCCAATTGCTCAGTTCGATACCACAGAATTCCACAACCTCGGTCAACCTCCGACCTTCCATAACTCCACAAGCGCGATCAGCCTTCGATCTTCCATCTCTATCAAGCTTCGCCTTTCTCATCACTATCAACGCTCTGCCGCTTTTGCAATCGCGGTCACTTCTTCTATCTGTACGGCGCGCAAGGCCATAAGAGTCACGATCGCGCCTTTAGGAGTAATCACGCCCCATTCGAAATCCCCAGGATGTTGCTAACCTTCCCAGATCTCACAAATTTTCTCTTCCTACGAGCGAACGCAGCCGACCGCATTCCCTCTACCAAGGTCTCGCTTGTCAAGGTCTCGCCTATCGAGAGCTCCTCGAACACAATCTCCGCCTTAATAACTTTCTCTGGCTATCAGAGATTCAGCGTCAGACTCGCTATACCCACAAAATGTTGTAAGTCCTATAAGTCGCCGCGGGTTTCGCAAAAGACCCCACCTCACTCCCTGAGGGGAATTCTGTGGAGTGGCGCTTGGCCCACTGGTCACTATCGAAAACGAGGTCTTGTGATAGTCTTTGGGGTGGTGTGGAGGTTGGAGATTGTATTGAGATGTTGATCAGAATGGCTGAGCACTAAGATAAAGAGGATTCGCGCGAGCTCCGGCCCTGCCAGGGGCCCTGCCGTCAAGAGCTCCCCCGAGAACGACTCCATACCCACGCCGCTTCCACCAGCTCCCTTTAAGGCCAGCGTGATAAAGAGTTCCTACATTCTCTGGTAACAGCTGCTCCAGTTCCCGCAACGCCACAACTGCCTCCCTCCGTCGCCGAGCAAGCCATGAGATCCAGAGATCAACAAAGCCCTAACCAGTTCAATCACGAAGAGGGGTTCTTGCCCGCGGGGGCCATCTCGGCGTTGCTGGCCAAGGCGGGGTCGAATAACAAGAAGAGCTTCCACGGCCATTTCAGCCTCATCTCAACCAGCATAGTCTCTCCTCCTCGGCGTTCCCGCGGGTCACATCAGGCCCGGTTTCACTTCCACCTCCCCGTCCCTCGCGTCAGGGTCATGACGTATGGTTATATGGTGCCCGCTTCACCTTTCGTCGGACACGTCCCAAAGTCAGCGATCGTTCGCGAGAGCTCTTGATAGACCGATGGGTACAGGGGAATCCGATAAGGAAAAAGAACGGCGATCCTTGACCCTTCTCTGTCACAGCCTTGTAGGGATCCTTATCAATAACGTGAGTATGGTAAACCGTCCAATGGTGGAATTCAGTCCTGCTCATGCCGCCTACCCTGAGCACAGGCTCAAGTTATGGCGACTCTTAGGGCGGAATATCGAGATATCTCCCTTTACACCACCAGAATTGCAAATTTACTAGGCCCTATACTGCATGCAGACAGCACTGCCTACGAGACATTGCTTTATCCCTTGGCAGTAACGCTTCTTCTATTGGTGGCGACGCTTCTGCTCTTGGTAGCGGTGCTTCTCAGAAACGCGACGTTCCTCCACAACCACGCGATATTTCTCGTTAGCTAAGGAGAAACATTGTATGGCTCAGGCTCAGAGATTTGCAAATTGCCGCCCTCCATTCGGGGCTCAATTTTATCATCGTTGGATGACGTGTAACTCATTTCGACGTCTGCGGTCGGTATCGCCAGGAAGGGAATTGCGAAACTGGGAGTGTCGTCGACCACTGCAGGGGAGGTGGCGACGGTGGATGCTATTGCTTTTCGAGCGAGAGTTCTCGACGAGATGGTGGACACAAAAATGGTTCGAAAACTTACGTCAACGAAGATGCCCAAAAATCGATCGACTTGAAGGGATACAGAAGGCGCGGGGGCATTGGAATACCCCCAAAATCTGGCTGAGCCGAGCCGCACTCGAATGGAGGTTACACAAGGCCATCCTTTTCAATATCACGCGCTTGCCGGCCGAGATAGGGCTCCGACACGTGTCTGGTTGTGGCGCCCAAGCCTAGCCGAGTCTCTTCTCCAACCTCTACATACTAATGCAAATAGAGGGTCGCAGAATAGAGAGAGAGCACATTTGGAGCCCGCTTAATGACCGATCGACGAAACCGACTCTATTAGCCAACATAACATGTAGAATCAGCAATCCGACGTGCAGACACCTCGACTCTGGGGCTGAGGATTGTCATCCTATAACTGCAGCGTTAGATCGGCCTGCTCTCTGAGAGTTCGGAGTCTAGACACGCACCGGCATGGTCAGACATTGGAAGTATGCCCTTGATGTATGGGTACACAGCCCGTGGTGCTTCCCCCACTGAGGCGTTATGTCTTAGAAGGAGCTGCACGACGTCCATGTGTCGCGAACCCGTCGCAAATAGCAGCCTTGTCTTGTCGCACCCGCCACTCTCCTCGATATCGGCGCCTCCGGGCAGGAGCTGTTTGACACGCATTGTACCTTTTCGTGACGGCGACTTGAGAGGGACTTGCCGTCTATCAAGACTAGGCCATCAGTAACCAGTACGCAATATTATATCTTATTAAATAAACCAAACTGATCTCACAAGTCGTTCCGGAAACCCATCTTCTGCTACCTCATGATTGATTCGAACCACGCCAACACGGGCATATGTGTCTCGAGTCCCGTGCACCGGAAGAAGCGCAAGGGCATACTGCTGCTGCGGCTTTCCACCAACCACAAGGCAGACTAACGGACGTGCCCTGCCCATCCGCCCTGGGGTTTCTCTGGTGGGGTTATCGAGCAAGAGCATGCTGATACACCTCGTATATGAGCCATCGTCGTAAACATACGTGGGTGACTCCCTCTGGTCCCCGATTCTCACCCATAAACCCTCGATTACCGGCCCGCTGATGCGCAGCCTTGCCGAAGTAACTTCGCCGAATAGATTCTCAGGGTCTCCCAATGCCACTTGACAGTCGATAAATCTCGCATGCCAGTTGGCACCACCGCCCCGATTTGCTCTCGATAGCACGTTCCCATCCATGGATGCCCACGGCCACGAAGGCGCGCGGTAGTTGTCGGAACGGTGGTAGTTCGGCGTCGGATACCAGAACCATGTAGGTTCGTGGTACCACAAAAGGTCAGCGAGGATAGTCGATCGCCACAGTCCTGCAAGATATTGGTCGCCAGTGGCTTGGTGATATTGCCGTACAAGGGCAGCAATTCCTGGAAATTTGTCGCTGGGTATCGTCAGTTCTCGGGAGCAGTAGTTTTCGACCAACCTGTCCCAATCAGGAATTCCGGGAAGCGAAGGAAGTCTGTATCGCAGTACCGTGTTGTAGGGTCTTGCTTGGTTGTCCATGTTCCCAATTGTCTCCTTGTCGCATTGCCAGACTAGGCCGAGTCCCGCGTACATGAGGATCCTCGGGGAGAGTAGGTGCTCCTGCAACGTCCATGCGCGTTTATAGATGGGCTCCCCGCCCAAGTTGCGCTCTCTAGTGAGCCAGTACACGGCCACCACACCATACTTCCCTAGACAGGGCAACAGGCATCGGCCTCTAGAGAAGAGGCCGCCGTCGGAATCTCTCGCGGCCGCGGCGGAGATGGTGATGTGAGCACTGCTATACACACATCACATTTGATTCACCTCGCTTCTCCAGTCGTCGCGTGCTTGGCTATCGGTCCCCTGCATAATGCACAACGCATCCACCCACAAATAACGCAGCCTGAGTTCTCGGGTGAGATGAAAAGCATCGCGAAGAGTCCATGGTAGGGACGATAGAGAAAAACCGGCCTGATGGTCTTGGAGGTTTGCCGAAGTGGTTCCGATGAATGTAGTTTTGCCCCAGCAGTAGGAAAGAGCGGCATACTTCCCAGGACTCGTAGCTGCAGTGTTCGTATAGAGTCGTAGCCGGTCCGCGTTTGCTCCCCCTATGTCAATGACTCGTGTCGGAAAAAACCCATCTGCGCGCGTGCCACGGTCATGTTCTCCTATACACCGTGCCAGACACATTCTCGCAAGCTCGTGCGAGTTTGCCCAGCTTCCCATGCCATAGCCGGATGACGGAAGGACCGTCTCAAAGCCGCGCACATCTGCGGCTAGGTTAATACCCTAAGTTCTCTAGTCAAAAACATCATATTAGAGGCAGCTTACCGTCGAAGGAATCGTTTGACTGCACGGGGGAACGCAGCATGAACTCTGTCCTGCGGAGTAGCCCGCGACAGAAGACGGCGGCGAAAAGTTGAGTATGCCGCTTCTCAAGGCCCACGTGGTAGTCGTCATCCATACTAGGCTCTAGTCGTAGGGCATCGGTGAGCAGGCAGCAAAAATGGCAGCCGTTTCGTGCCGCCCACAAAATTTCTGGCACCGAGCCATGCTCAAAATTCTGGTCCACACCCATCGCGGGAATTGTAATGCAGCTGAATATGGGATAGAGCTTAGTATCAGCTCTCCAAGATTGGCTCATAATGGTGGTGTGGTGGTGACAGCACTTTCGGTGTGAGGTTTTTGATACTGAGGAAGCGAAAGGAGCCAACGGCCCGGTGGAACTGAAGTTTCTTATCGAGGCTTGGCCAATAAGAGGCTGCGGATAACTAATTTTCCACTTATTGGGAGCCTCCAATTAAGCCCCCTGGAAATCCAGCGGCCGGATGGCAGCTTTAGTCGAGGGTCCAAAATTGGGCCACACGACTGTGCCCATAAGTCTTTATTTGTGTGTTAGGAGGGTGCGAAAATGGGATCTCTGGGTCCTGAAATTTGGACCTCCTGACCAACGCCAAGACTGTGTTGGTGGCGCAGCCACGTGAATAAGTGGGGTGTTCCGAAAGCACATTAGCGCTCTCTTCGAAAATAACGGTGATAAAACGGTTAGCAGCGCAAACTTCACCAAACGTAAACGCCGTTTTAACACCGTTGATCTCTTGATTACCACCCCCCTGTGAATCTATTGGCCGCCAAGGAGGTCCCATTTCCTGTACATTCCCGGACCACACCGGCTGCCACGTCACCGAGATGATCAGCGGGAACGAAGACTGATTACGTGATCCATTCGTCTTGCAGGGTTAGGGTAAGACTTGTTTTTTTACCCCTGAATGTCAGGTCCATCTACCGAACAACATAATGGATGCGCTGAAAGTCTACCTATGGTCCCTCCAGCCAAACTACGTAGCATCCGCGTAGAAGAAAAGAAACGGAGTAACAATCTGAGCTGGAACCCTCGAAGGGAGTGGCTATACCATGGGCGCGAACCGCCATACTAAGAAGGCAACCCGGAAGTCCTACAGAAATCAAGAAAGTCGCCATCGACAGGGCCACTTGACCCTGTTTCTGCAACCGTTACATCAGAAAGACTCTGTCACCTCGGGGGTCGCGGGACGGGCGCATAAGTGGCCATCCACCCATTGCAGATGCACCTCCCAAGCTGAATCTCAGGGGAGACTACCTGGCGTTGCTTGGCCGAGCGAGAGGCCGTGTTGCAGCTACGTGTGGCACAATGTGACTAGAACCATACAGAAAAGGGGGTGACGGCCTCTCGGGATTACCTGAAGCCGAGAGGGGGTTCATGTTCTGCACTAGTGTAAGATACCATCACCAATTGGCCTCCCTGAACTGAAAAGGGGTCAGTCACACCCGGCCGTGCAGGTCATGAGGAGATTACCGACCCTCCCGCAGGCCCGAAAAAGCACTATGTATGTCACCAACATGAACACAACCGGCCTTGTCCGAGGCTGTGGCCGTAAGCGAGCATGCACAACCAAGGATGTGACCATCAGTCGGCCGTTTATGACTCCCAGAATGATGGCCGGCCCTATCTATAGGCGCCCAGGTCATCAGGAGTAAGCTGTGCCCATGCGACCAAGTCACCAGCCGGCCTGTGACTTGACCCCGACGGGAAACGCGCCAGCATAAGAAACGGCAAGAACACCAATCGGTCTTGTGCAAGCCATGTCAGGAGGTCACCGTCCATGGTTTGGGAGTTGGTCGCCAATGGCGTCGGCCTGATGGTGGCCAACATGAAGGGATCACGGGCTCCCTGAGCCCCCGAGACGTCATCTCACCGGTGGAGGGGAGTCTCAGTCATGCACCAACTACTGGCCATCACCAACGGGGCCAGTGTTCAGGGGTTGCTAACCTTACACTGCAGCTCTGAAGCTCCATCACCTGCTGAAGAGGGGAGTCACATTCATGCACTAACCGCCGGTTATCGCGAACAGGCCTGTCCACCGAGACAGGACAGGGAAGCCGCTGCACGTGGCCGCGCTGACAAGGCCATTACCAATCTTTTCATGGTTCTCAGGTGTCAATATCTGCAAGTCGAGGTGGGACGAACACCAATCGGACAATATTGGGCTCCGGACAGGAGGCCGCTCTCTGCAGGTTCGGCTGTGATATCACCAGTCGGACAGTGACTGAACCTAGGTAACAGAAAAGACGCCCGTCAACGTGGCGTTTTGCGCGGTCAGAACATCAACCGGCCTTCACAAGCCAGGCCACCAGGTCATCCTCCGGGGCTAAGAACCCAGTCACCGCTAACATTAGCTAGGTGGCTGGCGCATCCGCATTAAATATCAGGTTTCAAGCAGTTGGCCTCACCGATGCCACATCAGTGGCCCAGAACCAGACCGTTTTTGAGACCTGCACCGGTGGAAAAGACCCGGAGTTTGCCTCCCACCTTCCTCGGCGGATGCCGCCACCGATCACCTCCTCCATATAAGGGACCTAGGGTATCATGCCCTTCCATAATGGATTGTTCATCAAATGACCTAACCTCACATCGACTTGTCCATGTACCTCGGCTACCAGAGTGCCATGTTGACCATGTCCCAGCCCCTCACTCAAGAATTTTCCCACGACATACTCGTCCAACCCATCCACTCTCTGGAACCTTCCCGCGAGGAGGTGGCCATGTCCCAGCCCCTCACTCAAGAATTTTTCCACGACATATCCGCCCAACCTATTCACCCTCTGGGTTCTCCCTGTGAGGAGGAGACAACCAGCGGCATTTTCGACCATTGTACTTTTTGGGCAGACCCCAACTCCGTGGGGATAGATCTACCATTCAATCTCGGAGACAATTATCTCAGCACCGGAGCTCCTGATGAAGATATTGCCGTTGCCGCAACTCCCACGGAACGCCAAGCGGACGCAGCACTCGATCTTTGCGGCCAGGGCATGGCGGCCGTTGCGGAAATCCCAAGCTCGGCCATTTCCGAGGGTTTTCACAGCTTCACGATCCCCCTACCGCTCGATATTGGGGATTTCTTCAACTTCAATGGGCAGCCGGAGAGTGGCGTCATAAACACTCCAGCCCTGACCCCATTCGACGAGGATGCTGATCTTTCCGACGTCCTGGGGAGCTTTCACGCTCCAGCATTTGCCCAGATTGCCAGCGGCCATACGCCTAACAATGCCGGTACTGGCTCTGCTGTCAACCCTCATTCCGCTATGCCTGTCAGACAAGAAGATGCGGTGGTCACCGTATCGGACGACTACGGCAATGATTCAGCTGTATTCAGTAAAGAAATCGCCGACCCAAAGCTGAAGCAGCGCGACGTTTCCGATGAGGTCACTTTCAGCCATTTGGAAATACCTAGCGCATCTGGCGACCTTGTTTCCCCTTCACACGAAATTAAACACCCTCCTGCCGGCCGCTTGGAGTCTCGCTGCACAACCTCTCTTCCCGAGGACATAGCCACCAATCACCCACCGCCGGACCTTACGGCACAGAAGTCCGGAAGTGACATTTGCCCACAACTCACCGAACTTGCTCTGGCCGTAGGCCCTGCAGCCAACGAAATTTCGCCACCTTCCAAGCCGCCCATACAAGCAGAGAACAGAGATCCCATCTCAAGCGATGAAAAGTCGGCAAGACCATCATGGTCACCGAGACTCCTGTCCATTGTCATACCGGTACGGAGTTGCCAAGCGCTATCACCCAGATTCCGAGACGAGTTAGTCTACCACTCCCCCGTTGATGGTACGGACGACTCATCGACATATGTTGCCTCAGACGATGGGTATGGTGACGAGTGGCCGGAGGAGACCGACGACGAGTGGCTGGAGGAGGTCGACGACGAGTGGCCGGAGGAGGCCGACAACCCGCTTGATCTCGACTATATTGATTCCAGTGACGACCCCTCAACTACATGTACAGCTCAGTCGAAATCCGCGACCAATCAGAATCGGAACGAAGAAATCATCGACCTCACCGGCGACGATGTGCCTGGCGAAAATGTGCCCGGCGACGATGTGCCCGGCGACAATGTGCCCGGCGACAATGTGCCCGGCGACGATGTGCCCGGCGACGATGTACCCGACCATACGGTCATTGACCTTACTAGCGACGATGTGCCCGGCGACAATGTGCCCGGCGACAATG
>Ga0247760_1003302_pt1 | contig 10690 bp, 2 predicted proteins | sample UWRJL171409R4_FD_179936 | JGI IMG/M metagenome (GOLD analysis project Ga0247760, IMG submission 179936) | Plant litter microbial communities from Arlington Agricultural Research Station in Wisconsin, United States - UWRJ-L171-409R-4 | ecosystem: Environmental > Terrestrial > Plant litter >...
GACCCACTTTTGATAATGAACCGACCAGTCCTAGGTCGAGTTGAATTTCCTTATCAGTTTTGACTGAATTTCCCATAGTAATTTTTTTTTAGACCACCCTTACAACAAATTGTCCTCCGGACAGGATAAATTTATAAAAGGGAAAGAATATATTTAAGTATCTTATTAAATAGTTAGATTACAGCCCTGAAAGTAACTTATAAGAATTAGTTCAAAATCTTAAATACCTAAACTTAATTATAAAGTTTTACTAAAAGAATCTAAATTAATTAAAGCTAATAATAGGAACTAGAAATAAGATAAGATCTGACATTTAAATTATTATATTAAAGAGTAAGATTACTATAAGACTTAAAGCCTGAGAAACGGTAGGAAACTCCTTAGTAAGTACAGGAGGATATTTATTAAAACCTAATTAAAGTTAAAAAGACCTTAGACCTAATAAGAAAGCTAGGCCTCTAGAGCTCCCAGCAAGCTCTACACGAAATTACACATATAGCAGTATAGAGAACTAAGACATTACAGACCAGTAACCTATAGGATAACTTACTCCTTATAACTAAAGGACTTACGTTTTATTACGGGCTTAGGGAAGGAGTTAGAGGGTAAAAAGCAATCTAATATACCCTAAGGTCTCTTAACCAGTTATATAGCAGTACGTAGTAGAAAAGAACGTCTATAAGAATAAGCGCTGTTAAGAAAGGAAGCTAGTAAATAAAAACAAAAAAAAAAAAAAAAAATGATAAAAAAAAGTTACAATTAAAAAATAAAAAAAAAATAATAAAAAAAAGTTATAAAATAAAAAAAAAAAATAATAAAATAAAGATAATAAAAAAAAAAAAAAAAAAAAAAAAAGAAGCTGCTAAAGGCTTAAGACTGGATTAAGTAGAGAAGTTAAGCCAGGTTCTAAACCTGTAGCGGAAGGCTCTTATAGGACTTAAACCCACAACCTCTCGCTAAAGGAAGTAAGTGCGCTGCCACTACGCTAAAGAGCCGTTTTATTAATTAGAGGAGGGGGGCTACGAATTAAGTTATAAAGTAACCGCACGTTGCAGAGACCCCGTTAGGAAGTTCCCCCAGTTAAAAGACTCCACGTCTTTAGGAGGAGCGTCCAGCCTAGCCTCCTTACCCTCTTAGAACTTTAATAACTCTACCTCGCAGCTAAACGCTTTCACAGCCCAGTCCTTAAAGCGAGACCGCTATTTGTAAAGGCGTACTAAACGTACTAACACCTTTTAAAGCTTAGCAGTAGCCTTGTGAAGCTGTTAAGTAGCAGACTTGATTTGCGAGTTAAGGTCCTGCTTTTTAACGAGAAGGGCTTTCAGCTTCGCTTCACCTATATTAAAGGCGTTGCACTGGGAGGGCCAGTACCTCTTTAGGTAGTGGTTATAACTGTTAAACTAGTTTAAAACCCGATAGATAAGTGGAGGGACAGCAGACTTGTAAAAAGAATAAAGGGACATTTTACTACTAAATGTGTAAATATAGGCTGTAAGGTTTAGATAACAGTTAATGCTTTTACCTTATTCCTATTTTAAGATCTAAGAGCTAGATACTTATTATATAGTAAAGTAGTGGAAGGAGAAACTTACCTTTTAAGTTCTTTATAGAAAAAAAACGTTAAAGAGGAGGAATTATATAATAACCCTGTAAGCTGTTACTTAAGCTAGGGTAACCTGATAAATCTCCTGTAGAAGGAACAGTGTAGGAAGATAGTATGTACAGTACTATATATTAAGCTAAGGGTATAAAGACTTAAAGCCCTTATAATTAATAAGGTACTGCTTATAGTATATTAAGTGTTTATACTATAAGTAGGAGAAACCTTATAAGCAGAACGCCTACATAATATAAAGTGCTTACTTTATAAGCACTTATAATACCGTAAGTAAGGTATAAAGTACCTTTTAGTTAGTTAATATAAATAGCTATAGTTATGCCTATAACCTCTGTAAGGGACTCTAGTTCTTTACATTAGTATTTAATTATTTATTTATATCTTACTATCCAGACTTACCTCTATGCATTATAATAATAACAACCTACAGTGACATTAAACCCCCCGTCTAGGAGTGCTAACTTAATAAGCCGTCTTCAGAACACCCCTTACCTGTTAGCGTCCTGCTATACGTTCTGTCTTAACTCGCGCTAGTCCTCTCAAGGCCTGTGTCGGGTGCAGGTCGTAATATAAATTTATTAAAGGGTTAATAGATAAGAAGAAGGAGTTAGACACCCTGTATAATTAAACGGTCGCTAAGCACTGCAATTCCCTTATAAAGTTACAGCGTGTTAAAACTTAATAGTACGTTATTAAGGTGAAGGCGATAAAAGTGTTTTCTCGTGAAGCCGAAGTTCTATCCTTTTAAAAGTAAGTAGAAATAGCGGACTTAGTCTGTGCTAGCTCCGTTCCTTAAGACTGGGACTCATTCCTTACTAGTCTCTTTTTTAAAGGGTTATTATAACCTGTAACAACTACTTAACTTAATTTATAACTTCTTTTTACTTTTACTATTTCTTTCGTACTAACTTCCTTTCTTAGCAGACATTTGTCACGTAAGCACGCTTTTTTACTACACACTGCTATATAACTGGTTTAGGAGATCTTAAGGTATACCGACTCGCTTTTTACCCTTTAACTCCTTCCTTAAACCCGTGGTAGAACGTAAACCCTTTAGCTATAAGGAGTAAGTTATCCTGTAAGCTGTCAGTTATAACTTTTTAATTCTCTGTACTACTGCATATGTGACTTTGTGTAGAGCTTACTGGGTTTAGAAACCCAGCCTCTTTATTAGGTTTAAAGTCCTTATAACCTTAACTAAAGGTTTTAATAAATGTCTTTCTATACTTACTAAAGAGTTTCCTACTACTTCTTAAGCTTTAAGTCTTATAATCTTAGTGTCGCGGCCTTCCCCGTCGAGTTAGGCAGCATCTAAAGCGGTAATAGATCCCTGTATGCCCCACATTACTCTTTACGTTATGATGTCCGGCTAGTTACACATCCTCTCCCTTATTCTCACCCGCAACTCTACTTAAACGTATCCACAGTTGACGTAACTACTGTCAGATGGCATAGCCCATTGGGTGGCGTGAGGCCTTGGGGCCACCTATGAGGCGTGACGCCTTAGGGCCACTTATGTGGCGTGATGCATGGCAATGCCACTGTACACCTCCTCCAGGGTAAAAAAGGTTAGTTTGGTACATCCCCCACTAATTTCCATCACAGGTTTAGATGCCACGAAAGGGGCGGCTTGGCCTTGCGCCTCCAGCTCTTTTAAGTAAAGCACACGCAGGTAAAATGTGTTAGACTTACTAAATGTAGCAGAGGGCTATTGGATTTATTTCCAGGAGGTAACCAGCTTATAGAAACTGCTAGAAAGAATACATCTGAGATGTGGCGTTGATGGCGTTAATGGCGTTAATGAATAGGGTATAGTTAGTAGGCAGGTCACCGCGCTAAAATTTATTACCCTGGTGGAGGTGTACCAGCCAGACTAAATATAACATAAAAGTCTATAAAGAAGGAGGCTCTGGCCAGAGTGCTAGAACCACTAAGAGCAACACAATTAAGCAATTGCAACTCTATCAATTCCACTAAATCTAAAGTGCTGTGTTTCTGACAACTACCCTATACCTCTGACAGGAGTCTGCGGAGAATGCTAGGTCTGTGACTCATTCCGTAACTCATTTATGAAAAAATCCACACCGTTCAAGAAATCCGGTTTTAGCGGGAGCCTGTGATGTTCTTGCGTCTAAACTAGAGATAGAAATCCTACTATCAATAAGTGTTTATTGTGAAGCGCTGAGCCTTAGTACAGCCCTGGTGAACCTCGGCCGCAGCGCTCAGGACTATGGAGGTGGGGCTCCGCCCCACTGGCAACCCTTAAATAAAGATATTCCCAGAAATGGTTAAAACACACACCTACAAACCACAACACTATACGTGTTAGAAAGAAAGGGGTTCTGGCTAGGGGCCAGAACACTACTGAGGTGTAATCCACTAAGCTGAATGGAACTCAGCAGAGCTGAACTCTGGTGTGGGAATCGGAGCCGAACGGAGCCGAGGAGAGCTGAACTGACGTAGTTAGTTTAGCTGGCAATAGCTACTATTTGCCACCAACACTGCCACCGTTCACAAGATATAATAAAGGCTCTCTGGCAAAGCTAGAGAGCTACAGCAGCATAAGCGATCAGATGCAATATAATCGTAACGTTATAACCCTGTCGTTTCTACTAAATCCAGAGTGCAGTGTTTCTAACACGTTTATTAAGACCAGATTTATTAATAAATATCAGCTAATATTAAAACTTTACTCGGCTGCTCCCCCATCTACCACCACCGTACCGCTACAACTCTCACACCAGTACTAACCTTCTAATCATACTCGCCGCGAGCAACAAAGCAGCCGTGTTAACGCTGAAAAACCCACACCAGCAGTCAGGATAACAATACGTCTCTAATACGTACGATGCAATACAAGCGGCGCGGAACACCGGGAACATGATCTCGGTCGTGTGGATCCCAACAAGTGCTGAAAATGCGCTCCTGAAAATTGCTAAGGACAAAGCGAGGGAAGCAACCCAACAGAACGCTACGCAACATGCCTAAAAACCGGGGATGCAATCAACAACCCTCCGTATCGCGCAGGCTAAGCAGGCGTCAGCCAAATGTTTACCAAAGAGTAAGTAGGTACTCTAAAAGAGTAAATGCAACGTTACCAAGCAAACGCACTTAGCTACTGTACAACCGCCTGTCACAAAAGGAGGCCGGCGTGCTCGTGCAGCTCAGGACGCGCATGGCCAAGCTCAACATATACCTTCACCGCATTAAAGCAGCATCGTCGTACCAGTGCGCATGCGGACAAGCAAGAGAGGCAGCTAAGCACTTCCTATTTCAATACAGACAATAGACCAAATACTAAGCAGAGATGCTCCCATACACAGATACCTACAGGAGTAACCTCTCCTTCTATCTAGGAGGAAAGTCGCCATCAGATAGCAAGAACTGGCGCCCGAATATGTAACCGGTGCAAGCAACGATACGATTTACAATTTCCACAGGGCGTTTATCACCACCATAACCAACACCACCCATTTCGTGCCGCGCCGAGAAAACACGCTTCAACCGCCAAGGATAGGACATTAAACACTTAGAGACTGGAGTTGAAGCTGGCTTGCTCATGTCATCACTAACCCACAAATACCAGCAGAGAAAAGGGCAGAAGAAGTCAGGACATAAGCCGGAAAGGAGGATGTACAGGCTTTGGGAGGCAAGGATCCATTTCAGGCAATGTATTAGTAGATTACTGATAGTTGCCCTTTCTGGTTAAGCCCGCCGGGCGGAATAAACCGTGTGTATGTGTGTGTGTAGTTAGTTAAACATAAAACCTAAGGACGGTATGTATAGAGAATAATATGTTAGGATTACCGTTAAGCCGGTTTATTTCTGATTAAATGCACGCTATGCACACCCTGGCCGACCGATAAGACTGGCCGCAAAGTGCTGGTTGGGTACAAGAGCGACTGGAGAAGAACTAACATTGCCCGTTCATTCCATAACATATGTGAAGAAAGCAAGGTAGGGAATGGATTGAGTTCTGAACGTGGTGCAGTTTAACGAAACGAGTTTGAATATGTGTTAAACGAAAATCCAAATATCCACATAATCGTCAGAGGAGCCCAAAAGAAAGCCAACTTATCCATGCCCGAATTTGTTGCCACACAGTTCTGCCCTCATTCTCACGGTGCACGTTCTCCATCTCCCGCTGCTTTGAATCATAATTTGCAATCAGATCTTCCGTTTGCTTCTTCAGATCCTCGACTTGGTCCACGGCCTGCCTCAAACTCTGCTGCAGCTGCTTGCACTCCTTTTGGAGTTCCGCGAACTGCTCACTCTGTCGTTGAAACTTCTCCATGGCTTCACTAACCATATTGTGCTCTGCTTCTTGCTCTTCCTCTCCCCTTCCCTTCTGTCTTTGCACCTCGCTGACCCGGTGTCTGTTCTTTGACGTCGACGACTGAGATGCTGCCCTTTGAGCTGGAACTGCCATCTGGCCCTGGATGAAATCCTGGGCTGTTCTCAACTCGTGCAAAGTCTCCCGGGCGCATTCACCTTTGCGTTGCAGCTCTGAAACAATTTCAGTGTCGGAGGTGATAACGGTTTGCAGAGTGGTGGAATTCTTGTCCAGGGCCCCTGCCAGCATCGTTAAGGATGCCTCAGGAAACACCACGCATAGCAGAAGTTTGTAAAGGAGCGAGAGTAAATCGAATTTCGTAGCCGAAATGACCATTTCATTAGCCCTCAGTTCCCCTGCGGCCGTCTTAGATGCTGATTTGCACACTTCAGTCTGTTCTGCTGCTTTATATAGAAGGCACTGGATCTTCTCAAAGGCTTCGTCCAATGGCATGTCGTCCAGTGCTTCTGCAAGTTTAACGGCATCTAAAATACGATCGTTAGTTACCGCAACAGCTCCAGAGCCGTAAAGTATCAAGGCCGCTTACCAGGCGCTAGTGTCTCACGACGGTCGTCTCGGATCGCCTTTCTGAGCCGGCGGACCGCTTTTCCCCTGCCCTCGCCGTATATAGGCGGTATGCAAACCTTAAAGATACCTAGCAGAGAGTACGCATAATCTTCTTCGCGAGTAGTCTCACGGTTCTCCGCCCATTGGAAGCGCTCCTCGACGCCAAATTCAGTGAGAGGATCTCCGCGAAGCGCTGTAACGGCGATACCGGTAATCTCGTGGATCTGCTGCTGCAAGGAAGTTTTGTCACCAAGGAGTGTGCCATCCCGAGCGAAGAACTGGACCGAAGCCGGGGCAAGAAGCTCCTGAAGAGTCCAACCGCGAGTGAACCATCTGCTTACGCGGAAAGCCGACTCCCAAGGTGGACTGGACGACTGGCTGCTTTGTTTACACCCCGTGACCGAAACATCCGACAGGTACACGTAGCAGTGGGAAGCGTTGTGATACCAGGTAAACATAGAATTGATGGCCTCGGCGACTTCAGTATTATTCGTCTTGTCGATACAGCAAGTATCAACCCAGAAGTGCTGCAAGCCGTGACGTTGGGACTGATCTGCGCAGAAGCGAATCTTGTCGTAACCAGCTTTATTCGTCGAACTTCCCCCTACTAAATCTTCGTAGGTGACTTCTTCGAGATTGGGTCCCCATGTGTGCGAAAGTATAGTATACTGGGGGATATCGTTGCCGAAGTCCTCGGTTAGGCTGATCGTGCCACTAGAGTCGCATCTTAACAGTCGCATTGTTCTCCGTGGGACCACTGGGCAGGGGACGGCAACCCCTGACCTACTGATGTAGCGGTTAGATGGAGTTTCCAGTATGCTGAACTGCTTGATCAGCGGGATGTCTCTATTGACCCCGCCTGGTCAAGACCCCCGCACTTAGGCAGCAATGAGGGTCGATGTTTAGGCATGCTGCCACGTGATCTCGGTCGCATAACACAGTGCAGGATATCCTCGAAAGTGGCGATAGGCACGGTACCTAAAGCATCCTGTCATCTCTTGTGTTGCTAGGGCTTCGGGGTTGACGAGACCATTGGGAACGTTGTGAAGGAACTTCAGCTCATCAGCCCCCTCCTCGCACTGGAATTCGAAGCGAACCGGGCATGTGTCCAAGAGTCGGAGCAGCGGAGGACGCAAGTAGAGACAGTATGATTATTAGAAAGAAGTTCAAATAGAGTTTTGTTGAATTTTATGTCATATTTCCCAGTTCTCACCCGAACTTCCCCCACTTTCAGCCCTTGGAGATCTGCGTCGCGTGTGCCAACATGGGACCCTGGCCCCGGCATTCCTGAAACGCGCCCAAATCTCAGCCGGTGAAAAGCAACTCCCTCGCTGCAATCGGATCGACGAAGTTTTGCAACAATCCAACATCTTCAACTGTATCCTGTCGTCTAGCTTCGTTCCTCAAGGCTCTTTAGGCAAACCGCTTGCGTTTTTGCGTCTCCTGTATGCTCTACCCTCAGAACAAAGACCCACAAATACTCGTCAGTTTTCGTCATGTGTTCTCGCGTTTGTTAGTAAATGGCTCTGTGACGACCCGCAGGCTAACACTGTAGCCGGTGCAGGTCGGGCAAGGATGGTGCGACAGAAGGCCTATTAGTCAGGAATGCGGCAGGATCATTCACTTAGCGAGCCAATAGGACGCCAGGAAGTAGACCTCTCTGCCAGGATTGCCTCCTCCTACTGAAGCACTAAGAGCCGAGGCAGCTGGTCATGGTGTTCCAGCAGTAGATCTAGCTGAACGAGAGCGGTCTCCGTTGTTATATTATATAAAGTGAACAAATACGAAGAACGTCGAGTGCCCCATTACAACCTTCCACGGGAACCCGCTGGAAAGGCCAAGTACCTGCCGGCGTTATTGCACTGTGAAAGGTATGGTATGGTACTTCTTGTACAGAATGTCAGCAATGCAAAAGCCGGCAAATGTCAGCCACTTTTAACGTCGCGATGTACCTTACCGCTTCTACAGTACAGCTAGTCTACAAGTGCTGACTTTATTATAGCCAAAATTTCAGCCTTGCAGTTAAAGCAGAGTTGTTAATTATTATCATAAGTTCTGCAGTTATCAGCAGATCAGTTTGTGCAAGATACAGTACATGTTAGGTGGTAATCGGCTTACTATGGGAAGCCCCATACTAAGGTACCGTACGTTAGTAGTGGGTACATATGTATAGTAGAGTCTGAAACTAGTGTGTACAGTTCCAGGAATTTCTCTACGGCCTATTTCGCCACTGATTTAGGCTAACACAGGATGTCACAGGCTGCTTTATACAGCCACGCGTTAGCTAGCTACAACTGGAACCTACATTAACTGCTTTTACTACTAATAAGTCTTAAAGCTGATGTTATACCTTTACATGCAGAGGGAGTCTTAACACATTGTATCATCTGTAAGTAAGGCAAAAATGGCTGGCAAGGAGAATATTTCGGCACCGAAACTTTAAACACTAATTTAGGTCTTAACTGGTATAGCAGTATATATGGGATAAGTCTAGAAATGGTAGAATATATTATTACGACCCAATTATAACCAAAAGTGAAGCGCAAACCAGGAGGGGCTAGGTTCCGACCGATTACTAAGTCGCCTTACAGGCCAATTCGGGAGGACCTGCAGGTCTATGTGTAGACCTAGGTGACGGAGAGATCGGATCCCCAGATACTTTAGTATATAAATTACATTATATATACCATGCGGAGCACAAACGCGGTGAAGCTGAAAACAGCTTATGCGATTGTCTGTCACGACCCAAGTAGCTCTATAAGAGGAGCACAGGCTAAGAGGATTTAAGCTCCAACTAATCGTTCTGTAAAAAGTACTAAATCCCTGAGTGAGGTCCCAGGGTCCTGGAGCAGGAGGCTCGGGACCTTAAGACAACGGGGGCACCTCAGCATATAACCACCCATAAAATTGCCAGGAGCGAAAGTGAGGAATGGAGCGCCCCGTAGCGTAGCGAAGGTATTACAACCTGCACCCGACACAGGCCTTAAGAGGACTGGCGTAGGTTAAGACAGAACGTATAGCAGGACACCAACAGGTAAGGGGCGTTCCGAAGACGGCTTATTGAGCTAGCACTCCTAGACGGGGGTTTAATGTTACTGTAGGTTGCTGTTATTATAATGCATAGAGGTAAGTCTAAACAGTAAGACACAAATGAATAATTAAATACTAACGTAAGGAACCAGAGTCCCTTACGGTGGTTATAGGCATAACTATAACTATTTATACTAACTAACTAAGAGGTACCTTATACCTTAATTACTATACTCTCGTTAAGAGGCAGTAAGTAGAGTGATTACCTTTTGGGGTTGCTCACCTTGATTACTGGGTCTTGGTGAGATTAGAGTGAGCAAATAACGATTAGTCGTAAGGGCTTTAGGTCTTTACACCCCTGGCCTAGTGTGCAGTACCGTGTATACTGCCTTTCTACACTGTTCCTTCTACGGGGGATTTATCAGGTTGCCCTGGCTTAAATAACGGCTTATAGGGTCGTTATATAATTCCCCCTCTTTAACATTCTTTTTCCATAAAGAATTCCGGTAGGCTCCTTCTTTCTATAACGCGACGATACTTGCTAATAGAGTAAAGAAGAACAGGAAAAGCACTGCCCCTTTATCCACCGTTTACCGTACTGCTTCTGCAGAATTTATTTTGACTTTTAGCATTATAATGCTTATAAAGTGCAGTCGTTATTAACGCTTGGAACTGGCCGACTGTAAGGTAGCCAGTAAAAGTAAGTCGTGTAGCCACTGTGTAGTGGCTGGTGGGACTGTATACTTGTCTTATAACGTTTACGGAAACGACTTATCCGTCCTCTACTAGGTTCTGGACGAAAAGAAGCGTCTTAACTCTAAGGAACGCGACACCTTTATAAAGCTCCTTTATATTAAGGACTAGCAGAAGTCCTTAGCTGCTTATACTGACGAGCTCTTCGGCTACGAGTTGGAGATTATTGCTGAAGAGGAGCGCTTAACGTAGGAGGTGACTGTACCAGTTCCTAAGTTTAATTAGGGAGGTTTCCTAACGGAGCTGGTGTGTAGTCCTCTTTCTAGGGGGTTACCACAGCCAGTAACTTCTTCTTAACTTAGTCTGTTACTCTTCTCTTTTAATAAACGAAAACGGCCTTTCCTGGCGTAGCGGTAACGCACCTGCTTGTTCTCTTTTTGCTGACTTTT
>Ga0247760_1003304_pt1 | contig 10688 bp, 4 predicted proteins | sample UWRJL171409R4_FD_179936 | JGI IMG/M metagenome (GOLD analysis project Ga0247760, IMG submission 179936) | Plant litter microbial communities from Arlington Agricultural Research Station in Wisconsin, United States - UWRJ-L171-409R-4 | ecosystem: Environmental > Terrestrial > Plant litter >...
AGACAGGAGGGGGAGGAGGGGGTTGAGGGAGGGGAGGTGGTTCCGAGTCAGCAGGCGAGGTGGGTGGGGGAGTTGATGGCGGAGGGAGAGGGTGTTAGGGGGCTGCCGAGGCAGATGGAGGTGTTGGGGAGGTGCTATGATTCGAGGGAGTTTTGGAGGGTGTTTGGGTTGGTTCCGCTGAAGGCGAGGGTGTAGCAGCAGGTTAGCAGAGCGGTCGGCGTTACACTCGGTATCTCAGGCGCGGGACGACGCGGTAGGGCTCGCCGCGCTACGGTTGTTATCTCGGGTGTGGGATGGGCGTGTGTTGTGGTACTTGAGATTCTGACAGCTTTTCTAGAAGAATGGAACCGCAAGCTTCGGAGCGGCGGTTTGCCTTCCAATCTCAGAACTTTGTGATACTTCCAGCCTTCTTGTGCTTGTTTCCAGAGCAACGAATTTCCGAATATGGTTGAGGAGTTGTCGTGATAGCCAAGGCGTCGACGGGCTAGGACACTGCCTCACTAGAAGTCGCGACCCCACAACCGATCGACCTGATCGCCGATCATGAAGACCACGTGCACCCCCAATTGTAACCATGCCACAAAACATCCATTTCCTTACTAATTTCTATAAAACAACATGTTTTCTACATCTCCTCGGCGCGACGAAGGCTCTCCAAGCCATGGTATATAACCTCCTGAGCCTCCTCCATCGCAGGGGTGGGGTCTACGCACGTGGTGACTCGCCTCCGCTTTAGGGGCTTTTGCGAAGCCTCCTTAGCCGTAACGATGTCGCCTATCCTTACAAACTTACCGTTTGGAGGCTCTTTCACCTTCTTCCTACTATGTAGTTCTGTAGCCCTTAAATCCTCCTTTAAACACGCGTTTTCGGCTTCTAATAACGCCATCTTTACGTTGCTTTAATCTAACGCCTTCCCTGCCTTGTAAAGAACACTCCTTACGGTTCGATTAGTAGGGCTTACATACCCCCTAGCGTTATTAACGGCCTAGAGAATATTACAGCTTTTTTACAGAGTTTTAACAGCACTGTCTATAGAGATAGGGGCTATCTTAAGGGTTTGCGGCCGTTTAGGGGGAGGGGGTGAGTTTCTAATTAATGCCTTAAGATCACTAAGGACTTAAGAGGGGTTAAACAGCTATATACCAGTCTTTTTAAAGCCGCTTTTTACGTTAGTAAGGCTTATACCTTCCCTAGAGGTATCCCTATAGGTTAGAAGGAAGCGTTATTTATAAGCTGGTGCTAAGCCTTAATAAGCTGTAAGTGGCTTTATTTGTTACCTATAGTAGGTTTTAAGAGCTGAGAAAACGCTGTGGTTTAAAGGCTAAGTTTTATAGGAGGTATAGGCTAGTAAGAACAGTACTTAAACTTTATTCTTAAAAGCTAAGTAGGTTAATTTTTCCAGTTTATAACTTAAGTGGGGATTTATAATAAGAAGGCGTTATTCCGTAGAGTCTGTAAGTTTGGTTTCCAGTAGATAGACCTCCTTAAACCATTTTAAGGCTATCTTTATATTACTGAAGTTAGTAAGGGAGTAATTATACTTCTAATTATGGATATCAGGCTAGTTTTTAACCCACTTAGGATATTACTGTCCCTAAAGACTTGCCCTTGTAAAGATAATAATTAGAGTTAGCCTCTGGCTGTCTGTAGTGACTGTCTTTAAAATAGATACTTAAGTAGTTCTATCGGAGGACTGAACGAGGGCTCTAGGTGTAAGAGAATTACTTATAACAGTCCCAGCTGCTGTCTTGCCCTCTTATATGCTGTATTTATCTATATTAGTAATGTTAGTGTGACGGATGTATTACGACCTGCACCTGACACAGGCCTTGAGAGGACTGGCGCGGGTTAAGACAGAACGTATGGCAGGACGCCAACAGGTAAGGGGCGTTCCGAAGACGGCTTGTTAAGCTAGCACTCCTAGACGGGGGGTTTAATGTCACTATAGGTCGCTGTTACTATAATGCACAGAGGTGAGTCTGAACAGTAGGACATAAAATGAATAATTAAATACTAGCGTGAGGAACCAGAGTCCCTTATGGTAGTTATAGGCACAACCATAACTATCTATACTAACTAACTGGGAGGTACTTCGTACCTTACTTATAATGTCGTAAGTGCTTATTATGTAAGCACTTTACATTACGTAAGTGTTTTATTTATAAGGTTTTTCCTACTTATAATGTAAGCACTTAATATAGTGCAAGCAGCACCTTATTAGTTATAAGGGCTTTAGGTCTTTACACCCCTAGCTCAGTGTGCTTAGACAGTATATACCGTCTTCCACACTATTCCTTCTACAGGGGATTCGTCAGGCTGCCCCGGCCTAAGTGACAGCCTATAGGGTCGTCACACAATTCCCCCTCTTTAACATTCTTTTCCCATAAAGAATTTAAAAGGTAAACTTCTTCTTTCACTACTCCACCATGTAACAAGTGTCCAGCTCCCGGGTCTTAAAACGGGAACAGGGTAAAAGCACTAACCGCCGTCTAAACCTTACAGCCTACACACATGTGTTTAGTGGCGAAATGTCCCTTTATTCTTTTTATAAGTCTACTAACCCTCCGCTCGTCTGTCGCGTTTCTAACCAGTCCGACAGTTATAACTACTGTTTAAAAAGGCACCAGCCTTCCCAGTGTAACGCTTTTAATATTAGTAAAGCGAAGTTAAAGGCTCTCCTTATTAAAAAGCAAAACCTTAACTTACAAGTCAAATCTACTACCTAGCAGCTCCACAAAGCCACTACTAAGCTTTAAAAGGCGTCAGCACATCTGGCACGTCTTTATAAGTAACAGTCCCGTCTTAAGGACTAGGCTGTGAAAGCGTTTAGTCGTGAAGTAGAGTTACTAAAGTTCTAGGAAAGTGAGGAGGTTAGGTTAAACGCTCCTCTTAACAACGTAGAGTCTTTTAACTAGGGGAACTTTCTAACAGGGTCTTTATAATAAGTAGTTACTTTATAACTTAGTTTATAACTGCCTTCCTCTGTAAGAGGTTATAAGTCTAACTTTTTTACTTATTTCTCTTTTATTAACTTCTTTTCTTAATAACACTTATTTTTATGTAAAGCTTGTCGGGAGCTCCAGAGGCCCAGCCTCCTTATTAGGTCTAAGGTCCTTACAACCCTAGCTAAAGGTTCTAACAAATGTCCTTCCGTACCTATTAAGGAGTTTCCTACCACTTCTTAAGCTCTAAGTCCTATAGTAGTCTTACTCTTCAGTATAGCAGTTTAAATGTCAGATCTTATCTTATTTTTCTAGTTCTTATCGTTAGTTTTAATCTGTTAGGATTCTTCCAGTGGAACTCCACAATTAGGTCTAGGCACTTAAGGTTTTTAACCGGTTCTTATAAGTTACTTTCAGGGCTGTAATCTAACCATTTAATAAGATATTTAAACGTGTTCTTTCCCCTTCGTAAATCTATAACTTCCTTAACGTCGTACTTATCTTCATCAGCGTTAACCTCAATTTTCTTTTCCAGAGGAACTCCCTTTAAGGTAGGTTCCAGAAGCGAGATGTGAAAAACCTTAATCCACACCTTTATACTGGTGGGTAAGTTTAGTTTATAATTAAAGGTAGCGACCTTTTTCTTAATCCGGAACGGTTTATACCTTTTAAAATTAAACTTCTTACTAGGTTGTTTTAAATATAGGTTTCGTAAAAAAAGGTAGACGTAATCCCCCTCCTAAAGAGTCAGTCCCTTAACTTGTTTATTATTATAATAGAGTCTTTTCTTAAATATTAATTACTTAATTCGGTGTTTATCAGTAAACTTCTTCATTCGTTTACATGTGAACTTAAGTTCGGCTTGTAAATGGTTATACAGTTCTTACATTTAGTCTGCACGGACTGTGGCTTAAGGGGCGCCAGTAGGTAGGCTTTAACGGAGCTTAGGCTCTTTACTGTAATTGGTGAAGAATGGTAATATACTTATTAACTTAACTAGCGTTATATTATAAGTTATTTATACTGTTAGTAATAACTTAAACTAATTATCTTATTTAAAGTTAACGTAGGCTTAAAGATACGTTATAAGTATTTAGTTAACTTACTCCGTTTAGTTATCTATCTATAGGTGGAATGCTGTTAAAAGTTTACTCTTTATACCTATTCTTTATATTAATCCTTACTAGAACTTCGACATAATTAGCTTATCTTAATCTGTAACGATATTATCTAGCTAGAGGTGTTATAAAACTACCTCTTTCTTAAATATATAAGTGAGTTGCTCCACTGTTATGTTCTTCGAGGTTAGTAAAAAGTAAGCCCACTTCGTTAATCTGTTAACCATTATAAGGATCTAGTTATAGGTAACTTTTATAACAGAGTCTTTAAACTCTGGGATCTTAATGACGAAGTTAAGTAAGATTAAACTTTATAGCGCTTATAGTACAGGGAGTGGTTTAAGAAGCTTATAAGGCTTATAGTGTCGATTCTGCTTCTAGTGGCAGATATTACAGTTATTAACCACTTCCTTAACTAGCTTCTTCACTTCTAGGAAGGTGTACGCTTACTGGGCTTATATTAGAGTCTTAGCTTAGCCTATATGTCCTTTAAGTTAAGACTTGTAGACTTGCTGGACGTACTCCCTTCTCTTAACTAGGTTATAAATGTACGGTTTCTCTTAATATTAGAGCTTTACTCCTGGTTTAGGCACACCGTCTACACTTTCTAATAGCTGTTCTAGCTAATAACTGGTTTCGTTATAGTTTAGATATACTGGGCACTCTTTACCACAGTCTTATAAATACCCTGAAAAGTCCTTTAAGGGACATTTATATTTACAGGTTCCTTTTATTAACCTTTTTACTTAAAAGTTTTATTATTACTAATAAATGTTATACTTTATTTATAAGTTTATATAGATGTTAATAGTTTATTCTAATGTCTAGTTATCTGACACTTATAACGTATACTCTAATGTGCCGTTTTTTACTTTATTAAATATAGTAATGGGGATTAGGACTAGATTAGCATCCTTATAATCCTGCCTTTAATTAAAAGCATTAGCTTACTTATTATCTTTTCCTTTAACGTGGTGAATTTAGAAGTAGAACGGGGCTATTAACTCTACTTATTATACTTACTGTAAATTAAGTTCTTTAATTAGGAAGTATTAGAGGTTATTATAGTCTAAAAAGATTTAGACCAGTTCTTCTGTGCCATTTAAATACAGTACTTATTTAGTAAAGTATTAAATGATCACCATTAGTTCCTTATCGTGGATTAGATATTATAGGGCTGGCCTGTAGATTCCTTTTAATAAAAAGGTAATTAGGTGGCGTTTCTTATTGTCCTAGACTTAGTTAAGTTCTCCGCTAATTATAAACTTTAAGGAGTCAGTCTTAATTTAGAAAGGCTTTAAGAAATCGGGGAGGGTTAAGACTGGTACTGTAATAAAGGCGTGTTTAAGGTCCTTAAACGCCTTTTACTATCTTTTAATCCACTTAAACAGCTTTCCTTTACCTGTAAGTTTGTGAAATAGTTTTACAATCTTTATAAAATACCTGACAAAACAGTAATAGAAATTTATAAAGTTAATAAAGGCTTATAACTCTTTTTAGTTCTTTAGAGTAGGTTAGTCCTTAATTACCTTTATCTTCTTTAGTTATATTTTAAGCCTTTTAGGGGTTACTTTAAACCTTAGATAGTTTAGTTCCTAGACGTGGAAATGGCTCTTCTTTAAGTTTACTATTAACTTCACTTTTTTAAGAGCTGTTAGAACCTGTTATATATGTTTTTAGTGTTCTTTTAAAGTTTCGGAATAAATTAGAACGTTGTCTAAATATATAAAGATAAACCTGTTAAGGAAGGGGTAGAGAACATTATTAATAAGGCCTTAGAAAGTTGTAAGGGTGTTTATTAATCTTATTAACATAATATAGTATTAGTAATACCTGTTATAAGTCTGAAAGGCTGTCTTATATTCGTCTTTTTCCTTTACTTTAATATGGTTGAATCTTATAAGGAAATTAAGGTTAGAGAACCAGTTTACTTTAGTAATCTATTCTCACATTTCCGTAATAAGTGGTAATAGGTAGTGATTCTTAATTATATCCTTATTTAACGTTTAGTAATTAATAATTATACGTAGTTTACTATCTCCCTTTCTTAAAATAAACAGTATTAAATACCTTACTGGTAATTAAGATTTTATAATAAACCTGTTCTTCAGATTCTTATTAACGTACTCCCTTAAGGCTTTTACCTGTTAGGGGTTTAAGTGGTAAGGCTGGAAGCTACAGAGTTTTGCTCTTGGCTTTAGCTTAATTTCATAGTCCTATAATCTGTAGTCTAGTAATTACAGTATCTTTTTTCAAAACAGGGTAAACTTCCTATACTCTATAAGTACCTTAGATAAGTTAACTCCTTCACTTACTTATAGATCAGCTTCTTACTTCTTTCTACCTTTTAAATCGTTATTTAAGTAATATAGTAAACCTTTTAATCCTTTAACTGTCTTTATAAACCTAACTTAAACTGTGCTTAGTTCTGAGGGTTTAGCGTGCTTTTAAGTACTTTATGTAACTTTAAAGTGGTTTAATACCTTTTTAACTTTCTTTAAACGGTGATTACAGTTAAGGGACTTACTAAAGGTAAGGTGGTTACTCCTTTAGTTAATTACAGGGTTATACTTTTCTAGCTAGGGTAAACTTAGGATTATGTTATACCTTACCACTAGTATAACGTTAAAGTCCACTTATTATTTATCCCTATTCACTTTAATTAGGAGTGGTAAATAGTAGGTGACTTTACTGTTATTATACTAATACAGGCTTCCTTCTCCATTTTAAATGAGAATAACCTTTTTATACTCTTCGTTAAGGAGTTTCCTTCGGTTAACTAATAAGGGGTATATTAGGTTAGAAGCACTTCTGTTATTAATCACTACTTTTACCTTAAACGGCCTCCCTCTTCTATCTGTTATGTTAACACTAACAGAATAATATTTATACTCCTTTAACATCTAAGTTATAATAATTATCTGTCTTAAAGGTCTTATCTAGCCTAACCTCTAAATACCTCTCCTTCTTCTTAAGGTTTTTACTAACTAGCAAACTACTAGTTTCTAGCCCTTTTAAAGGGCCTATAACCTTTTCCTAATTCTTTCTAAAAAAACAAGCAGCTTTAGTAAACCTAACGATTAACCTTTCTTAAGTTTTCACACTTTAGCGTCCAGTTAACTTCAAATGGTATAATATTCTTAAAATCCTTAATAAGTCGATAATACGCTTTACAAGCTTAGATTACAGTAATATCTTTTTACTCTTAAATCTGTTAATAGTTTTCCTACTTTTACTACTCTCTAGCTTTTCCGTTAAGATATAACAAGCACGTTATAATTAGGTAATTATTAAGTACCCCTCTTTGCCAGCACGTTACAGGGGCTTAATTAACTACGGTAACCTTTTATTTATTACTAGATTCTTTTATTAGGGAGTAGGAGACTTAATAGTAAGCTAGTTCCAACTTTATCCTTATAACAGCGTAATCCCGTCTCTATATACTTAAGAAGTGGTTATAAAGGGCCTTAAGCCTATAATGCTAGTTAAAAGTGTAGTTATTATATATACAGTTAATCTACAGTATATCCTTATAGTTAAGATAGTTAATGTTAACTGTAAGTGCTGTAGTTATGGAGTACGGAATAGGGGAAGAGGCACTTTATTCCTTCTCTTCCTCCACTTACCTTTAGGTACGTTATTTCTCCTAAACCTTTTCTTAAAACTCAGGTAGTAATAACCCAGCTTATTCTTCTACAAAATAATCCTCTTTAATAAGGTAGTGTTTAAGTTAATTAACGAAGCGAACTCTATTATAGAGTTACAACTTAATCTCTACTACTCTGTCTTTAAACGTTACAGTAAGACTTTTAATTTATAAGTCCTTTATTTCATCTACTAACTTTTAATATTTTTCCTTTAACTCTTAAACTCTCCACTAATATACTTACTTTATACCTTCTTAAAAGACCTTTAAAGTACCAGTCTAAAGTACACCAGCCTTAATACAGGGTAGCTATTTAAGCTATCCTTCCTTTAAGGAGGTGAGGGTGCTAATCCACTTAACATACTTAAAACGTTTAAGAGTCTTAAGGGGTACTGTTAAAAAGAACTTCTATTTCTTCAGTTTAATTCTCTTAACTTACTCTCTTTTACCTTTTAAGGCTTACTTTACTATTTAAGTAGCCTAAAAGGCTAATTTTTTAACTCCTTTTACTATCTTAATAATTTCTAAGTTAAGGTCCTTCTTAAACTTCCTTAATTCTTAAGCTTATAAGGTAAGGTTTTTAAGGCTTATAATAGCTAACTAAAACATTTTTTCTTAAAGTCAGTCTTTTATAACTTACACCTCTAATAATTCTAAGTTTCCACTTTAGAGTTAGTCTTCTACAGCTTATACCTCTGTAGCTAACTTTTTTAAGACACCCTTAAGGACTGGATATATTACGTCTTAAGGTTCTTTATCTTCTTCCTTATCCCTTAGGTTATACTTATCTATTTAAGTGTAGTCTTCTTCGTTACCTGCTATCCTGATATAGACGTCTCTGGAGTTAAACTTAACGTGCTTTTCTCCTTTTAGAACAGGTTTCTAACTAACTTACTTTAGTGATAGGCATTACTGTGCTATATGTCTTTTCTTATTATAGTTAAAGTACTGGACCTGGGACAGGTCCTTAAACTGTTTCTGCTATTACTGTCGTTACGGTTTATTACAGTTAGGTTGGTTCTAACAGTTTACTATGCTAATATCTATTGGCCTGGGGTGATGACCTGTTATGGTTAACTGGTTTCCCTTTTTAGGTTTGTTTAGCTGGTAAGGGGTCTGTTCTTTCTAGAAGTTCTTTTAATAATGGTGATTATAGTACTGGTTGTCGGCCTTAATGGCTATCTTGACTAGTTCTTACAGATGGTCCGGTCGGTCTTTTTAGTAAAGGTCTCCAGTGACGTGTTCCTTTAAACTGCTTTAGAATAGCATTATTAGGGCCTTTTAACTAAGCTTAGTCTTTATTATTTCCAGTTTAAAGCGCGTAGAGAACTTAAGGATTAAGGACGTCTGTCTTAGGGTTATAAGGTGTTACTTAGCCCGTTTAGGGGTGTTTAGTTCTTTAAACTTAATCTGGAGTTAGTTAATAAAAACGTTAAAGTTGTCGAAAAGGGCCTAAGTCTTAGGGGCCTCCTTTCACGCCCTGTTTATAGAGAGGTTGTTAATTGTCTTTATATAAGGTTTATACTAGTGAGCGGTTACTCTATCTAGTAGGGCTTTAGTGAACTTAACTTTTCCTTCTTTTTTAAAGAACTGCTTATCGTAATAGGTGACGTAACTTTAGAGCTGGGTTATTTAGGATTTTAGTTACGTAAAGTCTCCCTTAAAGCGTGAGGGTGGAGGGAGCTTTATTTGTTTCTTCTATAAGCCTTTAAGGTTGTTATTCTCTAGCTTAATAACGTTAAGTTAGGCTTAAAGTTTCTTAATAAGATTAATATAACTCTTAATGTTTTTAAGGAAGGCTTTGTTAAGTTCCTTAACCAGTCCCTACTAGTTAAGGTTTAAGTTTTTAAGGCGTGTAGTTAACTTGTTAATAGTAGGGAGCTAAGGTTAGGCTTACGCCTCTTTAATCTCCTTTCCTTTTCCAGAGGTTGATATGTTAATAGGAGAGAGGTAATGTCTGGGAATTTAACAAACAGCATTTAGAACTGTAATATTAATATTATATTATAACTTATACCTAATATAGGCCTTAAGAGGACTGGTGCAGGTTAAGATAGAACATATAGCAGGACGCTAACAGGTAAGGGGTGTTCTGAAGACGGCTTGTTAAGCTAGCACTTTTAGACGGGGGGTTTAATGTTACTGTAGGTCGCTGTTACTATAATGCACAGAGGTGAGTCTGAATAGTAGGATATAAAATGAATAATTGAATATTAGCGTGAGGAACTAGAGTCCCTTACGGTGGTTGTGGGCATAACTATGGCTATCTATACTAACTAACTGGGAGGTACTTTGTACCTTACTTATAGTGTCGTAAGTGCTTGTTATGCGAGCACTTTACACTGTGTAAGCGTTTTGCTTGTAAGGTTTTTCCTGCTCGCGATGCGAGCACTTGGCATGGTGCGAGCAGCACCTTATTGGTTGTAGGGGCTTCGGGTCTTTGTACCCCTGGCCCAGTGCGCCTAGACGGTATGCACCGTCTTCCGCACTGTTCCTTCTGCGGGGGATTCGTCGGGCCGCCCCGGCCCAAGTGACGGCCTGCAGGGTCGTCACAGGATGGCTTTAAACTTTAAGTGAAAGCTGAGAAGGCTGTAGAACTCCTTATAAGCCTCCTTTGTAGAACCACGCTTCCTTACGCTTTCTAACAGTACTAACTTCTTTGTTTTAACACACGTGTGGCGTGCTAGGAAGCGGTCTACCTAACGGTAGCTAATAGGGGTAAAATCACCTCCTTTAGCGAGGATTATTACAGCTATTCTAATAATCTAGGCCTTGCTTGGAGGCTGCGTGGAGGCTTCCTTATTAAGGTACTAGTTAACGAGGAATGACTCCTCTTCAGGAGAGAGCCTCTGGTTGGCTAATTTGCTGGTTTTCTTGTTGGTTACGCCGTGGATACGGTCACAGAGGGTTGCTTGAGGGATGCCCCAGTTTTGCGCGGCCTCTCGCTGTGTGACTCCGCGCTTGACTTCATCGATTGCCGAC
>Ga0247760_1003305_pt1 | contig 10685 bp, 13 predicted proteins | sample UWRJL171409R4_FD_179936 | JGI IMG/M metagenome (GOLD analysis project Ga0247760, IMG submission 179936) | Plant litter microbial communities from Arlington Agricultural Research Station in Wisconsin, United States - UWRJ-L171-409R-4 | ecosystem: Environmental > Terrestrial > Plant litter >...
AAAGAACCAGACAGTAAACCCCGACCTCGCCGCGCAGACACACGGCACAGCGTAGCGACGGGCCCGAATCCGGCCCAACCGCCGCCCTGACAGATCACTGACACATCCCAATTGTACATACGTTCATACACACGGCATTCACTCGCTCTGGCTCCGCCGTGCTGTGCCGTGGTGTTGAAGCTCTTACGTTTTGGCCCGGTCAGTGCCAGTCACGACGACCCCAACCTCCAACCTCCGACCTACAACAAAAATAAACCCCCAAAAGAAAAAAGGGTATGAGTCCGGGTGTCATGCCTCTCTGCGGAGTCTTCAGTACCATCGCTCCCGCCAACCCCGCCCCCGCGCTCGCTGCGTTCTAGGCTTGTGAGGTCGGAGAGGCGGGAGGGGAGGAGGGGAGAGGGGTTGAACTCCGAAACGAAACGAAACACGCGCCCAGCGCGCCAGTAGTCCTGCCTCCTCCTGGTACATTCAAACAGGCTCGCAACTGCCGGTACCGGTGAGAAGCCCCATGCTGAGGCCGCATGAGGTTTGCCCCCTTCTCGCTCCTAAAGGCCCGGAGAGACAAGGACAGGGTGCCATTGACCGTCACGGTCCGTCCAGGCAGGAAATGCGAGGTGCGAGCCTTGGACAGACATAACGTACTTGGCCTGACCTGACCGTTAGTCGTTGCGCCCCAAGCGCGCGTCCCCCTCAGCTGCCGGCAGCAGCGACAAGCAGCTGGAGGCGATGCGATGCGATGCATATTGCGTGCTGGGCCAGCCCTTCGCCTTTGCCTCCCCCCTTCCATGGGGCGACGTCAGCTGTAGCTTCATAGCGAGTCGGCTTCTCTCCCAGCGCTGCTCGATATTAACCGGCCCTTTAGCCTGCGCGGGGGAGGGGAAGGGGCGCGCCTCACGACCTGTTGCAGAGAGGCGGTCAGCCAGCGCCAGATCCCTCCATCAGGCAGTCGAAACCGATCTCTTGGTAAAACTACCGGGCGACTAGTGCTGCTGTTAGGGCTGGCCTGGGGAGTGTTGCAGGGGCTGTAGTGCCATTTAGGTATCGAAATCTTCCCCATCGTGACCCCATCGTCGACGTCCGGGTGCCACTGTTGGCGCTACCACTCCGGCTGCCGGCCCGGACCCAGACGTTGGAACCGTTCACCGGTATGGGGCACCGTTTCCTTCATGACTATGGACGGGGATCGAAATAACGGCCATAATTAGATAAATTTAAAAAACAAAAAGAATGGGAAAAGAAATCGAAAACCGCGTTGCTGGTAACTGTGGTTGGTACCACCAACCCATTTCAATTTGATATGAGCCTTGCTTCCGGGACCCGGGCTCAACGCCTGATGAGGAGTCCCTGCCGAAGTTCCCACATCAGTCCACAGAACCTGACCCGGCAGCTTGTCCGGTGGCTGACTACCTACAGATAGGAAGTAAGCCGTGGGCGTCGAGGCGATGGAACTGCCGATGCCAAGGGACATGTAAGCTGTGCCGGATCTGCCATCTCACGCGGGAAAGAAAGATATCAGAAACTGAGAAGAAGTGAATCTGACCGATGGCTGTTGCTGGTGAGTAAGCCTTCCAGGGAATGCAACGTCGGGTGTGGCGCTCAAATAGGGTCTGCTGCGCATATCTACCAACCAGATGACTTTTTGTCCGAGGCGGGAGAGCGGCGAGGTCCAACCGGTCTGACCTACCTTTGTTGGTTCGATTTTCCGAGCTTCACCCCATATGTACCAGCTTGTTGTGCCACGGCTCTGCTGACGGCCAACGTAACTCTGACCACCCGACTACAGTGGGCTGACCATGTCGCAACAGAGCAACGGTGAGAAAGGAACGGACCGTGGAAGCACTACTTCACTTCCCCAGATCGGCCGCGGATGTGAGAACTGATAGTTAGTCAACCACCTAGGCCGGGATTATTCCCTTGATCTTCATAGCGTGGTATTGGAGCGCTTGTCAAGGACTCAAGGTGCTGACGGGCGTTTTCTTTTACCTTCATCGTCTTGCATATTTTCGAAGCGAAGCCGAAGGCTCCGGAAGTACTGTAAGGTCCCATGGTTCACCGTTGAGTTGAAGGTTGGATTCGGCCACCGAAGTACCGCTCCGAAAAACGTCGGCCATGCATCATGATGTGTGAGTTGGTTTCTGTCTTGGATAACACCCTTCTCCGGTGCATTTCGGAGCACCTAATCCCACCAACCGCCGACCCATCTCACGCCGCTGACGGAGACCAACAAGGCGGAAGGCGGTCGGGCGATGAAATGAGCAGAGACACGAAGGTCTGACGGCCGAGCTGGCCTCGTACAACCCATTACCCTCAAACTTCGCTTCACTGCTTGTGGCATTGGGTCATCGGCGGGAGTCTCACGGAAGCTGAGTTAGCGTCGTGCCACACCGTCACGCAGCGAGATGAGAGACCTGAGGTTATATCGGGCAACGTAGCCCCTGACTCCCTTGGCGGCAGGTCCCAGTGTCTTACTGCGTAGGGTACAAAGTATGGCAAGCCCAACCGCAATACGGCACCACTATCCGAGGGGGGTTTGAAGAGACTCGGTGCCGCGACCTTCCGTCAACCTGCACAACGTTCCCCAAGATGGTGCCGCCGCCGCCGCCGTGAAGCTCTGAGACGGAGTTGCCTGGGGAGGAGAGCACAAAGTCGCTCCCATGACCGCGATGGCTGTGCTGTCCTGGCGCCTCGACCAGTCGCGGCACTCCCTCCCGGCGGTCAGCTCACCCCGTTGCGCGGTGAGCCGGCGATCGCATCTAGATTAGCCCGACCCCAGTCAGCGTCCGCGGTAGCCTCGAGATATCTGTGGCGTTAGACTCGGCGGTCGCACCGAGCATCACGGGCGGGCCAATCCAGCAGGCCGGGGGTCAGATGCCGGGTCGAGGTCGTATAGGCGTCTTGGTGTCCAGTGCGAGCTGAGCACGACGCGAGTCTCCCAGTGGCTAAGAAGCGGTCTTGGGGGGCATGGTGATCCCCGTGGCGCACTATATTCAGGCGGCCGATTGCAGGCAGACCTGCAGACTCGGATATGTAAGTAATATAACTGCTGTTGCTGTGGGCGCTGAGGACGACGTCTGGGACGTCGCCCGCCCGGAGACCCGGGTTCGAGGGCATTTCACTGTGAAGTGCCGGAAGCGGGAGGTGCAATGGAGAGTGATGCGCCGGACATACATCTAGCTCCGTGATTTCGGGGCTCAGGATGTAGATGCCATAGTGCCGGTGGGATGGCCTGCGCCACGCTCGACTCACCCGCCTCGTCGGGCATCCCAGAGACGCAAACAAGGCGCACAGCGAGAGGAGCCGGGTCGGTGATCGGAGTGGAGAGGAAGCCTGTGCTGCTTTCTTTGGCATTGTCGACTTCTACGACACCCTCTCCGGCTGATTGTTGGGTCATTGGCCCCAAGTTGTGACGTGTCTTGGGTCCAGCGGGGAGGACAAGAAAAGTCAGGTTTGTACAATGCTACTCAGACAACGTGACGGCGGCGCAGACGGGAAACAACCTGGAATAATAAAATAAAATAAAATAAAAATACTGATTAAAGATAAATCGATAAAGAAAAGGACGAAATAAACCCCTAGAACCAAGGATACGAGTTCCCTGGAAGTACGAGCAGGGACTTTGGGGAGTAGTGGTTCAATGGCGCTTAGCGCGATGTCTCGAGGCCGCTGTGTCTAGCTATCGGGCAGGAGCATCAAGTTCCGCTCGATGTCAAGGGGAAAGGATGACGGAGCCGTTCTCACGGCCGAAACCCTAAATGCCTGTCTAGGTTTCTTGGAGACGCAGCCAATTCGTACGGTATTTTCCATAGTTCATAGGGACCGACGTTGTTTGCGCCATTGGAAGAACGTATCCCATCCTGAGTTCGAGATGAGAATCTGTCACCCGTATTGTGACCTGTCGAGTGTGCGATCTCCAAACCCGCAACGGCCCCACCTCCCGCCGCGGCGAACCCCAGTTTCTGCAGATGAAATCTGGAGAGGGCAGGGGGGCGCACAAGGCTGACATCACACAAACGACCCTCCTATCGTTCAACGCCCATTACAATCCATAATTTACGTACGACAGCCATTGCCACGAGTACACGGCATACGGATAGATGCCGTGACTCTTCCCGCAAACGCTGCCCCTTGCTCTGCTCTGCTTTGCTCCGCGGCACATATCCATACTGATTAACGTGAACACGGGTGACATGGAAATCGGCCCGCCGAGCAGGGCCACCCGTGCTGCCAGGCAGAAAGAAGGGTTCCAGACTACGCCGGTAGGCAAGTTAATTAAAGGCCCAAAGACGCCGGCTTCGCAAAGGCGAATTCATTATATCGCCGAGAAGTCCCGTGCTCCGGCTCAATCGACTTGCCACGTGGGAAATCGCAGAGGGTGAGTGAGGGATTGTCGGGTGTGCGGGTGAGCGGGACCAGCAAACGGTGAGACGGTGAGGACATTTAGCCTGCACTCTCACCTTCCCGCCCCGTCTCTCTCCCGACGCATATTGACAGAATTGGCAGACAATACAGGCCGCGATCGCTTCTACCCGTCTACTCTGGACCTGACGTTTTCTCGGGATTATTATTCCCCATATCCAGACCCAGCGGGCCACCGTGGACCATGTGGCTCCGGCAGTGACACCGCCTGCCGCTCAGGGTATCCGGGGACGCAAATACCGCCGCTTGAATCCAGACACGGCCCCCCACCAAAATGAGAAGCGTCAGCTGCGCATCACCAGCATCGTGCTTCGTTGCGCTGGTCCCGCGCTCGAACACAATGCGATTCTATTACCGAATCGCCCGACACAAGGCGCCCCGCTCTGATGATCCGGGGGGGTGCAAACGGTGAGTCGAGAGTGGGGGGACCACCAAGCTCCAAGCGCTGTGCAACAACACCGCCCAGTATTTGGTCGGTAGGTAGGTACGGATTACGTAGGTAGAATAATCGTCATCACCATCACCAGCATCGTCGAGACTCGCCAGTCAGTCAGTAGGTCACAGGTCATCTGAGCCTCAAACAGCGCCAACACCCGCCGTGACTCGACTTCCCCTCTCCCAATGGGAATAATCAATTCGGCCCTCCTTTGGCCCACAGGCACGGTTCCCGGATTTCCATCAAGCTTCCTCATCAGGCACCACAGCCCGACACAAGCGCACTCATCAGTGATTCCTCCAGCCAGCGGGTTGCAAGCGCGGGAGCAGAGGACGGGGACGGGGAACGGGCGTGAGGGATCGCCTCCAGATTCTATAGGTCAATGCATCGTGCACACATGACTGCCTCCCTTTGCCGCGCCAACAAGCAACGAGCCAAGGCATTGGGGGCAGCCCGCTCGCCCCATCCGTAGCCGTCCCCGTGCTGCCTTGCCTGCCTCTCCACGTTCTTCTGTAACGGGCACGGGTCCATGTGAGGTTTGTGGTGGATCGTACCCTACTGTATTGTATATTGGATCTGCAACCGAGAATCTGGGGAGCAGCGGCAGCAGCAGCAGCAGCAGCCATGGTCAAAATCGTAAGGCGACTGACTCCCCCAGGTCCCAAGGTCACGGACGCGAGGATCCGTATGGTCTCCAATTCCCAATTGCGATGTGCTCGTCTGCCGTTCCGCACCGTCACGTCGACTACACCCAGAAAACTACCGCCGTATTTCGATTTTATATATCAATTTTATTTCCAATTATTTATTTTCTCAGGGTCTCTTGGTTCAAGCCTAACCGATCCGCGAGGCAGAAAAAAAGTAGCAAGCCTACTGACCTCCGTCCGAACAACGCACACAACCCACTCACACCCACGCCCACCCATCCATCCATCCATACGACACGCGCACACCTCCCTTACACGCGGCAGCGCTTGTGGGGTCCATCCAAGGTCCCAGGGCTCACCGTTTGTCTCAACGAGCACACCCCTTTCAAAACAAAACCTCGAGAGGTGTTGGATGGACCCTGACCTGGCCGGGCGTTTCGAGTGCGACGATGTGACGATGTGACTGACCGCCTGGCTCGGGGCCATGGTACGCTACCCCCAAGAATGTATGTGCCATACTATACCTGGGTAGAGTAGGTGGGCAGCATCGGCATTGAGGGCAACGCTTCCGGCGGGAAAGTCTGGGGAGAAATAAAGAAGAGAAACTATACCGAGATCGGTCAGTTGACTGGTGTACCTACCAACTGCGGGACTACCTACCTACCGGGGGTCTTGTTATTGTTGTTGTTGGGCGGCACGGCCGGTCTCAAGTCTCAAGTCTCGGTTGGAAACCCGACGACCTCACTCACCACTCACCACTTGCCTCCCCCGCATCGCATCACCCCAATCGGTTCATTGGAGATCCGTGGATCAAAGATGTCTTACAGCGTGGCCAACCTCCAGGGCTGCCCGTGTGCTAACCTACGACGCTAGGGCAAGGCAGAAACACGCTTAGGTCAAGTGAGGGCGATGTCAAGCGCTGAGACACAGGCACGCGGCGTGCACTAGTAATCCATAGGCATGTCTGCACGTATTGCGGGGGAGTGAGTGGTTTATTCCTGTCCTTATTGCCGTCAATCCATTGGAAGAGCGACAAGATATGCAGGGCGAGGCGAGGCGACGGTTACCGTAGGGCGAGAGCTCCAGCCTGCCTGGAATGCGCCAGGCCAGGGCCAGACAGGGCTGAGTCCCCCGTGACCGCTTCTGCATTCGGCTGTCCTCCTGACTGAACCTACGACTGCCGACTGCGCATCCGCAAATGGCGAACGAATGGACCTCCACGACCTACACTACCGCCCCCTCCGCTAAAAAAAATAACCCCCCGTTGAAATGGCGGTGTATTGGCTGGGCCGGCCCGTCGATGCGAGCTGCAAACTCAGCCCCAAATGCTGTCTGCCTGCTGCTGTGGCTCGATCGATCGGCACTTGGGAGTCTCCGCAGTTGTGTCTCCGAGCAGCTAGCGAATGATAGGATGAGGTTACACTGTGGACTCACTTAGAACAACGACACAGCTCAGTCTGACTAAGCCCAGGGGGTAAGCCGTAGCAAAATGAACAAGAGAATGGATGGAAAATCAGGGTCTTCTTTGAGTTCGAGATACTTTAATGTAAGTGAAGGGTACAAGGGTCGTAAAAACGGAGTGTCCCGGGCGAAGTATCTTTATCGATCAGTGTATTTGATGATGTTCGGCCGGACGGGTTGCCTCGTGGGTGAAGAGGACAATCACTTGAGCCTCGAGGCTGAGGTTTCGGACACAAGAGGGGGAGCTGTGAGCATTCTCATCCCCGACCCGCTGATGAATGAAAGAGACTGGCGAATGAAAAAAAAGGGATGCAATTTATCGACGGTATTTTTGCATCTCCCGTAGAGTCACGGCAGCTGGACAAGGGCAGCCATACAATAGAGACGAAAGCCACATGGAATGGGCGTGGCGTTTTCATGGCCATCAAACTTCACGCGGTTCGTTTGCTTGCTAATCCAAATCCCCAAGGTGTCGAGCTCCATTGTTTGTGTGGCTGAGGAACAAAGGGGAGGGCATCGCGCATGTCAGCTTCTCCCATCACACGGCGGTTGCCGGCGCGGGTCGGCGCTGAATGAACGTCCTTCGGACCCGATCATCTTTCCCAACTTTCTGCTGCTTTGTCTGTCTGTCGTAGCCAAGACCTTTGGGGTTGAAGCTTTTGTAATCCATTGTCTCCAGAACCACCTCCCGCTTATTCTCCCGCGCGTTCTCCCGCGTGTCCTCCGAAGCCACGCCCGCTTGGTTTGTGAAGATGCATATTGAGGTGTTCGGGAGCTCCGGCAACAAAGGTTCGCCTTATTATTATCACGACGCTCGGCTATCCCGGGGCCAATCACGCCCTGTTAGCTGTTTAAGTGTGGGCTTCGCAACGGCCTTTATCCCGAGTTGAACCTCGTACGGATTCATATGAGGTTTGATGCCAAATACGAGCGGGGAAAAAGGAAGCTCGGAATGATATGGCTGGGGCTCACCCTAGTGGGAGTTGCCATTGAGCAAAAGCCAAGAGATTTAACTAATCGATCAATGTCCAAAGGAATAAAAGGAGACTGATTATTCAGATGAAGCCCAAAAACGAAAGCGGTGGCGGGAAGAACAATTGCGAAAACAACAGGGACATGGCTTTGAAGAAGAGGGGCTGGACGTTGAGAGAGAGGGGTTGGCGATGGGACTTGAGGAGAAATTCTCACCAACAACCTTGACAGTGAGAACAGATGGAGGAAAAACGCAAGGATACCCGACTGTGGACTCTCGGTGGAGCGCAGCTTTTAGACCCAATAACTGCCTTACAGACTCGGACTTCGGATGGCGGAGCCTTGGCTCTGAGAACCGGGCGGATACAGCGCATGGTTGTGATTTCCGACGTCAACTGCGGCTTGACGGCCAGGAGACATCAGCCTTGCGGACTGCATTACACCGTGTACTGCGAATCTGACTCACTGAGGCTAGTGGTCGATTCAGAGCTACGGTAGTTGGGTTGTCGTGTCCAGCGGGGGTGTTCGCGATTTTCCGGCAGAGCGGTCTGCGCTCTGCACTGAGGGTCCGCTGTGGGAATCCATTTCATATCCACTCTTCATTCCTACCTACCTCCGAGAGCATCCGAATCTTGAATATTCTAGCATCCAAGGAGGAGGTAGCGAGAGAAAACGGCGCCGTTCGCAGCCCCGTATACTCCATACCGGACGTCACAATCCCGCCGCTACGGGCGATTCCGGCGTGGGCATGTTCGGCCGAGAGCAATTGGATGCAGCGTCGCTGACAGTTAACTTCCCGCTTCAGGAACCAGTTGCGCCGACGATTAGATAGACCGGCCTAATAACTGAGGCTGGCAGGCGTCGAACTGCCTCGCCGATATGGGGATTCCCTGCTATTATCATACAAAGATACCAGGTAAGGTAGCGTGCACGTGCTGGACGACACACCTGAGGTCGTAATAACCGTCGGAAAGACAACCGGCGGTAAAGTGTTTTGGCATTTGGCGGCGGGAACTTGACCCCGTCTGGAGCCAAAACGGTCGACTAACGTTGCAGCATCTCCGAAGTCTGCATGGAAGTTTCTGCTCGCGTCGCCTACCTGTTTGTCATTAGTCTCTAATCACTACCGAGCTGCAAGAGTTTTCCCTCCGTTGTCACCCAGGCAGTCGGGATCCCGGCGACCGGCAGCGGGGTCTCCCTCTGGTCGTAGTTCGGCTGGAAGGACCGAATGCGCGGCCACCGCCACGACCTCGACCTTGGTGGGTTGAAACGCGATGCAACCGAGGACTCGGACGTCGGAATGGAGCTGCAATCTGGAAGTTTTCCGGCGCGTTGCACAGACAGGGTGCCTGCACTCCAGAACAAGGCATTGATGCTGGCAGAAGAGAATGCTTCCGAGGCGTGCGCACCTGCGATGTTGCCACGGAAGGTGCCTGAGGCTCTGCGCCGGGGTTGGCCAGGTTTCGACTAGCCGTTTGCTCCAGACCCACAACCGACAGAACCGACAGTTGAGAGATCGCAATGCAGATCTCTGACCTTGTACTAAATGCTTCGCGTCAATTTTAATTCATTTTCCCCTGAAAAAAAGATAAGATCTAAAATGAATTAGAAGTTTGTCGCAATGCGCGCTTCTGTACCCAGGGATAAAATGGTATCTAATCCTGAATTTCTCCCTCTCGGTCAGACTCGGCCATGGACGATTCCCCGCGATCTCCAACCCTGGGGAAGTAGCCTCGCTCATCTCAAACTGGGGAAACCGCGACTGGAATGCGCCTTTGAACCTCCTATGTCTCAATGTCAATGTTGAGTCTTTTCAACATGCAAGATGCCACCGGCCCGCGAAGACACACTCCCGAGTCATCCCCTCGGCCCTCGGGCATCCGAGATCATCACAGCATTCTCGCCCAGCCCTCGCTCCCCATTACCGGGTTGAATAAACGAGCGCGCGCGCGCGCGCGCGTAGGCAGCCCGCCGCTGGATGCCGGCGCCCGACAGACAGCCCGGGTTGACCACGACTGATACGTACGGCCTTATGCTTTACGAGCCGTCACATCCTCGCGGTTTAATTACGAATAAGCCCCATCGTGAGATCTGATGGGGGAGCGTAACCCCCATGTCGTCGTCGTACCCGCGGGGTTTGCTTGTTGGCTGTCCGCCTGCGGTGCAACACCAAACACGCAGCGGCATGCGGGTACTTGTCTGGGCATGTGCACATGTACGTGCAGTACGATCGTCCAATGCCTTGCGGATGCAATGCTTCGGTAGGGATCGTCGGGTCTGTTTCTGGCCTGTCTCGCTGGCATGGCGGCTCGTACACAGCACGGAGTCAACAAAGTGCGGAGAGGGGATAGGAGCATGAAAGGGCATTCCTGGCATATCTCGAGCATCGTGACAGCGCCGCTTGCGTCGACAAGCGTACAGACCACACGGCTCTGCAACGCCCCGAGAGGGAGGAGCCACAAGCATGCCATGTGATGTGCTCAGGATCCTCCGTGCCTGGATCCATCGTCATGCGTTCGGAACAAAAGTCCCCCAGCTCCCACGACCGAGGCCAGTGACAATGCTGTGTAAGTCTGTGGCCCGTTTGTCATCCTCACCACCCTGCTTGCGGATGGCGGCGTCTGCCACACGCCAGCGATGCCATACGCAGAATGTGAAAAGCCAGATGTGTACGGACGTAGAGTCGTTGCTGGCCCATCAGAGAAGGAACAGGAACAACGCTGTGTGCGTCCGGGGGGGGGGGGGGGCGAGGG
>Ga0247760_1003306_pt1 | contig 10684 bp, 9 predicted proteins | sample UWRJL171409R4_FD_179936 | JGI IMG/M metagenome (GOLD analysis project Ga0247760, IMG submission 179936) | Plant litter microbial communities from Arlington Agricultural Research Station in Wisconsin, United States - UWRJ-L171-409R-4 | ecosystem: Environmental > Terrestrial > Plant litter >...
AGTGGTGTTGCGGCGACCGATGCAATAGGTCAGAAGAAAGGCCGAAGCACAAAAGTGGCGTCCAATTGGACCATGGCACAGCCGCATATGGATGTTTGAGCGCTAGCCCGCCGCGAAGTCGAGTTTGCCAACCGCCGCGACAATGCAACCAGACGCCTGGTCGCGTGCCGGGTGCAGACGATGAAGATCAAGAGAAGTCGGAATCCCGCGAGCCCTTCGTGCACGAGCAAGCAGATGCTGGGACAAAACACGGGGGAGACTCCCAATGCAGCTGCCACGGCCCATGCACGGGCAATCATGGCAGAGCAGGAATGGCACCTTCAACCATGAATAGCGATGGAAATGAAGATACATACGTGCGACTGGAATATACATTTTCTAGAAGACATGGATAGATACAGCGGATGCAAGCAGCAAATGCTTGCGAAGTGGGCCCGAGCATCGACGGTGGGCGGGGGAGCGGAAGGCGACAGGAAGGGGATGGGAGATGAATCGAGTGCGGGGTCCATTTCCAAGTTGTCGATGCAGTTGACCCAGCAGGGCAGCTTCCTTCGTGAATGTGTGGGATGTGAAGGGGAAGGTGCGGACCTCCGAGGGGCGGGGCCAGAATTGCGAAATGGAAGGCGCTGGAGTCAAGCTGGGTGAGGAAGGCACGAAGACTTCTCCTTTCCCAGCTGATGAGGCGACCGACCGAGCCCTTCGGTTTGCCTTGCAGAATTGACGCAACCAAAGTCAACGCAACCGCCCCCACCAGCTGCGCCGCTCTTGCTGCCGGGACACTGTCCTTGTGGCCTCTCGGCCAATTGCGCATTCGTTGATCTCTTCCTGCGCATTTTGGACCCACGTCAGTCTCTCGCATTTCGGCATCTCATCACCGTATTTCCAAAGCTTCATACCTCGGTGAGCCGGCCGCTAGCTTTAATAGAGTACACATTGTGCTTCATCTGCGTCAGGAATGCCCGTCAGTCTCCGATTTCTAACATTCACGCCATAGTGTTGTCCAAGGCAAGGAAAGGCGGCTAACATAAACCTCAAAGTCATTACCAAATTTCTGCTCTAACTTCGCTGTCAATTTGGCAGGGTCGACTTTTCTTATGCAGACATCCTGCGATTCGACATTTGGTCGCATGCTTCCAGCGATCCCCGTTGTCTGTTGCGCTAGCGCTGCAGTGCTGCGGGCTATTGTGAGGTTGGACTAAGGTCAATCAAAAATGGTAGAGGTGATGGCTGATCGCACGACAGGAGACTCTGGCCGCCGCCTCATTTATAACCATTGTCAACCCGTCCTTATCAGCGCCCACTAGGCCGGGGTAGTCCAATCACGCCCCAAAAATGCAGACCTGACCAGGCAGTCTTGTGGGCTTCAGCGTGAGCCAAAGGGACAGACGGGGGCGAAAGGGAGGCCCCTTCAGGTCAGACACACCTCCGCGGGGGGTGGCGTCACACCCAAATCAAGTCAGAAGCCTGAGCTGAGCCCCCCCAGCGGCTGAACGTGATTGAGGGCACCCAGGTCCAAGTCCTCGGGCCACCTGCGATGCGCTTTCTGCGCGATTTTATAATGCTCGTTCCCCGTCTAACAACGCTGATGGTACGCGCCGTCCAATTACCACGGCCCCGCCTTACACAACATTGAAACATGCCACCTCGGCCCCCCGATGTTCCGACTCCAACCGCGGAGTTTGAACCGGATTCGGTCGGTCCATCACTTCAGGCCTCCGCCACCCTCGCCGCCCTGGGATTGGATCAGCAATCTGATTGCCCGGTCAAACAGATTACCGCTTCAACCGAGCAAGTATTTCTGCATATTCGGGCAAACATTGACCTTTCCATCCGTGGGGCTGCACCAATACCGGCAGCCGAGAAACGCATTTCCCTGTCGGGTTCCATGTCAGTCGCCAGCGGCACCCAAAGGCCCAATTCTCAGGCTGAAACGCTGGCGACCTTCCCTCCACTCGACCGAGCCCTCAGCGGCCGAGAAGCGCAAACAATAGACGAGAGAGACTTTGGCGAGGATGGCGCACAAGTGAGTTTGAGTTTGCCTGTGTTCTGTGCCGTTTTTTTTCCGTTCAACCAATCACTCACCAACGCAAGGCGGGCGGAATTGCCCCTTCGGCAACGAACGAACAAGTCCCTCAAGCCGCAATTGCAGCCATTCACGGACAAGGCTTGCCAAAGAAAGAGGAAATACTCCAATCAACGGCAGTGGGCAGTTTGGTCTTCGATCTTGGAGACCGTTTCGCAATCCGTGCCCAAAGAGGTCCTCTCAGCGATTACGAGCCGCAGTCGGGCTCGGTTTTGAAGCGTCGTCTCCTTGACGCCAAGATCTGCTGGGACCCTGCAAACCCCGATGCTGGCTTCATACCGAGGCGAAAACTCATCCAGATTGTGAACAAGGATGCTGTCAAAGAGGAACTGAGCTGGAAGTCTCTCCTTCAGAACATGCACCTCCCCAGGAAAGACTTGGCTTCCGAGGCGGAGAAGATCTGCGGCAGCGGCGAACCCAGCTTCTCGCTGGGGGGTGGCCAACCCGTCCACCACCTGGGCTCTGAGGAAACACCATGCAGCCCCAGTCAACTCCAGCCACGCCAGACGCTGGGTGCACCTCAAAAATCGTTTCGGAAGATCATGGCAATTCTTGTCCTGATTGGAAAACCGTCCAAGATTCGTCGGTTTCTGAAGGAAGATATCAGCGATGCTGATCTTCCCCTTTACAAGCTGCCGGTTCCCAATAGCACTCTACGGTGGGAACTTCGAAGTGCACGAGGAGATCCCAAAAAAATGATTCGTTGTTTCCATGGGTGGAAACACCATGCCCTTTCCGAGTTCGAGCGGCGGCAGTGGACCGTACTCACAGCATTCTTCGCTCCAGGTGGCATGAGTGAACTTGGGCGGGGGCGACATCCTCGTATCATACACCATTGGGTCTTGGGGGAATCCGTGGTGCTTCCTTTTGAGTATCAAGACGAATCCAGCCCCCCCGGAGGCTGTGGCCAAGTCATGAAAGTGGCAATTCACCCCGACCATCATGTCTTCAACTTGCCGTCTACGAAAGAGCCCAACGTCTTTGCGGTAAAGCGCCTAAAGTCAAAAAGGAGAGAGGACTTTGATCGCGAGACTAGTATGTTGAAACGACTCAGCGGTGATTACGAGCACGCCCACCTCATAGTCCTCTTGGCGACTTATCAGCACCGAGGATCCTACCACCTTATATTTCCTTGGGCCGAGGCAGACCTCGTCGGGTACTGGGAGAAGTTGAATCCCATTCCAGACAGGAATCCGACTACGGCACAGTGGCTCATTAGGCAATGTCAGGGCCTCGCTGACGCCTTGGCGACAATTCACCACTTCCCAACTTTTTCCAATGACTCGCTCCTTGCAGGAACTAAAAACCCCACAAAGCAGCCCCCAGGCCCTAAATCAAAGATTGTAGATCTAGACCCTGTGGCGCTTCGCAGGCGGTCAACCTGCAAAGTTTTATTTGGTGTCCACGGCGACATCAAGCCCCCTAACATTCTCTGGTTTCCCGGTGTTTCTGGTCACCCAGACGATCTGGGCACTCTCAAGATTACCGATTTTGGGACCGCAGAGTTCACGAGGGATGGTACATCTTCGCCCAGCGGGGGCTCACCGTTTTACCGTGCCCCAGAGGTTGACATCCCTGGGGCGGTGCCAGGGCCCGCCTACGATATCTGGGCCCTAGGGTGTGTCTTTTTGGAGTTTGTAACGTGGTATCTCCAAGGCTGGAACGGCGTCGAGTGCTTTGGGCGAAAGAGGTCCACACTGGATAACCACCGGACTTTACGAAACATTAAGACACCGACATTTTTCACAATGGATAAAAACACCAGACCTGTTACACCTGTTGTGAAAAGGGAAGTGACAGAGGTAAGGATCTCCGCTCAGTTACAGTTTCTCACACTAACTAACGATGCATCTCGTCAGTACATTCATCTCCTTCGAACTGATCCATGTGTGCCGTGTGCGGAATTTGTTGAGGAGTTTCTGGATTTAATAGTGAGCCAAATACTCGTCGCGGACCTGAGTAAGGGTAAACGCATGGCGGCAGGTCATCTCGCCGAAAAATTTTCTGCCATGTTGAGCAATACGGACGAGCATTACTGGACAATGCCGAGGTAATACAATCGGACAGGTGGAGAGACGGCCATGGAACTCGGTCGGCACAGCAGTTTGCCCAAGGATGCTGATAATGTGACGAGGAAAAAAAGAGGGAGAGGGCTCAGTAGAATCACAACTGCCGTGGCGGCCAAGATATATACCCGGAGTTGGTCTCGATCAATCCGCTAATATGCCAGCGGGGCAAAGAACAGCTAGGTAAGGGATCCCAAGCAAAGCGTTGGCGGCAACAAATTGACAACCAAGATCAAATGACGCCAACAGGATAACTGCGCCACTCCCGGGGGAAGCAGGCAACTCGTCTAGGAGAATCCTGAGGCTGAAGTTCAGGATCTATACAGGGGCCCATCGTACGGCGCGTTCACAGTAATGGATACAGAAAAGTGTTTTCCGAAGTGGCGATACTTCGTCTCGTCCCTGCACATGCAGCCAATGATCACCCGAGCAGGGACAGCCTGACAGGAAAGACCGACGAGGATAACGTGAACACAAAAGTACGGACTATGTGCACTATATACGAAACGCATTGATGCCATCGACATGCCGACAAGGCATAGCCTCGAAGCGGGGCCGGCACCTGGGCGCACAGGGCTGGGGGAGGATGGGGGGTTGGCGGCGGGAGTTGGGCGCCGATGTGGGTCAGAACAACAGGGGGGGATTAAGGTCGCTAGCGGACAAGATGATAAACAGCAGTCATGAAGTGCTGGAAAGAGAAGTGAGCGACTTGCACAATCTCTGGTCGTCGCTGCAAATGGGCAAGACAATTCCCGCGAAACCGGAAGCAAAGTTGGAATGGTGGCCGGAGCCTGAGTAATGCAAAACGTGGCATACTTCACCGAAAGTATGATAGCGACGCTAGCAATTATTCAACCCCGCTGGTTAACCCCATGGGGAGACAACTCCCCCCGCGCAATGGTGATGCTAAAATAAGATAACACCAAATCTTAACAAGGGTTCCTTTGTCAGCTGCCATCAGTAAGGCTCCATTTCAGGACGGAGAATTGTGTGCTTGTGGTTGTAGTTAGTGTTGGGTTACAATAAGTTTGTCAGTTGACGGGGGAGAGGAGGAATACGACTTGGCGAGGGTATGAAACCCGTGCCGCGACTCGCGACTCGCGCCACCAACTCCTCCCATCCTCTAGAACTAGACTTTCGTACAACCAAAAAAAAAAATCCTTTCTAGGCTCCAAGGTAATCTGTCTTTATGAAACACATGACTAAAAAACCTGGGCAGACCAGCTCACCCCACACCGAGTCTCGAATGACGCCGCGTTGGCTCCAAAGTTGGATTTTGGTTTGCGAAACCCCAAGACCTGACAGGACTTGTGCTTGTGCTACTATGCATACGACTATGCTGATGCTGCACAGCCTTGTCACTTGTGTTGCGATTTGATCCATCTATCACCTGTCCCGTGTATCACCGCCACAATTCTTGTTGCACATTAGTACTTGCATATTGCAAAAGGAATGTGGGTAAGGTAGCCAAGTTATGTTGGCTCAGCTGTGCTCAGCTCAGCTTCGGGCAATTCGGCATGTGTGAAGAAGTTGAGGCAAAAAAGATGCCTTGATCATTACCTAAGTGGGATGAAAGATCAAAGTACAAATACCCAGCCCCCCAGCTCCCAGTTCAAGGCCAGATTTACATTATTCCTCTTCACACACAAACATACCTACACACTCAACTCAACTCAACTCTGCAATCAAACACACACACAACCACCATCAAATCTTCTTGACAAATTCTACCTGAATTTCTTCATCTCAACACAATCAAACAAAAAAAATGAAGTTCCTCGCCATCCTCCTCGCCGCTCCGGCCTTGTTCTCCGTCGTCCTCGCCGCGCCGACCAACCCCCCTGACATTATCAAGATCGGCCCTGGCTCGTACAAGCTTCCCTCGAAGGAGCCGCCCTCGATCGGTACCCTTACCGTTACCGGCCGAGATGCGCCGGAGGCGGATGAGGAGTAAACATGGAAGGTAACATGTGTTAGAGGGAGTGAGAGGGAAAGGGAAAGGCGTTGATAGAGTGGTGAGTGCGACCTTGACGGTCTCGACTATATAAAATTAACTTGAAAACAGCCCATCCTGCCAGTTCAAGCAGCTGTCTTGACAGACATACAGACGGCATGCAGAGAGCACTTGATTCAATCAGCCTAGCCTGGTGGTTGCATAGCATGGCATAACATAGCAAAGGATAGCATGGCATAGCATCGTTCTTGTATTTTCTTTCTTTTTTTTGGTGCTTTTTCTGTGCTCTTATGATTTTTAGTTTTGCATTCTTGGTTTCTCCTTTTTGGCATTGCATAGCGTAGCGTTGGTTGGCTTTTGGGTTTGTTTTTCATTCACAAAAATAAAAAACCAAAAAAAGCTTGCATTATCTTGTCCCACCCAACCTGCACCCCACGTATACCCCATGTACATCCATCCCTATCTATCTAGTACGAATCTCTAACCTGAGCCTCTCGGAAAGGCTGGGTTTAAATCAAGAAGAAGATGCAAGTCACCAAGGCGGATATAACCGTACATGTACCAACAAGCCCATGATCCTCGCTAGTTTCCATCGCCCGTCACGATAGCAGGATGTGTGGAAGTCTTGTTCGGAAACAATACAGTGCGGTTCGCACCCACCCTTGTCGAGAAATAAGAAGTACAACTGGTTGTGAACAAAGATGTAACGGGAACAGGGACGGGGACAGACAATGACGAGCTGTATTTCCATTGTCCTAATCGTTGTTATCGGAACGAGTATCTATTGAGGTGGAGGTAAAGAACTCGAAGGTAGAGAAACAGGCTCGGTTGTGGGAACCATAGAATTTGCCCTCAGCGCGCATTAGCTAGCTGAGTGACATGTCCTATGTTCTCGTCTCATGAGCAAACAGATTCGTTCTTTGGCCCTTGCATGTTATATTTTGGGAGTGCGAATACGTCTGTTCGAGTCAATATCGGCTCTTGGCAGCAAGACGTCATGCAAACACGGAATCGACATGTCGCCACTATCGCCAAAATTGTCATTCACAAAAATGGGGTCTGGAAGGTTGGTTTGCATAATTCAGCCCACTCGGCTGTTTTGAGAGAAATAGAATGGCAGGCGAGGTATAAGGCGCGAGTTGAGGTAAACCTGCTGTCCCTTCCTGCCAATTTTCAGTAGTTTCATCACCTTTCTTTCTCGCCCTCATACCTGAACAGTCATGGGAATTGTGTCTTCAACCCAGTTTGTCCGCCTTGGCGGGCTTGTGGTTGGCCAGTCGGTGAAGCCATGCTACCTCAGCGGCGATGCAGACCTCTTTAGAAACTAGACTCGGTACTAGGATATCACACGGGATACGAGATAGGTAAAGCTTGCACGCCTTCACTCTATTCGGCGTGTGCTGACCACCGTAACCCCGAGATGAACTTGAATGAGAACGCAACTATCATTGTGCTGTTTGCATGATCCCAAAAAAAAAAAGCCGACAACTTCATGGACAAGAACGTGTTTATTTGTGGGCGTTAGTTTTTTGTGTGTCGAACGTGTCAGAAATACTGCACTTTGGATGTGGTAGATTCAATTGTAAAGGGATTATACAACTTGCTTGGTTGCATTTTGTGGGCGTGCTGTTCTGTATTCTATTCCGTCTGGTCGGCTGGCGACTTCGTCGGAGAGTCTGTATAATGGTTACCAGAGAGTAGCAAAACGTAGGTAGGTAGGTAGGTAGGTAGGTAGGTAGGTAGGTAGGTAGGTAGGTAGGTAGGTAGGTAGCAACATCATGTCAAAACAGCCGCACACTGGATTCAGCTGAACTTAGTAACGTTAGAAGCAGTTTGTTATCTAGGAGGCTCGAAATTATTTGATTTTGTTGCTTTTCCGGGGGTGTATGAATAGTGATGGTAAGAGGTGATGAATTGGGTCAAAGTTTATCTGCCCTAGTCTGAAGGCTAAATACTGGTGCTTGGGCTTGTGATTACATCATTATTTTCCCATCTGTGCTTTCCCAAGTCCAAAAGGTGGGGGGGGAACAATGGGAGTAGTCCATTTGTTAAAGATGCACATACAACACTGGGTGGGGGGGTGGTAATTAGGATGTGATGGCGTGGCGTATAGCGATCAATCAGGAGCACAAAAAATGCGGCACGGCCGAGGTGGGTTGCCTGGCCCAATTGCCAGTTGGTAAGGCGGCTGGCTGATCAGCCATCAGAGGCCGCCGTTATGTGGTGGTCGTCATGTGCTGACGCAATGGAATACGCGGATATAACTAGGCCATGCTTGCGGAAAGCCCAACACTGGTTGGCTCTCATCCGATATTCAACACGACCAATTTTTCCTCGTCTTTTTAACATAGGTTTTTTTTTTCCCTTTCTTTGGTGTAACTTTTCCACAACGCAATAAAACTCTATTCATTACCCGCGCCATTGCTTTTTGAGTTCCGCGAGCCTCAGACAACAAAGCCTGACTCGGCAGTCCCCAAACGCCATCTCAGCAATGCTTGGCCGCAACGGAAATGCCAAAGACGACTCACGCGGCCTGTTGAGCCACGACGGGATAGGCGACGACGATGACGAGGTCGTCTGGGAGCACGAGCAGAGCTCGGCACAGTCGGACCGGAACACGACGTCCGAGGTGTGGGATCAAGACCCCCTATCAGAGACAGTCGACGCTCCTTCCGACAGAGCCCGCGCGCCACTGGTACCAGCGACCAAAGACAGCCTCGCCGATAGCGAAGCGGCGCATGAGCTCGACACGGAATTCCAACGCATATATCACACGGTGCAGAAAGACCAGCGGGAGAAGGCGCGGTTCTACCGGGACATGGACGCGGCGTGCGCGGCCTACTCGACGCGGCGGGACGAGATGCGCGACCGGCAGCGCGAGCGCGAGGCAGCCATCGAGGTGCCGTGGCTGGCGGCACGGAGGCGGCGCGAATGGCAGCGGGTATCGGCGATAGCGAGCGGAGCGGCCACCATCATGACATGCTTCTGGGGTGGGTCGGTCGCCCGTGTCGATGAGGTGCCGCCGCGGGTGCCCTGGCCCCCACCGCACCTTGCTCGCATCCAGGAGGTCCACGCTGGGGAGCGAGAGGCCTTGCGCGAGGCCCATCTCGCTGTGGTGCGTGAGCTATACACAAACTATGGCTTCGATCTCCCCCGCCGAGAAGAGGGTGACGACCATGACGGACATGATGAGATGGAACATGTGTGCATCGAGCCGAGATTGCTGGCCGAGGTTCTGGGGACCATGCCGCTTCCGGGGGAAGACGAGGATGACGCTGCTGATGCCGAGGAGCGAGCGGGGAAATGATCTAGGAGCCTGAGGTCGCCAAAACCTGACTGAGGTACAATTAGGAAAAGGACAAGTCATATCTATTTTGGCCCCATCAATTCCACCGAAATCCACGGTGCAGTGTTTCTGACTCCTCGGTCCACTGGTCCAAACACCAACCAGGCAGTCAGTGTCAAGCAAATCCGCCAACAGGAGCGGCAAAGCGAAGATGATGTCGAGAAACAGTCCGTTCACGACCCTAAAATCGACACCATGAATTTCCCTTTCCTTCTTCGGAACTGAGCGGTTGCCGCCTTGGCCTGAGCCAGGCTGTCACAATTCTGTGCTGCCTCGGCTACAGTTGCCACGGGTCTAAAATAGCGGTGGAGTTACGAGGGCCCAGTTTTGGGACCTCTACTGTCACGGCACCGTGGTAGGGTGTGTGTCGTGTGCCTGACCCTTCAGGATGCGTACGGTGTAGGTTATGTGCGATGCATTCTTCATACCGTGACAAGAATCTCTTGGCTGGGCCAACTTTCGGTCTCGGCTCCACCAAATGGGTCTGCCTACTACGGTGTTCCACGCTTGGATCTTATCTTTCTTCTGAAACGTTGCGAGGTGTGCTCTAGCAATCTACGCAAAAGTAGCGCCACGGGAGAGAGAAAAGTAACGCGACTGAAACTATTCCCCGGGGCCTTCTTTGTGTGGGTAAAACCAGGTTTGTTTCATACAATATCTAGCCTGGGAGAAGAAGCTCATTTCCGGTGGACAAAACTAACGTCTGGCCCGCCATCATCATCACCAGGCGCAAGAACGAAAAAGCTCGTTGTAATATACAAACATTCGCCATCCTCCGATTTCTCTCTTCCTGTTACAAACACCAGACCATCCAGCATAACCATTCCACGCCGTCCTTCGAAATTAATGATGACTGCGACATGGTTTTTCTCGTTCTTGTCGATATAAAAATCACACTGAGAAATCAGCCTCAGCTTCAAAGCCTAAGACCCTAGGTGTTCTTACCAAGCCTACTTTCTCCCCCACCGCTTCAAGAATCTGACTCTCGCTCCAACCTCGGACGTCTGCCCCGCTCATTTCGTCTTATGTGTCGTTAATGGCGAGATACTAATTGACGTTTGCGCGATTTGCGCCCGACTTGCTATCCCCACTGCGGGGTATTGCGACCGTACTCGACATTTCAGCGGCGGATGCACTTACAGTGGGGTGACAAAAGTATCGACCCAACCCCACATTTGCATTTTTCCAACCCACTACCCCTATACTTGAAAGCTTTGCAGATATGCCAGTTATAT
>Ga0247760_1003307_pt1 | contig 10682 bp, 2 predicted proteins | sample UWRJL171409R4_FD_179936 | JGI IMG/M metagenome (GOLD analysis project Ga0247760, IMG submission 179936) | Plant litter microbial communities from Arlington Agricultural Research Station in Wisconsin, United States - UWRJ-L171-409R-4 | ecosystem: Environmental > Terrestrial > Plant litter >...
TGGGGGAGGGGGTTTAAGGGGCCGGGAGGGTTGTGGGTGCATTTTAGGTGGGCGTGGTGGGGGGGAAAAGGGAGGGGGATTTGCGGGTTGCTGGTTGCTGGGGTGAGGAAGATGGCGAGGGCGAGGGCGGGGAGGAATGGTGGTGTTGGGCGCATCATGGTGGTTTTGGGGATGGCATTTCGTTTTGGCGCGTCGATGGGGATGGGGATGGAAAATGTGGTGTTGAGGTGTTGAGACGTAGCTTGAGCTGAGATGGCTTGTAAGGGGCTGCAGCTGCGGCTAATGTCTCCGTGCTGTGGTGGTTTCAAGTTGGATGGTGCAGCCGTCCGCAGCCCCTGATTCGACCAGCCATTAGCCGAAGGTTTGCCAATGCAAATCCCACCACGGCATTGCTGCTGTGACAGCGGCTGGCGACTTTGTTCCCTCCGAGATCTCCAGACGCTGAAGTAGATCCCACTCCGCTGCAAACATCAAAATCTCGGGAGAATGACCATTTCGCCGTTGCTACCCACCGGGTACACCTTCCACTCGGGAAACCTGCCTTCAGTGCCCGAATACCGCCATCTCCGCGCGGCATCGGGCCTGACGCCCATGACAGAAGCCCAATCTCGTCCCGTCGCCGCCGGGACATGGTTTGGATGCCACATTACCTCGGACGCCAGCGACGGTGCAGCGGTTGCCATGGGTCGTATTATCAGCGACGGGGGCTGGTACTTTGTTATTGCCGACATGGCTGTCCTGCCTGAGCACCAGCGCAAGGGGTTGGGTGATGCAATCCTCAAGCATTTGCTGGCGTACATCAAGGAGAATGCGCCAGAGGGAGATCCGTTTATTTCTCTGACTGCCGATCCGCCGGGAAGGAAGCTCTAGAAGTCGCGACCCCACAACCGATCGACCTGATTGCCGATCACAATTTCCACCATTCCTCCTCGACCACCCCCCCATTTCCACCACCACCACTCCTTCAATTCTTCACCAAAACACACCAAATTCAAGATGAATACTGTGCGTGAGCAGAATATTGCGTCGGCAATCGATGAAGTCAAGCGCGGAGTCACACAGTGAGAGGCCGCGCAAAACTGGGGCATCCCTCAAGCAACCCTCTGTAACCGTATCCACGGCGCAACCAACAAGAAAACCAGCAAATTAGCCAACTGGAGGCTCTCTCCTGAAGAGGAGTCATTCCTTATTAACTGGTGCCTTAATGAGGAAGCCTCCGCGTGGCCTCCAAGCAAGGCCCAGATTACTAGAATGGCTGCAATGGTCCTCGCTGAAGGAGGTGATTTTACCCCTATTAACTACCGTTAGGTAGACCGCTTCCTGGCACGCCACACACGTGTCAAAACAAAGAAGTTAGTACTGTTAAAAAGCGCAAGGAAGCGCGGTTTTACGAAGGAGGCTTATAAGGAGTTTTATAGTCTTCTCAGCTTTCACTTAAAGTTTAAAGCCATCCGTCACACTAACATCACTAATATAGATAAACACGGCATGTAAAAGGGCAAGACAGCAGCTGGGACTGTTATAAGCGATTCTCTTACACCTAAAGCCCTTATTCAGTCCTCTAATAGAACCACTTAGGTATCTATTCTAGAGACAGTTATTATAAACAGCTAGAGGCTGACTCCAGTCATTATCTTTACGGGGGTAAGTCTCTAAGGACAGTGGTATCTTAAGTGGGTTAAAAACCAGCCTAATATCCACGATTAAAAGTATAACTACTCCCCTACTAGCTTCAGTAATATAAGGATAGCCTTAAAATGGTTTAAAAAGGTCTATTTACCGGAAACCAAGCCTGTAAACCCTATAAAGTAGCACCTTCTTATTATAAATCCCTACTTAAGTCATAAACTGGAAGAATTAGCCTACTTAACCTTTAAAAATAAGGTTTAGGTACTGTTCTTACCAGCCCACACCTCCCATAAAACTTAACCTTTAAACCGCAGCGTTTTCTCAGCTCTTAAGACCTACTATAGGTAACTGTGACGACCCTACAGGCCGTCACTTGGGCCGGAGCGGCCCGACAAATCCCCCGCACAAGGAACAGTGCAGGAGGACAGTACGCACAGTACTGCGCACTAGGCCAGGGGTGTAAAGACCCGAAGCCCCTACAACCAACCAGCAGTTGCTCAGTCTTGGCAGGAGTGCTTACCTATTAAGCATCTAAGAAACCTCTGAGTAAGGAGTACTTAGTAGCAGGTTACTCAGTTCCTCACTAAGTAACAGGCCACTGAGTAAGGTATAAGGTACCTCTGGCTAGTTAGTATAGATAGTTATAATTATACCCACAACTACCGTAAGGGACTCTAATTCCTCACGCTAGTATTTAATTATTCATTTATATCCTACTGTTTAGACTTACCTCTATGTATTATAGTGATAACGACTTATAGTGACATTAAACCCCCTATCTAAGAGTGTTAGCTTAATAAGCCGTCTTTAGAACGCCCCTTACTTATTAACGTCCTACTATACGTTCTGTCTTAACCCACACTAATTTTCTCGAGGCCTATATTAAGTGTAAGTCGTAATACGATATTAACGTTAAGTTCTAAACACTGTTTATTAAATTCTTAAACACTACCTTTCTCCTACTAACATATTAACCTTTAGAAAAGGTAAGGAGATTAAGGAGGTGTAAGCTTAACCTTAACTCCTTATTATTAACGAGTTAGCTGTACGCCTTAAAGACTTAAACCTTAATTAGTAAAGACTGGTTAAAGAACTTAACAAAGCTTTCCCTAAAGATATTAAGAGCTATATTAATCTTATTAAGAAACTCTAAGCCTAACTTAATACTGTTAAGCTAGAGAATAACAACTTTAAAGGCTTATAGAAGAAATAAGTAAAGCTCCTCCCGTTATCGCGCTTTAAAGGAGACTTTACGTAATTAAAGTCCTAAATAACTTAGCTCTAAAATTATATCACCTATTACGATAAGCAGTTCTTTAAAGAAGAAAGAAAAGTTAGGTTCGCTAAAGCCTTACTAAACAGAGTAACCGTTTACTAATATAAACCTTATATAAAGATAATTAATAACCTCTTTATAAATAAAGTATAAAAAGAAGCTCTTAAGACTTAGGCTCTTTTTAACGACTTCGACATTTTCATTAACTAACTCTAAACTAAGTTTAAAGAACTAAACGCCTTTAAGCGGGCTAAATAACGCCTTATAGCTTTAAGGCAGACGTCCTTAATCCTTAAGTTCTCCACACACTTTAAGTTAAAAGTAGTAAAGATTAAGCTTAGCTAAGAAGCTCTAATAATACTGTTTTAGAGCGGTCTGAAGGAGTACGTTACTGGAGACCTTTACTAAGAGGATCAGCTAGATTGCCTTTAAGAACTAGTTGAGATAGCTATTAAGGCTAATAACTAGTATTATAATCACTATTATTAAAAGAACTTTTAAAAAAAACAGACCCCTTACCAGCTAAGTAAACTAAAGAAGGGGAACCAGTTAACCGTAACAGGTCACCACCCTAAGCCAATAGATATTAATATAGTAAACTGTTAGAACTAACCTAACCGTAATAAGCCTTAATAATAATAGTAATAAAAGTAGCTTAAGGACCTATCCCAAGTCTAATGCTTTAACTGTAATAAGAAAAGCTATATAACGTAATAATACCTGTTATTAAAATAAGTCAGTTAGAAACCTATTTTAGAAGGAGGGAAACATATTAAGTTTAACTTAGGAGATATCTACATTAGGATAGCAGGTAATAAAGAAGATTACACTTAGATAGATAAGTGTAACTTAAGAGATAAAGAAGAAAAGGAAAAACCTTAAAACGTAATGTATCTAGTCCTTAAAGGTATCTTAAAAGAGTTAGTTATAAAAGTGTAGGTTATAAAAGACTGACTTTAAAGTGGAAACTCGGAACTACTAAAAGTGTAGGTCACAGAAGATTAACTCTAGGAAGAGATATTTTAACTAACTGTTATAAACTTTAAAAACCTTACCTTATAAGCCTAAAAACTAAGGAAGTCTAAGAAAGACCCTAACTTAAACCTTATTAAAATAGTTAAAGGAGTCGAAGAACTAGCCCCCTAGGCTATATAAGCAGTAAAGTAAGCCTTAGAAGGTGAAAGAGAATAAGTTAAGAAAATCGAACTGGAGAAATGGAAGTTCTTCTCTACAGTACCTCTTAAGACTTTTAAACACTTTAAGCACATTAAGTAGATTAACACCTTTATCTCCCTAGAAGAAGGACAGCTTAAATAGCTACCTTATATTAAAGCTAGTGTATTTTAGACTAGTACCTTAAAGGTCCCCTAAGAAGGCGTAAAGTAAGCATATTAATAAAGGGTTTAAAAGTTAAAGGAGAAATATTAAGAGATAGTAAATAAAATAAAGGACCTGTAAGTTAAAGGCCTTACTATAACGTTTAAAGATAAAGTAGTGGAAATTAGATTAAAACTTTATAATAAAGTTCGTTTTACTAATTAACTCAAATATTGACTTATTAAAGAAGACTACTTTATAAAAGAATAAGCCAGGTTACTGTTACCTAAGTTCTAAGAAGAAGTTTAGGAGAAATAACGCATATAAAGGTAAGTAAAAGAAGAGAAAAAATAAGGCGTTACTTCCCTTATCCTGTACTTTATAACTGCAACACCTACAGTTAACGTTAACTACCCTAATTACAAAGATATATTATAGATTAATTACGTATATAATAACTACACTCTTAACCAGCATTATAGACTTAAGGCCCTTTATAACCACTTTTTAAACATACGGAAATAGGACTACACTGTTATAAGAGTAAAGTTAGAACTAGTTTATTACTAAGTTTCCTACTCCCCGATAAGAGAGTCCAGTAATAAGTGGAAAGTCATTATAATTAACTAGGCTCCCATTACGTGCTGGTAAGAAGGAGTACTTAATAACTACCCTATTATAACGTACTTATTACATCTTAATAGAAAAGTTAAAGAATAGTAAAAGCAGGAAGACTATTAGTGGATCTAAGAGTAAAAAGATATTACTGTAATCTAAGCTTATAAAACGTATTATTATCTTATTAAGGACTTTAAGAACATTATACTGTTTAAAGTTAACTGGACACTATAATGTAAGAACTTAAGAAAGGTTAATCGCTAGGTTTACTAAAACTGCCTATTTTTCTAAAAGGAATTAGGAAAAGGCTACAGGCCCTTTAAAAGGGCCGGAAACTAATAATTCGTTAGTTAGCAAAAACTTTAAGAAGAAGGAGAGGCACTTAAAGGTTAGGCCGAATAAGACCTTAAGGACAGACAATTATTATAACTTAAATAATAAAAGAGTATAAGCATTATTCCGTTAATATTAATATAACAGATAGAAAAGGGAGGCTATTTAGGGTAAGAGCAGTAATTAATAGCGGAAGTGCTTCTAACCTAGTATACCCCTTACTAATTAATTAAAGGAAACTTCCTAATAAAGAGTATAAAAAAGCTATCCCTATTTAAAATAGTAAAGGAAGCCTATATTAGTATAATAATAGTAAAGTTACTTATTACTTACTACTTTTAATTAAAGTAGATAAGGATAAATAATAAGTAGACTTTAATGTTATACTAGTTATAAGATACGATATAATCTTAAGTCTACCCTAGCTGGAAAAGTATAACCTTATAATTAACTGAAAGAGTAGCTACTTTACCTTTAGTAAGTCCCTTAACTGTAATTATTATTTAAAGAAAGCTAAGAAGGTACTAAACTGTTCTAAAGATACATAAAGCATTTAAAAGCACATTAAACCCTTAAAACTAAGCACGGTTTAGGTTAGGTTTATTAAAACAGTTAAAGGACTAAAAGATCTACTGTATTACCTAAATAATAATTTAAAAAGTAGAAAAAAGTAAGAAGCTAACTTATAGATAAGTAAAGAAGTTAACTTATTTAAGATACCTATAAAGTATAGGAAGTTTACCCTATTTCAAAAAAAGATACTGTGATTACTAGACTATAGACTATAAGACTATAAAATTAAGTTAAAACTGGGAACGAAGCTCCACAGTTTCCAGCCTTATTACTTAAACCCCTAGTAGGTTAAGGCCTTACAGGAGTATATTAATGAGAATTTAAAAAGCGGGTTTATTATAAAGTCTTAGTCTTTAATAAGGTATCTAATACTATTCGTTTTAAAGAAGGGAGACAGTAAGTTACATATAGTTATTAATTACCGAATGTTAAACAAAGACACGATTAAGAATCGCTACCTATTGCTACTTATTATAGAAATGCGAGAACGGATTATTAAGGTAAACTAGTTCTTTAACCTTAATTTCCCTATAAGATTTAACTACGTTAAAGTGAAGGAAGAAGATAAATATAAGATAGCTTTTCAGACTCGTAACGGGCATTACTAATACCGTGTTATGCTAATAGGATTAATAAATACCCTTATAACTTTTTAAAGCCTTATCAACAGTGTTCTCTGCCCCTTCCTTAATAAGTTTATCTTTATATATTTAGATAACGTTTTAATCTACTCTGAAACCTTAGAGGAACATTAAAAGTATATGTGACAGGTTCTGACAGCTCTTAAGAAAGTAAAGCTAACAGTAAACCTAGAGAAAAGCCACTTCTATATTTAGGAACTAAACTATTTAAGGTTTAAAGTAACCCTTAAAAGGCTTAAAATGCAACCGGAAAAGACAGAGGTAATCAGGGATTAGCTTACTTTAAGGAATTAAAAAGAGTTATAAGCCTTTATCGGCTTTACAAACTTTTATTATTATTTTATTAAGTACTTTATAAAAATTGTAAAACCACTATATAAACTTATAAGAGAAGGTAAACCATTTAAGTAAACTAATAAATAGCAGAGGGCGTTTAAGGACCTTAAGCACGCCTTCGTCACAGTACTAGTCTTAACCCTCCCTAATTTCTTAAAGCCTTTCCAAGTTAAGACTAACTCCTTAGAGTTCGTAATTAGTAAAGAACTTAGTTAAGTCTAAGATAATAAGAAACGTTACCTAATTACCTTTTTATTAAAAGGAATTTACAGCCTAGCTTTATAATATCTAATCTATAATAAGGAACTAATAATAATTATTTAGTACTTTACTAAATAGGTACCGTATCTAAGCAGTATAGAAAAACCAGTCCAGGTCTTCTTAAACCATAATAACCTTTAATACTTCCTAATAAAGGAACTTAACTTATAGTAAGTATAATAAGCAGAATTAATAGCTCTATTCCACTTTTAGATCTACTACGTTAAAGGAAAAGATAATAAGCAAGCTAATGCTCTTAGCTAGAGATAAGATTATAAAGATGCTAATCTAGTTCTAGTCCTTATTATTATATTCGATAAAGTTAAGAACGGTATATTAAAGTATACGTTATAAATGTTAGATAATTAGACGCTGGAATAGATTATTAAAGTCTGTATAAACTTATAAACAGAGTATAATATCTATTAGTAATAATAGAACTTTTAAGTAAGAAGGTTAGCGGAAGGGACTTGTAAGTATAAGTGCCCTTTAGAAGACTTCTTAAGGTATGTGTAAGACTGTGGGAAAGAGTGCCTAATGTATCTAAATTACGACAGAAACAGTTATTAGCTAAAATAGCTGCTAAAAGGTGTAAATAGCACGTTTAAACTAAGAGTAAAGCTTTAGTATTAAAAGAAACTGTACATTTATAACTTAAGAAAGCGGAAGGAGTACGTCTAGTAAGTTTACAAGTCTTAACTTAAAGGATATATAGGCTAAGCTAAGACTTTTATATAAGTTTAATAAGCGTACACCTTCTTAAGAATGAAGAAGCTAGTTAAGGAAGTAGTTAATAACTATAATATCTGTTACTGGAAGTAAAATCGATATTATAAGCCTTATAAGCTTTTTGAACTACTTCTTATATTACAGGCGCTGTAGAGTTTAATCTTACTTAACTTTATTACTGGGATTCTAGAGTTTAAGGACCTTATTACAGGAGTTACTTATAACTAAATCCTTATAATAATTAACAGGTTAACGAAATAGGCCTACTTTCTGCTAACCTTAAAGGATATAACAGTAGAGTAACTTATTTATATCTTTAAGAAAGAGGTAGTTTCATAATATCTCTAACTAGATAATATCGTTATAGATTAAGATAAGCTAATTATGTTAAAGTTCTAGCAGGGACTGATGTAAAGAATAGGTATAAAGAGTAAACTGTTAATAACATTCTACTTACAGACAGATAGCTAAACGGAGCAAGTTAATTAGATATTTACAACGTATCTTTAAACCTACGTTAACTTTAAATAAGACAATTAGCTTAAGCTGTTACTAACAGTATAAATAACTTATAATATAACACTAGTTAAGTTAACAGGTATATTACCGTTCTTTATTAACTACGGTAAGGAGCTTAAGCTCTGTTAAGGCCTGCTTACAAGCACCTTCCAAGCTACAGTCTGTACAGACTAGATATAAGAACTGTATAACTACCTATAAGCTAAACTTAAGTTCACACGTAAACGAATAAAGAAATTTACTAACAAACACTAAACTAAATAACCAGTACTTAAAGAAGGACTTTATTACAATAGTGAATAAGTTAAGGGACTAACTTTTTAGGAAGGGGACTACGTTTACCTTTTTTCACGAAACCTGCATTTAAAATAGCTTAGTAAGAAGCTTAACTTTAAAAGGTATAGACTGTTCTAAATTAAGAAAAAAGTCACTACTTCCAATTACAAACTAGACTTACCCGCTAACATAAAGGTGCGGACTAAGGTTTTTCACATCTTACTTTTAAAACTTACCTTAAAAGGAGTTCCTTTAGAAAAGAAGATCAAGATTAACACTAACGAGGATAAATACAACGTTAAGGAAGTTGTAAATTTACAAAAGGGAAAGAACACGTTTAAATATCTTATTAAGTAACTAGACTATAGCTTTAAAAGCAACTTATAAAAGCCAGTTAAAAATCTTAAGTACTTAGACTTAATTACGGAATTCTACTGAAAAAATCCAGACTAATTAAAACTAATAATAAGAATTAAAAATAAGATAAGATTTAATATCTAAATTACTATACTAAAAAGCAAGACTACTATAAGACTTAAAGCCTAAGAAGTAATAAGAAACTCCTTAATAAGTACGGAAGGACATTTATTAGAACTTTAGCTAAAGTTATAAAAACCTTAAACCTAATAAGGAGGCTAGGCCTCCAGAGCCCCTAAAGCTCCACTAATACTGTTAAAAAGAAAGTTAGTAAAAGAAATAAACGCGCTATTATTACTTTACAGAACTGTAAAAGGAAAGAAGCTACGAACTAAGTTAAGAAGAGGTTATTAGCCGTAGCAATCCCTTAGAAAAAGAACTAATAGGTATTCCTGCCAGAAAGCCTCCCCAGTCAAAGGACTTACTAGCCTTAGGAGGAGTAGCTAGATAGGCCTCCTCCTGTTCCTAGAAATAAAGGATCTTTATCTCTTAATTAAATGTAGAAAAAGCTTGCTCCTCTATATAATAGTGCTAGGTTTTAATCTGTTTAAGTTAAGTAATAGCTTTACGGAGCTTTTAAGTTTTTAACTTTAAGTTCCGCGTAGTAACGTTATACTCCGTATCGAGACAGCACTTCTCAGAAAAGAGCTGCTAAAGGAAAGCGTCACTATAACTAAACGCGTTACACGAAGACGAAGCTTCTACTAGTAAACATTTAAAGTAACTGTTTAATTATGCTGTAACGAGATAAGAAAGCGATTTTAAAGAATAACGATTATAAAGCGACATTTACGATCTAAAAGTCGAAGTAAAGTCCGTAAGGTTATAACGACAAAAGGTACTGTTCTTTAAAATGTGCTTTTACATACGGTTAGTAAGTATAGTTACGTTAAGAAAGAAGGAACGCTCTTATTAAGGTTCTTTATAGAAAAAGAACGTTAAAGAGGGGAAATTATGTAATAACCCTGCAGGCTGTTACTTAGGCCAGAGCGGCCTGACAAATCCCCCGTATAAGGAACAGTATAGGAGGACAGTACGTACAGTATTATATATTAAGCTAGGGGTGTAAAGACTTAAAGCCCTTATAACTAACTAGTAGTTACTTAGTCTTAATAAGAGTGCTTACCTACTGAGTATCTAAGAAACCTTTAAGTAAAGAGTGTTTAGTAACAGGTTGCTTAGTTCCTTACTAAGTAACAGGCTACTAAGTAAAGTATAAGGTACCTCTAGTTAATTAGTATAGATAGTTATAGTTATACCTATAACTACCGTAAGGGACTTTAGTTCCTCACGCTAATATTCAATTATTCATTTATATCCTACTGTTTAGACTCACCTCTATGCATTATAGTGACAGCGACCTACAGTGACATTAAACCCCTTATCTAAGAGTGCTAGCTTAACAAGCCGTCTTCGGAACACCCCCTACCTATTAGCGTCCTGCCATACGTTCTGTCTTAACCTGCGCCAGTCCTCTCAAGGCCTATGTTGGGTGCAGGTTGTAATAGTAACGAATAAAGCTACTTACAGCCTATTAAGGCTTAGCACCAGCTTATAAATAACGCTTCCTTCTAGCTTATAGGGATGCCTTTAGGGAGGGTGTAAGCCTTACTAACATAAAAAGCGGCTTTAAAAAGACTAGTATATGGCCGTTTAACCCCTCCTAAGTCCTTAATGATCTTAAGGCACTGATTAGAAACTCACCCCCCCCCCCCTAAACGGCCACAGACCCCTAAGATAAACCCTTTCTCTCCTGA
>Ga0247760_1003308_pt1 | contig 10676 bp, 8 predicted proteins | sample UWRJL171409R4_FD_179936 | JGI IMG/M metagenome (GOLD analysis project Ga0247760, IMG submission 179936) | Plant litter microbial communities from Arlington Agricultural Research Station in Wisconsin, United States - UWRJ-L171-409R-4 | ecosystem: Environmental > Terrestrial > Plant litter >...
GGGTCGAGGGGCAGGTCGACCTTGCCGGTGGCGACGGTGTCGAGAAGTTCCTCCGCGGCGAGGTCGAGGCGCGCGAGCTCCTCCGACGCCATCATGCCGACGGCGAAGCGCGGGGCGGACACGGTGCTCTGCACGAGGACGCGATCGAGCTCGACCTGCACCAGCCGGCGGAAGCCGTCGATGACGACGACGCCGATGACGGCGGGCAGGACCGCGAAGGCGAGGGTGGTCACCTGAGGGGCGAACTCCGAGGGCTGCAGAGGGGTGTTGAGGATCATGGCGGCGAGGAGCAGGGCGCCCAGAACGCTGACGGCGATGATGATGTCGCGGGTGCGGCGGAGCGTGATCACGACGAGGAGCCCCATGCCCGCGGTCACAGCGGCGGTGGCGTGCCTGCCGATGTCGTGCAGTGGCCAGATCGAGTAGAGGTCGAGGGCGACGGCCGCGGCGAGGCCCACGAGGAATACGGCGAACAACCAGTTTGGCAGGTGGCCGATCACGCGGGACGCGACGAAGGTCGTGGCGAGCACGGTGAGAAGGATCAGCCACGCCGCGATCGCGGCCCACAGCGCGCTGTACACGTCCCCGGCCATGGCCTGCCCGGCGAACCACGCCAGGCCGTAGATTGCGCGGAGCCCGACGACGATCGCGGCCCCGATTCCGATGAACCCGGTGCCGAGGCTCGAGCGGTGCGGCGTTGCGGCACGGATGACCCTGCGCGTGGCATCCGCCTCGCGACGTTTCCCGCGGCCGAGGATGACGCCGAGGGTGTTCTCCTCGGGGGGCGCGTAGCTCATCTGCACACCTCGCTCATCGGGGCACCTCGAGCACGACGGTCGTTCCCGAGCCGGGGGCGGAGAACAGGCGGGCCTTCCCGCCCACCTCCTTGAGCCGGGCCACTACGGACTCCTTGAATCCCAGTCGGGCGGAGTCGACGTCGTCGAGGGTGAAGCCCACGCCCGAGTCGGTCACCATCGCGCGCACCATCGTCTCGTCCTCGGTGATCGTGACGTGCGCCTCGGTGACCCCGGAGTGGCGGCGGACGTTCTCGAGGCACTCGGCGAGCGCGAGCAGGAAGGCATCGAGCACCTCTGTCGGCAGCAGCACCTGCCCAGTTCCGTGCCAGCTCACCTCGAGGCCCATGCGCCCGAACCGCTGCTTCACCGATTCGAGCGTGGTGCCGAGCACCATGTCGTCGTTCGAGTTCTCCAGGTTGTACACCCCGGACTGCTGCGGCGTGGGGGTGGCGCCGAGCCGCAGCTGCCGCAGAAGGCGGGCATCGTCTGCAGCCTGCTGCCGCATGGCGTCGGGCGCGACGCCCACACCGGAGTGCGCGAGCAGGGTGAGGGTGGCGAGCACCGTGTCGTGGAGCAGGCGTGCACCCTGCCGGCGCTGCGCTTCGGTCTCACTGGCCTGGCGCTCGGCGCGGTGTGCACGGCCGATGCTCGCGATGCGGCGCGCCACCTGCGGCACGCCCGCGCTGATCCAGAACCCGATGATCGTGGCGAGCACCCACCCGAGCAGCAGCAGCGCGATGGTGCGCCCGAGCGGTTGGAACGGCAGTAGCAGCACACTGGTGAGCGCGACGGTCACGACGAAGGCGAAGGCCAGGAACAGCCGGCGACGCAGGTCGGTGGTCAGCACTATTGCGATCGACGCGATGGATGCCGCACCGATCTGCCCGACGGCGGACACTCCGGCCTCGCCCGTCGCCTCCGGGGCGAGCAGCGTCACGACCGAGACGATGCCGAGACCCGCCACGAGGATCGGGATCACCCACAGCATCGAGCGGCTGGAGCCGATGCGGTACTGGCAGAACGCGATGAGCAGGTACAGCGGGAGGCACACGAAGAAGCTGGCCATGTCGACGGCGCCTGGGATGGCGAGGCACACGATCGAGACAATGGTGAAGCTCAGGCCGTAGACGCGGGCGGTGCGTTGGAGCAGCCGATCGCGCTCCTTGGCTATGAGATCCATTGCCGTCATCGTGGCACAAGCATCCCCACAAGTGGGGGTGCCGCACCGATATCAGGGCCGCGATTCCTGCTTTTGGCCGGGATAGTCTCGTAGGCACAGAGGGGCGAGCGCGAGGCAATCGCGGCCGCACAGATGTACCCGGCATCACAGGGGATATGCCAGGGGCCGCCGGGGCAGAGCGGCCCCTGGAACCCGGGCCGCGCGGTTACTCCGCAGTGCTCCACCCCTGCGCGGTGGCGTACTGGCGCAGTAGGTGCCTGGTGCCGACATCGATGCCGAGCTGGCGGTACTTGCGCCGCGCCCGCTTGATGTACGACTTCACGGTCTCCTCGGTCGTCTCCATGGCGGTCGCGACCTCGCGCAGCGAGAGCCCCCCGGAGTACAGGACGATCGCGCGCTCCTCCTGACGGCCCAGTCCCGCCTCGGGACCGGTCCGCGCCGACCGCCACGTCTCGGCGCGGTCGTCGCCGAGGTGGTGTCCTCCGCTCGCCGCGGTGCGGAGCGCGGTCAGCAGCTCGTTCGGACTGTCGCTGGTGGCGACGAACCCCCGGGCACCGGCTCGCATTGCCGAGGCGACGGACGCGGCATCCGTGCGCCTGCTGATCACGACGGTAGCCATGCCGCGCGCTGCCAGCTCGGAGACCTTGGTCGCGATGAGCAGTCCGTCGCCCAGCTGCAGGTCGAGCAGGACGACGTCGACGGGCATGGCGGGGTGGGCGAGTAGTTCGCTCCACGATGATGCGGTGGCGACGACCTGAAGGTCGTCCGCGGAGACCAGCGCCGCGATGCCCTGGGCGATGAGGAGCTGCGCGTCGACGATCGCGATTCGCATCCGGTCCGGAGCTGAGACGTTCGCTGATAGAGCACTCATCGTTCCCCCCGGGAGGCCGGGTGTCAGGTTGCCCCGGCGACGTTGTGGGTCAGCCTAGCCCGAGTAGAGGTTTACTCAAGTATTGTCGGTCTATAAGTTCAGCAGGCGTTGGATCTGCGCGCCGACCAGCCGGTCCTCGATGAGGAAGCCGTCGTGGCCGAAGGGCGAGGAGATGACGTGCGCCGCATCCCCGTCGATGTTCCCGGGCAGGTGCGCTGCGACGTACTGCTGCTCCGCCACGGGGTAGAGGCGGTCGCTGTCGATGCCGAGGACGAGCGCTTTCGCGGTCGCCAGGGCCAGCGCCTGGGCGGTGCCACCACGACCCCGGCCCACGTCGTGCGAGCTCATCGCGCTGACCAGGGTGAGGTAGCTGTTGGCGTCGAACCGGCGGGTGAACTTGTTGCCGTGGTAGTCGAGGTAGCTTTCCACCGCGTACCTCCCGCCCCCGCCGAGCGGGCTCATGCCGCTCTGCCAGCTGCGCTCGAAGCGGTCGTTGAGCTCGTTGGGGGAGCGGTAGCTGTGCAGCGCCATCCGGCGGGCCAGCGCCAGTCCGCGGTGCGGGCCCTCGCCCTCCGCTGCCTCGTAGTAGGCGCCGTCGGCGAAGGAGGCATCGAGGTGCACCGCCTCGATCTGCAGGAAGTTGAGCGCGATCGCGTCGGCGTTCGAGAAGGCGGGGGCTGCGAGCACGGCGACGCGCTCGAGGCGGTCGGGCTGGCTGACCGCCCACTCGAGCGACTGCATGCCGCCCATCGAACCGCCGATCACGGCCGCCCACTTCTCGATGCCGAGGAGGTCGGTGAGCGCGAGCTGCACGGCGACCTGGTCGCGGATCGTCACGAACGGGAATCGCGCGCCCCACTCGGCGCCATCGGGCGCGTGCGACGCGGGGCCGGTCGTGCCCTGGCAGCCGCCGAGCATGTTGGGGGCGACCACGAACCAGGTGTCCGTGTCGATGGCGCGGCCCGGTCCGACGAGACCGTTCCACCAGCCGGTGGTGGGATGCCCGGGGCCGGTGGTCCCGACGACGTGACTGTCGCCCGTGAGCGCGTGCACGATGAGGATCGCGTTCGACCGGTCGGCGTTGAGGGTTCCGGCAGTCTCATAGGCCACGCGGACGGAGGGCAGCTCGCCGCCGCGCTCGAGCGTCATCGGACCGAGGCTGGCGAACTGCCGGTTGCCCACAGGGTCGCCCTCGCGCCACGCTCCGGTGGCTGGCGGCTTGCCGAGCACGGAGCGCGTGTTGGCTTCGGTGATGAAAGCCGATGGGACCGTGTCCTCGGGTGTCTGCCAATCCATGTCATGACAAGTATCCGGGAAAAGCGAAGGGCCCCAGGGTTTGTTACAACCTTGGGACCCTTCGGATTGGAGCTACGCTTTGGCCGCGTTCGCCGCCGATGCCGTGCGGGCCGCGTCGAAACCTGCCTGCAGGTCGGCCTTCAGGTCGTCGACGTTCTCGATGCCGACCGAGAGGCGCACGAGGCCCGGTGTGACGCCGGTCGTGAGCTGCTGCTCGGGGGTGAGCTGCGAGTGCGTCGTCGAGGCCGGGTGGATGATGAGGCTTCGCACGTCGCCGATGTTGGCGAGGTGGCTGAACAGCTCCACGCTCTCCACCAGCGCGCGACCCGCGTCGACGCCGCCCTTGAGCTCGAACGACACGACCGCGCCGACACCCTTGGGGGCGTACTTGTTGGCGGCGGCGTACCAGGGGCTCGAGGGCAGTCCCGCGTAGTTCACCGAGGCGACATCGGGGTGGTTCTCGAGCCACTCCGCGATCTCCTGCGTGTTCTGCACGTGGCGCTCGATGCGCAGGCTCAGGGTCTCGATGCCCTGGATCAGCGCGAACGAGGTGTCGGGGGAGAGGGCGGCGCCGGTGTCGCGCAGCAGGGTGACGCGCGCCTTGATCACGTAGGCGATGCCGTCGCCCAGCACGCCGGTGTAGCTCGCGCCGTGGTAGCTCGGGTCGGGCTCGGTGAGTCCGGGGAACTTGTCGGCGTTCGCCGCCCACGGGAACTTGCCACCGTCGACGATCACGCCGGCGATGACGGTTCCGTGGCCGCCCAGGAACTTCGTGGCCGAGTGCACGACGATGTCCGCGCCGAACTCGAACGGACGGATGAGGTACGGCGTCGCGATCGTGTTGTCGACGATGAGGGGCAGGTTGTTCTCGTGGGCGACCGCGGCGACGCCCTCGATGTCGAGGATGTTGATCTTCGGGTTGCCGATCGTCTCCGCGAAGAACAGCTTCGTGTTGGGGCGCACTGCGGCGGCCCACTCCTCGGTGTCGTCCTGGTCCTCGACGAAGGTGACCTCGATGCCGAGCTTGGCGAGCGTGTACTTGAACAGGTTGTAGGTTCCGCCGTAGATCGAGCTCGACGAGACGATGTGGTCGCCGGCGCCGGCGATGTTGAGCACCGCGTAGGTGATCGCGGAGGAGCCGGAGGCGACGGCGAGAGCCGCGGTGCCGCCCTCGAGAGCCGCAACGCGCTGCTCGACAACATCGGTCGTGGGGTTCATGAGGCGCGTGTAGATGTTGCCGAACTCGGCGAGCGCGAACAGGTTCTGCGCGTGCTGGGTGCTGTTGAACACGTACGACGTCGTCTTGTAGATCGGCGTGGCGCGCGCGTTCGTGGCGGGGTCGGGCTGGGCGCCCGCGTGGACCTGCTTCGTTTCGAACTTCCAGTCGCTCATCGCGTCTCCTTGAGGAATTGTCGTGGGCGGACGATCGCCCACTCGGGAGCGAGCCTAGGTACGGCACCTGAGCGCGGCAATGGAGTCTGCAATGAGTCGTAACAGAAGGTTGCTCGCAAGTGACTAGTCATGCGAGACTACTCGGATGTCGTCGATCCGCCTCTTCATCCTCGGCTCGCTCGCCGAGCGGGGACCGATGCACGGCCACGCCCTGCGCCTGCTGGCGGAGGAGGAGCACGTGTCCGAGTGGGCAGACGTCACGCCGAGCGCGATCTACGGTGCGATCAAGCGCCTGGCGGCGGAGGATCTGATCGACGCCCTGCGCGTCGAGCGCGAGGGCAACTACCCCGAGCGCCAGGTCTACGAGATCACGGATGCCGGGCGCGCCTCACTCGCGGCCATCAGGCTCGAGGCCCTCGAGACCATCGCCCACAAGCCCGATCCCGTCGACCTCGCCCTCGCCCGGCTCGGTACCGAGAACATCGCTGACCTTCGTCAGACCCTCGAGACCCGTCTTGCCGAACTGCACCGGCGGGTGGCTCACGAGGAGACCCACATGGCGGGGATCGCGCACTACCTGACCATCACCGAGCGCCACGTGGCCCGCCACGACTGGCACCGCCTCCAGGGCGAGATCGCCTGGCACGAAGAACTCATCGCGAACCTCCCCGCGATACTCGACGACGAACAGTCCCGGAAAGGACACGCACACTCATGACCGACACCGCCCCCGCGCCCCAGCAGTCGAGAGGTCCCGTCTGGACCGCCCCGCCCGGCGTCAGCGACAAGCGCGCCTGGGCCACCCTCGCCGTCCTGCTCATCGGCCTCTTCATGTCCCTGCTGGACACCACGATCGTGAACGTCGCGCTGCCGACGATCCGCGACAGCATCGACGCGAACGAGTCGACGCTCGCCTGGATCATCTCCGGCTACGCCCTCGCGTTCGGCCTCGTGCTCATCCCGGCGGGCCGCGTCGGCGACCGGTTCGGCCACAAGTGGGTCTTCTTCGTCGGTCTGGCGCTGTTCACGGCGGCCAGCCTCTTCGCGGGCCTGGCCCAGGACTCGACGCAGCTGATCGTCGCCCGCGTCCTGCAGGGGCTCGGCGGCGGCATCTTCTTCCCGCCCGTCACCGCGTTCATCCAGTTGCTCTTCCCACCGCTGAAGCGGGGCAAGGCGTTCGCCATCCTCGGCGCGGTGCTCGGAGTCTCGTCGGCCCTGGGACCGGTCGTGGGCGGCCTGCTCATCGAGGCGTTCGGCGAGGAGAGCGGCTGGCGCTACATCTTCTTCGTCAACCTCCCCATCGGCGTGATCGGCCTCGTCGCCGCCGCGATCGTCATCCCGTCGCTGGTAGCGGGCAAGAAGGCATCGATGGACTTCCTGGGCCTCCTCCTGCTGGCCGGGTCCCTCGTCGCCATCCTCGTTCCGCTCATCCAGGGTCAGGACGAGGGATGGCCGCTCTGGACGTACCTGTCGCTCGCCGGTGGGATCGTGCTCCTCGTGCTGTTCGCGTTCTGGGAGCGGTTCCTCGCCGCGCGCGGCTCGTCGCCGCTCGTGCCCCCGCACCTGTTCTCGCACGCCGCATTCACCGGCGGGGTCATCCTCGCACTCGTGTACTTCGCAGCGTTCACCAGCATCTTCTTCACGATCTCGCTGCTCTGGCAGGCGGGGCTCGGGCACACCGCTCTCGAGTCGGGCCTGGTGTCGATCCCGTTCGCGATCGCCAACATCATCGGCGCCGCGATGAGCGACAGGGTCGCGCAGAAGCTCGGCCGCGGCGTGCTGGTTCTCGGCACCGTGCTCGTGACGGTGGGCCTGGCCGCACTCTGGGTCATCCTGCTCACGGTGCCCGGCCTCGAGCTGACCAACTGGATGCTGCTGGCGCCGCTCGCGCTCGCGGGTCTCGGCAACGGATTCTTCATCGCCCCCAACAGCCGGTTATCGTCGCCACGGTCGACAACTCCGAGGCCGGGGCTGCCAGCGGTGTCATCGGCACGATGCAGCGCATCGGAAGCGCCATCGGTATTGCGGTCGTCTCGAGCGTCCTGTTCGGGGTCGCGAACCTCTCGGCGGTCGGTGACGAGATCTCCACGAAGGTCGCCGCCGCTCTCGAGGCCGGGCTGTACTCCACACCCGCCGAGGCCGGGGACGCGATCTCGCAGATCGTGCTCGCCGATCACTTCTCACAGGCGGCAACAGTCGCGATGCTGGTCAGCGCGATCTTCGCGCTGGTCTCCATCGCCCTGGTGTTCGTGCTGCCCAAGCGGGTCAGCACCCACTAGTTCTCCTCGTCGAGCCCCGTCGGTCGGGATCGCGCCGCGGGCGCCTTCGGCCGACGGGAGCCGGTCGGGTCCGTTCGGGACTGGCCGGGCTTCTCGTCCGGCAGCTCCACGAACAGCCACTTCGGCTTCGGCTCGATAAGGGGACGGAACACCCTGCGCACGAGTGGACTGGCGAGGGCTATCGAGATCGCGATGCACGCCAGGATCATGCTCAGCAGCCATGCCGCCGACGCGTGCTCGTCCTTGAGCACCCCGGTCTCGCGGATCGGGTAGAGCACGAAGCTGTGCAGCAGGTAGATGTACATGGTGGCTTGGCCGAGGTCGGTCATCCACGTCTGCGATCGTGGGATCAGAACGAAGAACGCCGCGCTGAGGAGCACGGCCAGCAGGATGAACCCGAGTCGCACCGCGCCCGCCCACCACGCGTCATCCCCGAGGCCCAGGTACGAGTCGTCGTAGAAGAACCAGTGCTGCAGCGACATCTCGCGGAACGGCGCGATGAACACCACGACGACCCCGAGCCACACCGCGAGCACGGCGATCGCGGCACCGCGCACCCACCACGTGACGCGCTCGGCCACCCGCCAGCGGTCGACGAGGCCCCACTGCCGAACCTTCCAGCCGAGCACGAAGAACGGCATGATGCCAATAGCCCGCGACAGCGAGAAGGTGCTGTCGACGTTGCTGAGGTACCCGACGCCCACCGAGAAGACCACCGCCCAGAGCAGCGGCCAGCGCACGAGCGTGAGGTACGGCAGGATCAGCCGGAAGATGCCGAGCGCGAGCAGGAACCACAGCGTCCAGCTGGGCTGCGTGGGGTTGAACTCCTTCTTGCCCTCCACCAAGTACTGCACGACCGTCCAGATCGTCTCCATGATGAAGTACGGCAGAAGGATGTCCGTGAGCACCTTCTTCATCTGCCTCGATCCGGGCGGGCTGGCCTTCGAGAAGTAGCCGCTGATCATCGCGAACGCCGGCATGTGGAACGCGTAGATGAACAGGTAGACGATGAGCGCGTTGTCGGAGTCGGACGTGAGTCGCTGGATGCCGTGCCCGATGACCACGAGCGTGACGGCGACGAACCGGGCGTTGTCCCAGAACGGCACGCGCTTCTTCGCAGCGGGCGCGGCAGGAGTCGTCGTCATCTGCTCCACCCTAGCCGCGCTACTTTTGAGATATGACAGCTCGACGCGCGGTAGTGACAGGTGCTAGTTCCGGTATCGGGGAGGCCACCGTCCGCCTGCTCCGCGAGCACGGGTGGGACGTCGTCGGCGTCGCCCGCCGGGGGGACCGTCTCGAGGCGCTCGCGGCCTCGACAGGCGCGGACGTCTTCGTCGCCGACATCACGAAGCAGGCCGACGTGGATGCCCTGCGCGACTTCCTCGCTGAGCTCGGGCCGGTGCACGCCCTGGTCAACAACGCGGGTGGGGCGTTCGGCATGGCCTCGGTCGAATCGGGCGACCCCGAGGACTGGATCCGCATGTTCGACGTCAACGTCGTGGGCACCAAGCGGATCACGTCGGCCCTGCTGCCTCTGCTGCGGGCAGGGTGGACCGAGGGCACGAGCGCGGACATCCTCACCGTCACGTCGATCGCCGCGCACATCGCCTACGAGGGCGGCGGCGGGTACAACGCCGCGAAGTTCGCCGAGGCCGCGATGGTGGCGGTGCTGAGGCTCGAACTCGCGGGGGAGCCGATCCGCGTGACCGAGGTCGCACCGGGCATGGTGAAGACCGACGAGTTCTCGCTCGTCAGGTTCGCGGGCGACCGGGCGAAGGCCGACGCTGTGTACGAGAACGTGCCGGAGCCGCTGTACGCGGAGGACATCGCGGCGGCGATCGTGCACACGCTCGAGCTGCCCCACTACGTGAACCTCGACCTCGTGACCATCAAGCCGGTCGCCCAGGCCGCGCCGCACAAGGTGATCCGCGGCGAGCTCAAGCCCCGGTAGTCGCGCCCTCCGGCAGCAGGATGTCGTCCTCCACGTCGGCGAACGCGAGCTTCGGCACGAGGAACAGCAGCACGGCCGCGACGAGCGCGCCGCCGCCGCAGATCGCGAACACCGTGAGGTAGCCGAACAGGCTCGAGGCGGTGCCGATCGCGCCGATCGTGAGCACGATAGCGAACGTCGCGGAGGCGAACGAGCCGCCGATGGTCTTGGTGGTGTTAGTGAGGGCGGTCGCGATGCCGGTCTGGCCCCGCGGTGCCGCGGCTGCGGCGGCGGACGGCAGCGCCCCCACGAGGGCGCCAGAGCCGATGCCGGCGATCGCCATGTTCACGAAGGTGCCCACGACGGTCTCGTGGTTCACGAGGAAGAGCAGGTAGCCGGTCGCGACGAAGAAGGTCGCGACGATGAGCGCGACGCGGGGGCTCGTCCACTTCGACAGGCGGGGGAAGAGCAGGGCTCCGACGATCATCGAGACGAGGTACGCGCCGATGATGTACGAGATCGAGTCGGCCTCCATCCCGAGCCCGTAGCCGTTCTTCGGGTCGGTTCCGGCGAAGGTCGCGAGCGGCGCCTGCGCGCCGAGCAGGCTGATGCCCACCAGTCCGGCGGTGAGCTGGATCGGCCACATGGTCGGCTGGCGCAGCACCCGCAGGTCGATCGCGGGGTCGGTCTGCCGCAGCTCGAAGCGGCTCCAGGGGATGAACACCGCGACGCCCAACAGCATGATCGGGATCGCGATCCACCATAGGCCGGTCGCGAGCTCGATGTTGAGCTTGAGGAACGTGAGCCCCGACGTGATGAGGAGCAGGCCGAGCGAGAGGATCGCGAAGCCGCGCCAGTCGAGGGTGCGCCCCGGGAGGGGCTTCGACTCCGGCACACCGAACAGGATCGCGAAGAACACCAGGGTGACCGC
>Ga0247760_1003309_pt1 | contig 10675 bp, 11 predicted proteins | sample UWRJL171409R4_FD_179936 | JGI IMG/M metagenome (GOLD analysis project Ga0247760, IMG submission 179936) | Plant litter microbial communities from Arlington Agricultural Research Station in Wisconsin, United States - UWRJ-L171-409R-4 | ecosystem: Environmental > Terrestrial > Plant litter >...
CGACTTACGGAAATGAATATCTGGTCGAGTACGCAGACACGATTGAAACGTGAGCTTCCTTGAACAGCTCACGCACAGGACAGGCATCGAAGCGCTTGTTGACCAAGCGCAGCTTCATGAGCTCGCGTCGATTGCAGGCCTGCGAGACTGGTGAGCATTTAAGAATAGATAGCGAGTAAAACCAAGTAGACCCGATCGAATGCGGGCCAACTCACATGCGAAACCAAACAAGCGACCATCTCGGTAATTGCAGCGAACCTCTCGGGCGTATCGGGAGCCATGATGGCCTCACTTCGACAGGCGTAATCCGGAAAAGCGAGGTTGTCGTGGTGATTCGAGGCGAAAGCGTTGGCCCCTTTCGCGAGTTGTGCGAAGAGTTAGAGAGCTGAGAGTTGGAGAGATCGCGGAGTCGGCGTGCAGGCGAAATTTGTCGATATTTTTCACACATGACTAGACGCGAATAAGGCGAAAGCAGATTTCGGATGAAAATTCACTGCAACATCTGGTTTTTGGCTGCAAGTTCAGCCTTCGTAAGCTTTGCAGCGCCTAATGTTGTTTTGAAGCGCAATTTCTGGTCTGCTCGTAACCCGATCAGAAGGTCCAGTGAGGCACTGGATAATTCCCTTGTTCGTCTCAAGGAAATTTCGCAGCCACTGCGTGGTGAGTTGCTTCGAGCACGGAATTGTTGAGCTGACGGTCTGAGCCGACTTGTCGGTCTTGTTGGTGACGACGACCTTGTAAATCGAACACAATTATCCTTATCGTTGTTATCGGCGCTTGCCAAAGTGTAGTTCAAAGGAGATACTCCGAGTTTCCTTCCGCCTTTGTTGAGCATCGAGCGGCATCCTTGCGGGCATAGGTAATGCCTTTGTCAAGTTGGAGTTCCAACATCGCAATGTTACAGCAGAAAGGCCTTCTGAGCAGCTCATGGACCAGCTACAACCGAACTCTTCCACCCCGCCTTACACAAGGATGCACCTCAGCATCTTTGCCTTGCTATTGTACTTCTTATTCCCGCTCGCCACCTCAAACGTACCCACACGCCGAAAAAACATCCCCGGATGTCGATTGATAGAGAACCCCTCCGGCGCAAGACTCAGGTCCATCTCAACCCTCTGCGCGAGCGACATCCCGACCTTGACCACCGGCTGCAACACCAGCCCAAGATAGACCTCATCGAATAAGCTACCCCCCGGCTCGTTCTTCCGCCAGCCCAGACGAAGACACACAAACGGCTGCTTGACAAGCTTGTAGGGATCGCGGTCAAACCGGACAAGCCCATTCAAGACGCCTGGCTGCGCTGCGGCGCCGAATTTGAACATGGGCTTGCCAAACATGTGGTACGCCTTTGGCACCGACGGCGGTGTCGGGAATTTGGTCGTGCAGTCGGTTTCCGAGAGCGTGATGTGCACTACCACGCCTTTCACCACTACCTCCGAGTTCCTCAAGCTCCCAAAGTCCTCAAATTCGCCTTGTACGTCCTCCACATCCAGCCCAAAGGTTTGGAGGTACCCCTTCTCACCTTCTTGCTTGGCAATCGTCAGGGCGGCACCGCCCCGCGCTGCCTGAAGATTCCACACATCGGCAATCGTGCTGTTTAAATCTACGGCCGCCGACTCGAAGCTCTCCAGATGCGGGTAGACCACCGGCCCGTCGACGGACGCCCACGACCATGACGGTTGAGACGGGTCAGCCGCCTCGGGTGGCCAGCGCATACCTTCGCCGACTTGGGCATGATCTGCCTGGTTCAAGAACGCGCGGTTGGGCACCCACGACGCGCCGCGCGCAAAGTCGGTAAGCCATAGCCCGGCCGCGTAATCGTCGCGGATAAGACACGATACGATCTCGGCAAGCCCGTATATGGCAGGCAGCCTATCCTTCTTGTACGACAGGTTCCGCCGCGTGTACTCTTGCACGGCGCGACACCAGAGTTTGGTGGTCTTCGGGCTCGTGTAGGAGGGCGAGCGGTACGACGCGCTGCCGAGCCCAACCTGCACGATGAGTCGGTCAGGGGTGAGCTCCGGTTCGGGGTCAGGGTACCGCCTGTCGAAGGCAATCATGGCCGGGTGATCCTCCGAGGCCATGGCGGTGCGGCATTCCCAGACGATACGGTGGGCGGTGAAGGCGAGGATGCGCCGGGAAAGCTCGCGCTCTTGGAAGCACCAGCCGCGGGTGCTCAGGGGCCCGCGGTGGGCGTTTTCCCACTCAGAGGACCAGGGATGGACAGTGACGTTGCGGCCGCCGATTTCCGTTTTGCATGGGTTCAGCCGTGGTTCTGAGCCGTGGTTGCCAAGACCCCGGGGCAGAAGGCAACCGCTCTTACTGTCGGGGGAGGCGGACGCCGCGATTGTGCATGTAGCCATAGAGTAGGTCTTGTGCATGGCGGTGCCCTCCCGCGCAAAATCTTCCGGGTCGTCTTGCAAAATGCAGAGCGCGTCGATCCAGAGATAGCGGATGCCCTTTCCGCGGATTAGCAGCTGCCGTGTGATGGTGATAGCGTCCTGGAATGTCTTGGGGAGGGCGTCCCATTTAATGGCGTTTTGCATCTCGTTCAGGTTGGCCCTCGTCGTCTTCAGCATGGCTGTTGAGTCGGCGCCCCAGCAGTGGCTTAGGACTGCGTAGCCTGGCCGCACTACATTGAGGCCCTGTTGCTGCTGGCCAGCTGTGATCACTAGCTTGGCCTCAACCCCGCTCTGTTCCGGCCGGACGTCGATGAGTCGAGCTGGGAGTGCGAAGCCCGTCACGAGGTTGGTTGTGCAGTCCGGGTGCTTCTTGGTGCATTCAGCCATCCAGGTGCTGATCAGCGCGAAGTTGGACGGATCGTCGGCGCGCTCCCGGAGCCCACGCGTCTGACCTGCCCGTCCTAGATCTGTGGTTTTCACAGCAGGTTCCGCGGATGGCTGCGCATGGCCGCCAATATCAAATCTTAGTTGGCCGATCTTTTGGCCGTTGTGTCGGATTGCCAGCGCCTTTGAATGATCTTTCTCTGGGCAGAGTGCGTGATATTCTCCGTCGTATCTTCCCTTGCAAATGGCTGCAAGTGTGATGCCCTGGCTTTTGCGCGGGAGGGAGGCCCCGTTCCGTTCTCCTGTGACGGCGTCCACGATTAGAATGCATAGCTGACACCCTCTGACGCCGGAGTCCTCGATCAACGAGAACGGTTCGTTGGGGCGGAGAATTGGATGGGCATAGCTGCCAGGAGACAAAAGCTGTGGAGGGAGGGCGCTGCATCCGGTGCAAAGATTGTCGTTTTGGGTCTGGGCGGCGTCGCTCATTGTTGTCTTTGTGCGGCTGTCCCTTGCACTGTGGCGAGCAAGCGGGCAAGTGCGACGATCAATGCATTCTGCAGTTGCCTTGACGTCGGTGTAATTATTTATCCGTATCTTACCTTCCCGATTTTCCTGCTGGTGAGGAAGGGGCAGTGCTGGGCAATGTAACCGCATCCCGTGGTCCAGAGTTGGAATCCCGGTCCACTAACGGAAGCTGCATTGGCCTATGTCTGTCACCGAAACTGTCGCACGAATTCAGCACAAAGGTACCTACAAATCTTATATGGCCCTTGAAACTATAAAAACTTTGTCTAACTACAGCAAAATGTCTAGATATTGGTGCTATTACAACCTCAGTACCCAAAACCACAACAATTTCCCCTCTTGCTCCCTACAACTCCCCAGACCCATTCCTATGCATACCTCAAGTTAAACTCAGCCAAATACTCCACATTGTACTCCCCAATATCATCCTCCTTCCCAAAAACCTTCAGCGTCCTCGCCAAAAACCTGTATCTCCCTTCCGGCACCACCCTCCCATCGCTCAACATCCCCGTAAACGCATCCTCGTTACTCCCGCTCGTCACAAACCGCTTCGGATACCCCTGCATGCTCCCCGCAATCTCTACACCCAGCACGACGCTCGTATTCAGCGGTCCGTTGACTTCTACCGGGAGGACATCGAGGCGCAGGTATGTAGTGGCTAGCTTGCGTGTGACGACTGAGGCTGGGAAGGAGATGTTCCGGGGCGGCTCCCCCTGGTTCGGGGGGCCGGACGGGCGAGAGATGGTAAACGTGGTGTTGGCGGGGACTTCTTCGATGGGGTTGTTGGACCAGGTGCCGAGGTAGGTGTTTCCGGGGGAGTTGGTTGAATTTGCGGGGTAGATGCCGGGCGCGGAGTGCAAACTGCCGAGGACGCCAGCGTACGGGATGCGGAGAGCGGTGGCGGTAGAGTTAATGGTGAGGTAGCCGGAGTACCAGGGGAGGCGGCCGGGGTCGAGACCAGAGGGGGCTGCGAAGGTTACGGTGACGCTGGTAGAGGCCCCGGGGGCGAGGACAACGGACGAGGAGGAGAAGGACAGGGTGGCGCTGGCGCTGGCGCCGGCGGCTAAGGAAGGGGGGAACCGGGAAGGGCCGAACTCATCTGGGTCGTTCAGGAATGACCCGCCGGAGAAGTAGACGGTTGTAGCTGGGACGTGGCCGAGCTGGTAGGTAGCCTCTTGCGTGGAGTTGTTGCTGATGGTGAAGACATGGCGGGGAATGAAGTGATCGGTGTCGTTCAGGGCGAAGCTCGACACGTTGGTGAAGGTGGAGACAAACGCAGCGTCATACACCTGGATGAGACCCGCTCCCTGCTGAGCCACCGGCGCGAAGGCGTTGCCCTTTCTACGTCCATCATACCATAGCACCGGGGAGGCGGTCGATGCCAAGAGGCTTGCCAGGACTGCAGGGTCGTGAGTGCCACGGGCTTCGGCAATGAGGGCGTAGGCCGCTGCAACAAAAGGGGACGCCATGGAGGTGCCTGAGTCGACCTTGTATCCCCCCGCAGATAGAAGCCACGTCGAGATGATATTCTGGCCGGGGGCGGCAAACTGAGGCTTGATATCAAGCTCCTGCGTGAGACCCCAGGAGCTGCCAGGTGCGACGAGCCCGCCCGACTGCGTATTCGGCGAGCTGAGGAGGACCCTCTCGGCGGATGAGATCCCAACGAGGTTGACAACTACCTTGCGGCCACTGTTGACGAGGTTGACCCAGGTCTCGGCTTGCGAAGCGGTCACCTCCCCGGTGCCGAGGAGGCCGGGCTCCGGCAAGGTCCCATCGATGACGGCGGTCGTCTCCGTCAGGCTGTAGAACATGACGTATTTCGCCTTTGCCGCGAGAAGAACTTTGACCTTGGAGTCAACTCCACAGACGTTTGGGTCGTCGGTGGGGTTCACGCGTACAAGAGGAAGCACGCCGGAGAGGTCGGTTCCTGCCGGGAAGGTCGTGCACCCGTCATTGGGCTCGTTGGTGTTGTTGCTAGTTGGGAAGAGGGGCAGGGAGATGGTCTCTGGGAAGGCAGGCATCCCGGGGCGCCAGCTGAAGGGCGTCTTGGTGGATGAGCTGTCAACGTTGTACGAAGCAGCTGCGTGGACGACCGGCGTCTCGGTATTGACGATGTTGGCGACCCCCACGACCCCGAGGCCCGCGGCTGGAGAACGCACCCCGAAAAACGCAAGCATTCCCGTGTTTCCCATGGCCGTGATACACGGCACGCCCTTTTCAACAATGCGCTGGACGGCCACCGCGGTGGGGTCCTCATTCCAGCCGCTGCCGGCGACACTCGAGAGGTTGATGATGTGGCTGCCGTCGTCAAAGGCTTTGTTGAACGCGGCGGTAATGATGTCAGTCTCCAGTCTTCCTCCACACCCGCCAGCTGCCTTGTAAGCCCCCAACGTGACACCAGGGGCGGCACCAGTAAATCCCAAGGGGTTGGACTGCGCTGCAATAATGCCGGCGACGTGCGTGCCGTGGCCGTTGCAGTCCATGGGGTCTGCGTCCGGGACAGCTGATTCGCCGTCGCCAACGAAGTCGGTTCCGTAGGCGACCAAGCAGCCGGGACCAAAACAGCCGCCAAGGGCCGGGTGCTTGTAGTCGATGCCCGTGTCGATGACCGCGACGCGAATTCCTTTGCCCGTAATGCCCTTGGTTCGCAGCCGGTCGACCTGCGTCATGACGTGGGGTGAGAACGTGTCGTTTGACGACTGTCGCCTGTGCATTCGAGAGAGAAGTGTTGCGTTGCCGGCAGGGCCCCCTGGGGTCGGCGCTTCAGGCGTGGCCGGGCCTGGGAATGCGAGCCATGATTTGACTGGCCACACCGACTTGACGGATGCAAGAGTCGCAATCTTGTCCACTGTGGCACCGGGATCGACGTTGCTGTCGAGAACAAAGGAGGCTCCCTTGTAGAGCGTGTATGTCAAATTCACGCGCGGTGCCGCCTTGATTTGCACTGCGCTGAGGGAGCTGTAGAAACATCCGACATCCTATCTCCGTTAGCCTGATGCTGCTAGTTGCGAAAAGAGAGTCTAGCCACTTACACACCCCTCGGCGAACTCCACCATGTAGGTAAACGGAATCGGCATCATCTCTGCTGTCGGTGCTGCCTCGTCGGCAATAGCACAGTGTGAGAGAGGCAAGCTCCCTAGAAGCGGGAGCAAAAGGCGGTAAAAGGCCATGTTGAGCGATATTTAGGGAAGGCACCCACGAAGTCAAGGCTGTTGAGGCAAGAGCGACCACAATCTGCGTGACATGAACTTCAACTGGAGTCGGATGCAAACATTTATAAGAACTTGAAGTGTCATCCTCTAAAGATGGCAGTGTTGGTTCGTTCCTGGATGGTCCGCATTGACGCGGGTTACCTGACCTTGGTTCGCCAGGTTCTAATGCGAGGTATCGGATTGCAGGATCCCCCCCATCTGAAATCTGGCACAGCGCCCGAATGCAACCACTTCCAGTTTCTTGTCAGACCAGCGCCAATAATCCCATGCGATTGTATGCCAAAATCCCATATTCATTGTCTCCTGACAGGTAGAAGACGCAGCGTGCGGCGTAGCAACAGCTTTCGCTGCGTTGCCGCATCCCATGATGCCCATGTGGCTCCTACAACCCGGCTGTTCCGGCTGGCTACAAGCGGCGTAGTCCAGTCAAAGACGTCCAGTTCCTGCATCTCACGTCAGAAGATGGGACGAAGTGCTCAGCCACGACACCTCATCGCAGACAGACATGGAAAGCTTGATTTTGGGAGGGACTTGTTCCTGCGTTGTTAGTTCTTACTGAAAGTACACTTTGCCATGCTGCGACTCAAAAACACCTAGAAAGCCCGCAAACCCTTGCTCTGTTTCACTCTCAACTTTTATCACGCCCATCGGTCCCTGACAGGGGCCTCGGCTTCGTCGGGGATTACAGCTCAAGTACGAGTTTCTCGCAATTTCGCCTCCGTTCGTGGAGGTTGGGTCTCTAAATCTGGACGTAAGAGTCGCGGATTCTAGGGGGAATGTACTTTTTGCCCCACCCGATGCCCCTGTACTTATGCGTTCGCAAGGCACATTTGATCACGTCCAGCCACATCATCTTGGCAAGGCTCCGAGGGTTTGTTAGCACATACATTATCAATGCAACAAAATCCAGTGGCAGTTTGAGTTTAGCGAATTTGTGAGCAAGATACCGGACCAAAGGTCGGTCCGGGAGGGAGACTGCCGACCTTTCGCATGAGGCTGCCTTCGTCTGAATCCATTCGTCTGCCTATTCCAGGTATCAATCCATGCGCTCGCTGTGAGGTCAACACCGACGATGGTCCCCGCTGAGGGCCACGATTCGTGCGAAATATGCCCAGTCTTACCGAGGTTGTCCTGTTCGGGATTGTCACCGTCCTCACCGTTGTCTTTTTTCCCCGCACGTTCAGCGGAATCCCCTCCCCGAAAGGCCAACTGCTCACCTCCGCTGCCAAACCACCGCGACGAAATACAGTTACGTTTCGCCTCCGAGGTATACCTCTAAATTGGGACACTGCCCGCATAGGAGAATTCCTGAAAGAGCAGTATGGACCAACCTGCGCTCCTACCGTCAAATCTCTTGCCCTTGAGATTCATGCCAGATCCATCACTAGCACTATCGTATTTGGGAACACAACGATGCTCCCAAACACATTTCGACAAATTAAACTGCCAAGTTCGCACGAGGGGAAGCCAGTATATGATGAATACATCATGCTTGACACCGAGTTCCATGGCATCACAACGCTATTCGCACCGCCTCCCGATGACCACCAACTAGAGTAGGTTTTAGGGGCTACCCGAGAACAATTGAATCTATAGAGTCAGTTCTGACATTCCTTAGCGTTATCGCAATGTCTGGCCTCGGAGGCCATGCCTTTGGGTCCTTCAAACAACGTGATGGGGACCATATGTGGCTCCGAGATTCACTCCCGCATTATCTGACTTGCGAAAAGAGCAATCGTCCCACGGCCCGGATCATGACATAGGGCTACGAGTCAACGGTAGCGCATAGCATGAACTTCCAAAATCTGGAAGACCTCGCGACTTCTTTTCACAACAGCCTTTTAGTTTTGGCTCGAGCCCCAGTCGTGAAGTCGATCATTCTTATCGGCCACAGCCTAGGTGGGCTCATCGTCAAACAGGTATTCTACCCTATCGGAAGAAAAAGATGCTCAGTAATAACATTTAATCAGGCCCTAATTTTGCTGTCGAAATCGAAGAATGAAGAAGACCAACGCCTCCTCCGAGCGGTTTATGGAATCGTATTTTTCGGTGTTCCACACAGCGGCCTGGATATTGCTTCGTTGATTCCCATGGTTGGAGACCACCCAAACCGTTGTCTGAATGAATCCCTTAGCCACAACAACTCCCAGATTCTTAATATGCAGCGGAGAGAGTTTCACGAGGTGTTGGGAAAGGAGGGTGATTCTGAGATTGTTTGCTTCTACGAGACTGTCAGATCGCCAACTGCAGAGGTAAGTTTGACATCTCGCCACTCTGCAACAGGTTCGCTGACAAATTCCAGATGAAAGATGGCAAGTGGGCAATGACTGGGCCTGGTGCTACACTCGTCACTAAGTTGTCGGCAACGCATTGCCGGTCGTGGGAGGACGGCCCCGAGCACATCTGTGCTGTTGCTCGCACGCACTCGGATATGGTTAAATTCGGGCCACAGGACCACGAACATGACAAAACTCGGGAAAGATTAAAAAGCCTCGCCAAGAGGGCAGTGTTGCGGAGGCGAAGCCTTTTACAATGCTCTAAGACTAGATGTATGTACCCTAGGTACCTTTCCCCGCGGATTCTCGCCTGATTTTGCTAACCCCTGCTTCTGAAGCCGGAGCCCGGAACTATCGCCCACAACGCAAGCATGCCTGAAGTCGCTCTCGTTTCCAGAGATGAGTAGCCGCCGCAGTGATATCACCCGGGCCGCAGAAGGGACTTGCGCCTGGCTTATTCGACACGAGACATACCAACGGTGGGCTGTTTCTGATCGAGCCCTGCTCTGGATCAAAGGCAAACCTGCCATCTCTGGCCAGTTCCGAAGACTGGGAGTCGTGGAACTTGCAGTTCCAGGCCCAGGCCGTAGCCGGAGACTTATGGAGCTAAATTCAGGGGGTGACCCTTTTCCTCGATGAACCCACAGCTCCGAACCTTTTGCAACACAAACATAAGACCCCCAGCCAATTAACAATTACAGCCAGTGGTGGTATAGCTTCTGCGGCTGGCAAAGACGATCCTAGCCAGCCCAGTCAAACTGATCAAATCAACTAACTAATCACCACTGCGGATCTGACAGCTGATGGCCTCCGCACTTTCCAGATGGAGTGATCGATTTACCAAGACAACAAGATAGAATACAACCAACAGTTCGAAGAAACCAAACGGCTAAAGCAGTGGATTCTGAAAACCACTAGCTCACACCTTCAACTTACCGCCTGCGATCTACTCTAGCTAATTACCTAATGGTATACGGCCCTGAAATAACAAGCTGGTATCAGTGATAACGAAGCTGTATACTATGCTCGAGAGGCCTACCTATTGGCCACGAAACCACTCTAACGAGCCTCGAGAGATCTAATTAAGTGGTCTGAGTTTTAGGAGCATGCTATCTATGCAGCCCAGCGAAAAGGAGTCGCTAAGGCCTTGACCACAGAGACGTGGCTTTCCGATTTTCTGAATGCAGTGAAGCTAATTTATAGCCCCTACGTTACATTTCATAAGTTATTGAAATTATCAGCAACAAAGTTAACTCTGAGCTACCGAGAAGTGGCCAACGATTTTCGTGAAGAGGTTAAGCAAGCCCGTACGGTAAGCCTTGTGAGAGACGTATTTAGCCCCTCCTTTGCAGGTAAAGAAGCCAAATATGCACATTAAGAGGACGCTCTTAATGACGGCGTTGAGTCCGGTGGCGAAGAGAGGGAGCGCAATACTGGCCGGAAGCGCAAATGGGACGACTCCCCAAGTGGCCGTGCTGCCAAACGGGTAGAGTGCATATGTCCTGCATGCGGCCTGTTCCACCGTCTGTCAAGATGCTATTATCTTTTCCCTGAAAAGCTCCTGAAGATTTCCAGGAGAGGGAACACCTTCGAATGAAAGTGAAGGAGGCTCTTTTAGACCCAAAATTTCTTGAAGAAAGTTGAACGGCTTCAAAAGGAAAGCCGAAGCTGAGTACTCCAGAGAATCCATGACTATGGCTTACAAAGATTGAAGGACCTACTACCCACACAGCTATGACGGCTGTACGAAGCCAAGGAAGGTCTGGAAGCCAAGGTCTGGAAGCGAAAGAGGGCTTGAAAGCAAAAGGCACAGATTCTACCTATAGGCTTGAATCTGGGGGGGGGGGGGGGGGGGGAAAAGAGGGGGGGGTGG
>Ga0247760_1003310_pt1 | contig 10673 bp, 9 predicted proteins | sample UWRJL171409R4_FD_179936 | JGI IMG/M metagenome (GOLD analysis project Ga0247760, IMG submission 179936) | Plant litter microbial communities from Arlington Agricultural Research Station in Wisconsin, United States - UWRJ-L171-409R-4 | ecosystem: Environmental > Terrestrial > Plant litter >...
GCGGAAATAATACATACGAATACACAACTGCCAATGCCAAGCAGTGAAAAATATGTAGAACTACATGTACATTGATCCTTTCCATAATATTAACATTTATTGAACGTCCCAAATTCCGCACTTGAGAGAGAGTAAAACTCCCAGTCAGGTCTGGTGTTACCGATAACTCCATCATACAAGCCTGAATTACCACGGCGTCAGCATTTTTGGTCCAGCAGTCAGCAATGCATGAGAATGGGAATGGGGCGGGGGTAAAACTGAACTTACCTCGAGCATCGACCACCTGACACCAAGACGCCACGACGGAAAATACAGCAAGGCTCATGATACTGTACTGCCCAAACCCCAGCTCCAACTCATCCGTTTGATAAGCGGGAGGAAGGCATGTCGGTCCGTAAAGACCCAAACCATCTGAACCACTGCCATGGCCGTCCCCACCGCAACAAGCCCGGGGGCCACAAACTTGAACCTGGAGGAAATGCCCAACGGGATGTTGTCTTCATGCCGTAGACAATCCCACACCGTCGTCAGCTGCTTCATTCGACGTCTCGCCGCTTGAGAGAGCTGCATGTGGTGCTTCTTGTGTGTGCTTCTCGCAACCCAAAACTGCCACACATTCATAGCCAACATGACCAAGAAAGCCACCCATACAGCAATATATATCCCCACGTAATACCTGTAGCACCCGCTCTCCAGCATTTCATCATAACACATGGGATAATCGCGAATCGCCTGCTTCAACGCTTCGTTATGTCGGAACCCCACAATGCCCAACAAGACCAAGTCGACCGCAACCAACAAGGTATTGTGGCCCTCAAGTACGAAGAATCCTGGCTCTACCACGCTGGTGAGAACGGTAGGCAGGATGGCGAGCGCGACAGGTTCAATAACTACGCGCTGGTGGGCGAATCCGAGGTCTTGGCATCCGAAGGCAACAAGAAGAGTGATTAGGCCGCTGAAGAGGGGAGCGAGGTTGATAGTGCTGGATGCGGATGAGAGGCGGCGCTGGAGAGGTTTTTTTTTTTTTTTCTGAAGTGGACATTTTTTTTATTCCGGAGGCCGAGGAGGACGACGAGAAAAAGGGATAAGAGGAGAGAGCTTCCTGCTGTGATGCAAAAGGCGATGGGGATCTATTATAATTAGTATTAAATCAGTTAGGGATTAGAAAACAGGGTTGGCTGGCTGGTAGGTACATGTAGGTACCTAGGTAGACTACATAAAATGTACTTACGTATGGCCCAACTAGATCCCAATCGACAGATTGTCCGGAAGGCATTCTCGGTTGTGCTCTTAACTTACGTTAAAGTAAATAGAAAGGTCAAAGGGATAATCTTGGATACACATGGTGGCTGTGGGGCAAGGAAAGGAGGAATGTTATCGGAGCTATCAATACTCGTGATGAGATGATGTGGGACAAGACAAGTACCGTGACTGTTCTCCAACTATAGCACGAAACAAATATGGGAAGAGTGTGAGGGAAAGAAAAAAGGTAGCGAGAGGCAGGATTATAAAACCTGGATGCCAGCCCTTGAGCCCTGTTGGGACAGCAGCAGCAGCATTTGTGCGTTTTGTGGTGGCGACGTGCTTAGCATCTTTCCATCGTGATCAACTATATCCCTCACCTTTGCCCTGCTGAACACCCCACCCCCTTAAAAAAAACGTCATTTTTGCCAGTCAAGTCAACTTTCTGCCTTGTGCAACATTGCGACTTCGGCCTTTCTATAGCAGTGGCCGGCGCCTAACACCTGAAACACAAAGGCTGGACGCCATATCGATTTGCCCAATAGGGTGTCCTTGGGTGAGACAATCCCTGACGTTGGGCATCCAGAAACGAAAAGATGTAAAAGGGCCAGCCAATAGGGAAATCGCCGCTATCTACATGTGTAGATACGAAGTAAGGTGGTGTGATGCTCTCGCGAGGACCGCTGGCTGACTTCAGAAGAGCACAAGTGAAGCGGGGCTGTGTATGATTGAAATACGTACGCGACAAGCCGCAAATGCCAAAGGAGAGCCGACAGTTTCCGGGCGGGGTTCAGGTTTAGATGGTCGACACTGGCAGACCCGATTCGAGCCGATTGCAGGAAGATGGATTTCTAACACCGTCAGATGGCCCATGTCTGCTCAAGGAGCACGCGTGTTATTGGACCAAATCTTAATGTCTTGAGAGAAGCCCTTTGGCTGTAGTTAGCAAGCAGATGATATATATCCTCACATTTCAGTCGAATTGGCTGACAGAAAACCCGTGCCTGCGAGAGCAAGATGATGAATTCTGGGGTCAACAGGGGGTTTGACAATACATGAACAGCTTCCCAGCTGTTCATATGCATGTCAAGTATTACAACACACAAACACCTACTGTATACTAACCAGGCCCCACGCTAACAAACTTTCAGGGGTTGGATTGTACTGTGTAGTTCAATATGTTCCTGATTGGATGTCTTCGCTTCAAGTTTAACCACAAACATGACGCTCTACTGGGCTCGTGGAAGGAGCAATAGGAAGGTCATGACGCAATTAAAACCCCACCAACCAACCAGTATTTAGCCCACCACGCAGTCACCTAGACTCTTCAACAATCCTGTACTCGCCAAGCCTGCCTAATCGAAGAGCCCCTTTCAGCCCTAACCTACCTTCCGCCCCCCTGCACACACCGGGAAAAATGGTCGACTACTATTTTCCAAAACACATCGAAGAGTCGCCTCGATGTCTACCCCCCACATCCACCGACGCAGCCAAAGCAACAACGTTATCGACCCCTCCAGCGATAACATCCCGACGCCCTCCCCAGTCAATGTCTCGTTCCACGGCCGAGATGGAAGTTTGCATGCAGGAAACGCTTCGACCGAGGTGGATCCACCGATACTAGATGGATTCGAAGACGCGATCACGAGACTCATCACCGACCTATTTCCTGACTACGAGGCCGTTACTTATGTTGCACGCGCTTATCATCAAGCTGCCGGACTCGAATGAAGGGTCCGAGGTACCCACCCGGTGGACCGTTATTCTCCCGCCCGGTCCTGTGCTGCCCGCCTACCGTTGCATGACGACAGCCATCCCGCTTATCAGGTTTTTCTCCCGGTCGCGGCAATCAAGAAAACACCGTTCAACCAACCCCGCATGCGTCGGAGGAACCAACTCCAAGCAGAACCTTGGCATGGCAGGGCAATTTAGGCGAACACTTTTATCTTTTCTCATTGGGTAGACCGAGCCGTTTGCTCCCTTCCAGCCCAGTGTAAATAGGTGGTGAGTAAAACCCACCCCAGGACAACATGCATATGCAGGCTGTTGCCGTTGTTGCCGTTATGGCAGGTAGGTCAACGGGCCGATCGTTGAAGGGACGCAATTATTTCTGCGGCGCGGACTGCGTTTCTGGGGACTCTACGTGCCCTACGTGTGGCACAGGCAAAGAGGTCCTGGGGGACGGGACTGAACTGACCCGGACAGATATTCATATAAGATAGTTGGGTGTCCCGACTGTGTGGGTTGTGGGTTGGTTGGTTGTGTCGCACATACACAAGTCCCTCCCAAAGGGTCACGGTCAACAGCAACAGCAACAGACAACAGACAAACCAATAGCCATGGCTATTATCGGAGCCAAGGAGGAACACGCCGATCCCCGCCTGACGCGCATTGCGCAGGCTGATACGGTCAAGTGGTACCAGAAGCCAAACTTGCGGTTTCTGTACATGATCCTCGTTCCTACTGCGCTTGGCGTGGAGTGGACTTCGGGGTTTGACTCGTCCATGATGAATAGCTTGCAGGCAGTGCATTCGTGGCAGGAGTGTATGTCTCTTACCCTCCCATACGTTCCCCTTCCCCTCCCCTATCCCGTATCCCCTCTCCGCTTCTCTCCTCTTCCCCTAGATCCTCCCTTATCGCACTAAGGATAACGTCCACTAACACCACCAGATTTTGAATACCCCACGTCCGGCCGCCTCGGCCTCCTCAACGCAATGTACTCCCTCGGCGCGCTCATGTCCATCCCCTTCATCCCCACAGTAAGCCAGTACCTCGGGCGGCGCCGCACCATCCTCGCCGCCTCTCTGGTCATGTGCACCGGCGCCGGACTGCAAGCTGGCTCGCGCAACTCCGACATGTTTCTCGCTTCCCGCTGGGTTCTCGGTTTCGGCATCCCCTTTGCCATTGTCAATGCCTCCGCCCTCATCGGCGAGCTGTCCTATGCCAACGAACGACCTATCATGACTTCCCTTTTCAACGCCTCCTGGTTTGTCGGAGCCATTGTCGCCGCGGGCGTTACCTATGGGACTTTCCAAATGAGCAGCACCTGGGCCTGGCGACTACCGAGTCTCCTGCAGTTGGTGCCCAGTATGTTCCAGCTGACGTTTATGCGCTGGTGTCCCGAGTCACCGCGGTGGTTGATCTCTCGCGACCGAGCGGACGAAGCATTTGCGATTCTGCAGCGCTATCACAGTGAGGGACCCGACGGGGAGGAGTTTGTGCGTCTGGAGTTTGCGCAGATTCAGTCGACGCTAGCGCTGGAGGGGGAGTTGGCAAGTAAGTTTGTGTGGGGGGACGTGCTGCGTGATCCGCCGATGCGAAGGCGGTTTTTAATCGCGGCAGTGGTTGGGTTTTTCACGCAGTGGAGTGGGAACGGGCTGTTGAGCTTTTATATGAAGAAGATTTTGGGTTTGGTGGGGATTACGGATGATCGGACGGTGCAAAAGGTGATTCTGAGTAATACCTGTTGGGGCTTGATCAACGCCGTGCCGATTGCCTTGATTGCTCCGCGGTATCCGAGACGCATCATGTTTTTGACGTGTACCATTGGTACAGCGGCGGTATATACTGTGTGGACGGTATCGTCGGCGCGGGCGGCGATTGAGAACTCGACGAGAGCGGCTATCCCGGTGTTGGTGTTTATTTATGTTTACTCACCGTAAGTCTCTTGCTCCTTTCTTTTTTTTTCTTCCTGAGAAATCTCTTAGCTAGACTGACAATTAACACACAGATTCTACAACATTGGATGGAATGCCCTCGCATACACATACATGGTTGAACTCTTCCCTTATCAGCAACGGTCCAAGGGCATTGCGGTGGAACAGCTGACTGTTCGGTTTGCCGTCTTTTTCAACACGTACGTCAACCCCATCGCGTTGGATGCGATTGGATGGAAGTATTACATTGTCTACTGCGTCTGGATTCTCGTCGAGATTGCCACTGTGTATCTCCTCTTTCCGGAAACGCATAACCGTACACTGGAAGAGTTGAGTTTTATGTTTGAGGGAAAAGAAGCACAGGATAAAGTGCAGAAAGGGGTCGATAAGGTCATGAACATTGAGTTGCAAAATGTGGGGGGACCGGAGACCAGGGTCGACCCGAGGGTTTGATCAGGGGAGACAATAGGGTGTCGACAAGCAGGGAGTGAAGGTGAGGTAATGGAAGATGGATACATGCTGGTCAAATACGCGGGCAGAAGCATACAGCAGAACATGAAGCAGAAACATGCAAGGAGAAAACACTAGTGATTGGAAAGACCCAAAAAAACATGCTTTGTATTAATAGTCAGTGTGACTCTAATGCCGGTTTACGCAGTAGCGTCAGCTAGAAATAGCGGGTCTGGTGAGGGCCACGTCTTGCAGACGGATACTTACTCATGATACGAAGTACAAAGTATACCTGAGACAGGTCAGTAGCACAAGGTCCTTTGTGACAATACTTACCCTAGGTAGATACTCAGGCTAAGCTAAGCTAACCTGAAATCGAGAAGGAGGGGATAGATGCAGGCAAAGGCCTCAAACATGGAATCCGCACTCTTGGCGCCCGTGAGGACAATCTTACCATTTGCAAACACCAGGATAACGACGGGGTTATTCGCCAACCGGTATACCAACCCCGGGAAAATCTCTGGCTCGTACGTGGCAAACTGGTAATGCGCTGCACATAGACCCTCTAACCGGATAGGAAACCCGACGGATACGGAACCGACTACGTTTTGCACTTTGAAATCTAGAAACCGCGTGCGGTGGCCGCATTTCATGATTGCGCGCGCGTGTTTCCGTCCAGCGAGACGGGCGTCCTCGACGGATTTCGCTCCCGTAATTACCATCTTACCGGAATTGAATATTAACGTCGTAGTACGCGGTTCGCGAATCCGCATGATTAGCGCGTGGAATTTCTTCGGTTTGTATTCCACGTTCCGAGCCTGTTGCGAGAGCTGTGATAGGGGGAGGCGGCAGTCGAGATTTACGGTCGCGACGATGTTTTGGATTTTCGGACACGGCCAGTCGGCCTTTATCCTGGCGATTCCGTGTTCATTCCGTTGTTCCTGTGAGGGTGATGTTTGTGACATTGTTTCTGTCTGGCTGTCTGTCTGTCTGTGTGAGATGTCTGTAGGGGGGTTTTTACCTTGTTCGACAGATTTGGGTAGGGGATTTGCTTGGGATTTGACCGTCCCAAAAACGGGAATGGATCATGGCTATATCCCCTATCCTTCCCCAACATGAGAACAAAGCATCTCTGCAAAAACAATAAAAGCAAAGAGATTAAATCCATAGTGAATGCTCTTGTTTCTCATGGCCAAAGAAACAATGCTATTCTCCCGGCTTCGCTGAGAATAAAGAACAAAGACAGATGAAGGATGCAGGTGACCGGATTGCTCGGCTTGGATCGGGTCGTTTGAGCACCCTGATTGGCTGCATATCGCTGCACAGCATCAGCAGATAATCATCTTGATACAGCGACGGACCCAAACTCAAAGTTGCAGGTGCGACCGGCGAAGCGCTGACCACACAGATTTTGATCACCGACACGAGCTTACTTGCTGATCAGCTGGAACTCCCGATTTGGCGTCGCATTTCGATTTCGTGCATTTGGCGCATTCCCGTCCCAGATCTCCCCACTCTTCTCTGCTAGGGCGCATCATGTTATGCCGAAGCACGGGGCCTGTTACAATGCGGGAGGCCCGACCCGGGCATAATAACATGACGATGGACCTGCCCTCCAAAACAAGTTTTTTTTTCCGCGCCCAGAAACCTGTCGTCCCTAAGCCAATCCTGATACCCAAACACCCAAAACTTAAAATTCTCCTTCATTTTAACGAAAAACTTCAATACGTCAAGATGCCTTTTTCTACTCCCAGTTTCTTTCGGCATCGCAATTCCACCGACACTTCGGTTCATCATCCACCATCCGAAGACAAGACGAGAAAGCTGAGGAAACGACCGCATTTCCACAAAGAACGCGACACTGCCAGCTTGGATCTCTCCAACTTATTCATGGGCAATAAAGCTTCTTTATTCAACCCTGCTCCTCTCCCGCCAAGACCACGGCGGCCCGCTGCCACAGACCTCCCAAACCTTCCCAGTTTACCCATCTATCAGTCCTTTACTGCCAAATCCAGGCCGACGACCATCCTTGACAATGATGGGGCGAAACCGCCAATTCCCGAAAAATCGGCCAGTCGGAGATCTTCCATCTCCAGCAGGATGTGGCCACTCCCTGTTCTGACCAGGGGTCGATCTTCCGAGCGCACAACGACGCCCGTTCTACCCAGACAGTACTCGAACTCGGTGGACACAGCTGCGCCGGGGGAGCGTGGCCAGAGTCTCCCCCGTTACGACCGGGCTTCCTACCTTGCCGAGTCTTACCGTGCTCTCCTACCCGACATAAATTCTGCTGACCAAAAACAATCTTGGGACCCACGGGAGCCACGTCCATCAGAACAAACCCATCCGGCACTGCATCATCTGGGGAACCGTGCTCTGTACGAGCCAACACCCCGTTTGCCGGAAAAGGCACGACCGTGGCTTTGTGCCGGGTCAGAGTCGCGACCAAGCTCGGCGGCTTCATCTTCCACGACGGCAGTTGGCGAGGACCATTCCCCAGTATCCGATGTGGCTCACAGGCGTTGGAGCGTCGACACAGAATGTCTCCAATATGCAACGAAGCCATTCCCTCGGATTCAAGAGCCCCAGGCGTTGGTTCATCCTCTCAACAGGAGTCCGCCGCTATCACGGCAGCGAACGAGCGATGATGTTGGACTCCAGATCTGCTCTGATATGCTGAATGCAGAACTGCGCAAGTCCCTGGTCAACAGAAAGGACGGGTCGAAATTGCAATTTCTACTCCTGATTGAGGCCTATGAGGCCACTCTGGAGTCTTGCAGGAAGGAGATCTCGAGACCGCCCCTGACCAGGGGAGGCGAGGGTGAAATTGCTAGGAGGAAACATTTCAGAGAGGCGGTGAGGATTCTCAACCACTGGCTGGACACGCTGTATACGCTTTATGATGAGGAGTTTGGGGAAGATGAGGGAACACGCGGGTCTATGATTTGAGTATGTATGAGCTGGGGATTGTCACTGTCTGTAATAGTAATAATGTGATTCATAATGGGGAGGCACAGATGTGAATTGGCTTTTAGGTGCAATACAGAGTGTGTGTTGTATTTAGGCCACCTAGAAAGATTCTGAACAATCAACACCCATTACTACCAGCATTTCAAGTGGAGAGCTTGACACTTGTAGCTCATTACAACAATAACTGGGCTTAGCGTTCTCGCCGCAGCAAAACCCACCTCCTGTCCCGAGCTGCGTGGCTGCCTGAAAGCGGAGCACAACGTACTGCGTAAACTCCGTCGCGGCTTTAGTTAGTATGTTATAGGCAAGTGCTGTGCTTATCTCAGAATGGGATTCTCAGCCAAGTAAGCCGCATCAAATCAAGTGTTTAAATGCAACGTCGGCCACTTTGTTGATCGCTACAGTCTCCCTCTGGCTGCGGTTTCTTGGGGAATTTGCCACAAAGTTCATCCCCCATTGTCACCCCTTCGTCATCATGGCCAACTGCTACTTGGAACACCTCCCCGTGGAACTCTTGGAGCAGATATGCGCACAATTCTGCCCGCATTGTCGAACCGGACCCGATTTCACTCGACTGCAATTTTCGCCTGATGCGGAACCAACTCTCGAAGGCGACACTGAGCTGTTCAACGACCAAAGCCGACGAGATCGGTCGGCGCTTGCTCGTCTCTGTCGGACATCCAAGACTCTTCAGAGTATAGGAACACGGTACCTGTACCATTGGATCCCTACCTTTGGGAAAAACCTCACCTCAAACTTGCCACCCGAGCGTACATTGGCCCTTTTGAATTTTTCCAGGACAGTCAGGGCCAATCCCGAGCTCGCAAAACACATCAAGTATCTCGACCTCCCGCTGCACTTTGCCTTTACCCGTGGCGCCCATGGCTACCGGCTCCGCCAGTGGCCACGGTCACACCACAAATACGACGAGAGGCTGTCCGTCCTCGCTGCCAGATTACGGGCGGAACCTCTCAACCAGGACACGCTCAGACATCTCCACGAATTCATCCTGCAAAATGCATCAACCATCCAGACCATCAACGTCAACCACCTGGACAACCCCGTCCCCGAGCGCAACATGAAGGAAGAGCGCCGCCGCACCTACCCCCTCAACTCCCTCACCACGCTCCAATTCGCTTTTCCCGATTTCCGCAGACGCGTGCAATGCCCCAGTTATACGGCCTTTGAGCTCCTCGCCGATATCTGCAACTCAGCTCCGAACCTCGGCACTCTCTATGCCGAATACCGCGCCTACCTCCAAGGTCTCAAGCCCTCGGTCTTCTCCAATGTTAAGGCCCTCCATCTCTACAAGTCCCAGTGGACGAGTGACCGCCGGGGCATGGGGAGTTGGGACACGCTCGTCCACATCGCCCGCTGTGGGCCGCTGGACAGTTTTTCCATGGACGTAGCATACGGTGTAGCCGAAGATTGGGGTATATCGTATTTTTGTACGGATGCTAATCGGATGGGGGTGAATGAGGTGTTATCCCACCTCCGTCTACACCAGCATCTGCATCAGCAACAGCACCAGCAACGTTATCATTACAAAAAGACACCGCTTTCTCCCCTCCCGGTCAAGTCACTGAGAATTCGGTTTCTGAGGGATCGGGATCCTCTTGACGATTTTTCGGCTTCAAACACATTTTTTTCCGACGATTCTTTTGCTAGTAAGAACAACAACTCGGAAACCCTAAGAGAGGATATCACCTTGGCCGATTACAACAACTTGACGCACGTGTCTATTTTTCTAGGTCTCTACCAAGACAACAACAACAACAACAACAACAACAACAACAACAACAACAACAACAACAACAACAACAACAACAACAACAACGACAACCGATCCGTGATTGAATCCCCCACGTTGCTAGTAGACTTTTTACCGCCCTGCGTGCGACACGTCGAGATTTTCCGCACAGGATGGAACGTAAAATCCAGCGAAGCTAACGAGCCGTTCTTGCAACGCCAACTGGATGAGCTAAGAACTGCCATGAAGCAGAATGAAAACGGATTCCCAGACCTGGAATGGAAAAATGTCAAAGTCATGATGGGGGATAAGTTTTTGCTTTGTGGACAAAATGCGGATGACTACCACTATCCGCATGGGCAGTCGGACGAGGGGGATTAACCAGACCAGAACTTGTTGAAATTTTTGTGTGTCTGGTCTGTTGACGGGTTGATGATGAGAAGGGATCGGAGAGACGGAGAAACTACCTTCTATACAGACTAGAGGGGGCGTTAAGAGGGAATGGACTGGAGGATACGGATACCACCGCTCGTCGTCGAGAAACCATCAAAGCCATTTGACCCTCGGGCTGAAAAAAAAAAAAAAAAAAAAGAGAGAAAAATAAA
>Ga0247760_1003312_pt1 | contig 10668 bp, 13 predicted proteins | sample UWRJL171409R4_FD_179936 | JGI IMG/M metagenome (GOLD analysis project Ga0247760, IMG submission 179936) | Plant litter microbial communities from Arlington Agricultural Research Station in Wisconsin, United States - UWRJ-L171-409R-4 | ecosystem: Environmental > Terrestrial > Plant litter >...
TGGGGGGAGAGAGAGAGAGAGAGAGAGGCAAATGAAATAGTAGACAAGGGAAAAAAAATGCTTTGTGCTGTTGCTTTCATTCGCATCATCTTCGCTTCTTCTCTTCTTCCATTTTCCATTCTTCTCGCTCTTCCCCCCTCCCTCCCTCCCCCCCTTTTTTGTTCCCTCGCCGTGCGTACTCGGGGTTTCTTTTTCTCTCTACGCTATGTGGTTTTGTTCAGATACATAGCCGCATCTCAACTGTTACGAATACAAAACTTGGACTCTGGCCACATTGCTCATCTACCCACCCACTTACCTAGGTAAGGTACCTAGATAATCTACATGGTGCGTGCATTGGCCGTGCCATAGCCATAGCCCATCAGTGGTGGACTGGACTGGACTGGACTGGATGCTGGACATGGACAGACAGGGCTAAGATAGGGTGGGAGGGAGCCTGGGTTGTTGGCATGCAATGATAGGGCGGGCAATGCGAGTAGGTAGGGTGGGAATGACACATGTACAGGTAAGCTGGGAAGTTTTGCATGGAATAGATTGGAAGGATAGGGTGGAAGAATAGGGTGGGGTGGTAGGGTGGAAGGTTGGTTTCAAGTTGTTGGCGTGTAAAAGATAGGGCGGAAAATGCCGACAGGGTGGAAGGATATGATGGATAGGGTGAAAAGGGTGGAAAGGTAAAAGGGTGGAAAGGATAGGGTGGAAGGTGGTGTGGGGCCTGCAGGTTTTGAACCACTATAATATCAACATGGCGAATTGTGAGGCTTCACCTTGCAGCTGGAAATGGGGACACCTCAGCTGCATGCCTTGACAAAAAAAAGCGGTGAATGCGAGATTGGCGTGAGGGCGGGACAAGGCTGCCCGGGAGGGAGGAAAAAGCGACCAGTGTGCCCACGAACAGCGGGGTTGTGAGTGTGCTCGCTGAAAAGACAAAATAATGAGGTTTGAGGAAATGCAAGTGCAATTAATCTCATCTACTAGCTAAGTAATGACCGTCTTGTAAATGTGATTGCGTGAATGTGAATGAATGAGCCCAAAGACAATGTCCCAACTTGAACCCCAATCTCCTCATAGTTCTCATCAGTTTAAAACCCTGACGAGCTGGAACTAGACTGGCCAGCGTCAGAACGTATTGGCGATGCCATCCCCTCCCCCTTATGACACAAGGTGAGGTGCTGTTGGAGGTGGTCACGCCTGGCAAACCCCTTGTCGCCGCGGTGCTTGGTGCATAGAGAGCAGTGGAAAATTCTGGCCGTGATATCTTTGGCTTTGCAGTGACGTTTCAGGGCATCCAAACGGGTGAATTTCACACCACACCAACAAACAAAGGCAGGGTGGTCAGGGCCATGCTGCCGGCTATGCAGGGTGAGTGCGTTGGTGCTGGTAAATCGGGCGTGGCAGAATGCACATGTGGGGTGGGGCCATTGGTTGCCATGGAGCGTTATGTTTGCGCGCTGCGTTTCATGATATTGTGGCCTCGAAAAGTGGGTCAGTAAAAAAAAAATAGACTCACGAAAATGAGAGCAATTGCTGCTGCATCCGTGAGGTGATCCAAAGATTGTACCCCAGTGAAGGGATACAAACCTAGGACACTAAGAAATGCTTCATAGTTGTTTGCGTTCTTGGGTTCAAGAGGCCTGTCGCTATTCGTGAGACTGTCCGACATGGTGCACAGCTTGTCCGGGTTGTTCAAAGCGAGTTGGATGCGAAGAAAGGGAATTGGCGGGGAAGGAAAGTTGAGTAGAAACAGGGAACCGGCGTGAGATCCCACAGCAAATTGATGGGAGACCGATGTATATGTGCTTTGGGGTCAGCGGCTCGTTGTGCAGTTGAGCCAATTAGCATCCGAGTCCCACCCACTTCCACCCTGTGGGTTTTAAGGAAGTCACTCTGAACTGGCACTTTCCTCACTTGATTCCCACAAACTTCTCACATCATCAAAATGGCCGGTAACATTATTTGCGAACATTGCGGTCGCAGCTGTCCGTCGAAAATGGTGTTAGGGTGAGTGGATCACTCCATGTTTGCTCTCAGACCCTAGCTAATCATGATGCAGTCAACATAGACGAGTGCACATCAAGAAATATCCCTGCACCGAAAAAAAGTGCGCCGAGAGAGTGCCACCAATAGCCTTTGGCACCAAACGCGATCTCGAACGACATCGGAAAACACACAACAAGGGTGCAGCAAGAATAAAATGCCCATACTGTGAAGCAGAAGTTGGCCGGCCCGACAACCTACCAAGACATATTGCAGCTTTTCATGGAGATCAACTCTTCACCGCTGCTGCAAAAGGAGATATTGACACGGTAGCCACGCTCCTTGAAGGTGGCGCCGATGTCGAGTCTAGGGACAGGGACGGAGAGACATCGTTATGTCTGGCCGCAGCGAAGGGTCATGAGAGCATCGTTCGCTTGTTGCTTGACAGAGGCGCCAACGTCAACTCCCGGGGCGAGAAATCTGGACAGACACCCCTTTTCAAAGCATTGAAAAACAGACACAGATCTATCACAGCTTTGCTCCTTGAGAAAGGTGCCGACCCAGTTTTGCCGAATCATCTCCAACAGGGGGCTCATACACCACTCGAGTGGGCGTTCAAGCATAGACACGAAACAAGCGCAAAGCTTCTACTCAACCATGGAGCCGGAACCAAGCTGAAGTATTGGGTCTTGGATTGCTTCACAACAGTAGCAACTCAACGCCAGTGGGAATCAGTCATTCCATTGCTATTACTCGAAAGAGAAGCCTCCACGAGAGGCTGGGGATACCTGAGAGGCTGGAGATACCTCAGAGGACTCGATGACGCAGCAGGAATATCCGCGAGGCTTGGAAACATGACAATCCTCAAATCTTTGTCAGAACACGCTGATAAGATGAAACTGGGCTTCAACCTTGTCGCTATCCTTGCGAAAGCCAAGTGTCAGTTAGAGGGTGTGATACTTTTCGCTCTGGAACAGCATCGCCACAAGATCAATGCCCTTGACGTATACGATAAATACGTCCCCCAGTCAGCCCTACACTTCGCTTGTAAGACTGGGAATGACGTTCTTGTTCGGTTGCTTCTTGAGTATGGAGCACAAATCGATATCGAGACTCGCTATAGCAAAGTGACCCCATTGTGGAATGCGGTGTATTACGGACATGGAACCGCTGCAGAGATGTTGCTAATCGCAGGGGCAAATCCGATGACAATGGCTCCCTCACATTATGGCCGCCGTTCTGTCCTGGGATACGCCATAAAAAAGAAGAATGAAGGGATGATACAGCTGCTGAACAAGTACCTTCAACCTATAGGTACTAGTTCTGGCACGCAGATACCTACCTAGGCAATCTCAACTGCCACTTGGACTCTTCTGCAGTGTAACATTTGGTTCATATGACGGCAAGTGGCTCCGTCAACAGCCCTGGCACCTCGTTCCGGTGGGACACAATGCCAGACGGACCACAACTTCAGTCCAAGAACAAGGACATTTCCGAGAGCGATTGTTCAACGTCACAATTCGTCACCCCACCCCCTTTGGAGCAGGTATGCCGCGATAATCCGTCGGTGACAACAACAACACACACGCACGCACGCACACCACCATGTCGGCATGGCATGGCCATGGTCAGGTTCCGGGCGCTGTCCGACATTGGCACCAGCTCGTGGACACTTGTTGCTCCGGGGAACCGTGACATCAATGGACCACGGCTCCTTCGCCACCCACTGACCACTTTTCTGCCTGACATTTCACCGAGAACGCCAGATTGGCCATTTGCTGATTGGGCAAGGGAACAGGGGAGGATTTTCGTGTTCACCGGTGTTTACACGCGAAGTGTTACAGCGTCACACGGCATCCAGTCGCCCAGAAGACGAGACCGGGGCCCCAGCGCAGTGCAGGGCAGCACAGTGCACCCCCGAAAGAGCTTCGCCTTCTTTTTGCCCCTCACTAGCTGCAGACTTGGCTCTTCTGGTTTCTCTAAGAAGCTTGACCGAGACAATCTCTGGCGATGGAGACATTGTCACACGGGGATGGGGGTTGGTTTTAGTCTATAAAAACGGGCATGTCTCAGTCTCCTTACGTCTTTGTATCGTCAGTCTCAGTTGTCTACATTTCGAAACCAGAGAGGCTCAGTCAACAACGGGACCTTTCAAACCTTTCTCAGGTGACACACGGTATGCATCTTTCCATGTTCCCCACCTGTAATCCCCGACGGACGGCAGATCTGATTGAGTATTTTTCCGATATGGTCCCACTGAGATCTTCTTTTGCAGGATATTTGCCTACCGAGGTATATAGCACCGTCGGGGTCGACAGTTGAACCTGTCGCAACAACTCTTCCACAGGGCATTTTCCCCAGAACATATACCACACGCACACACACACAACATGGCCTACACTTGGAGCAACCACAACTCCAAGATGCCAGACGACTACATCACCCCCCGTCCGCGCTCTGGCTATTCCGGCGTCCGACACTGTCCGCCTTCTCCCCCTTACATGTCAGGGGGCAGTGTCCCTCGCACAGCTTGGGCCAACCCCAGCCTCTCCTACCAACCGCGCCAACCGCGTCGCACTCCCATGGTCGATGAAGCGCAATATCAAGCCTGGGTCCGCGAGGATCTCGGTTCTCGCCGTTCCCCTCGCGACGATAATAGTTCCAATGGCTCCGACACTGTGACTCCCAGCCAGCCAACGCAACGCCGTCGTAGCCACCGCGACAGTAGCACCAAGCGACACACCACAACCACCACCAAAACCTACCGACCCCGCTCTCCTGATCGGGATCGTGGTCGTGACCGGGGTCGAGACCGAGACCGTGGCCGACATGGAGCCCGAGACCGCGAGTACGCCCGCGCAATGGATAACTTGAACCTGAACCTGAACCTCAACACTGTCGACTATGACTACGACTACGATTATGACTATGACTACAACAACGGCGACGAGCTCCGTTATAAATCCGCCGGACACGGACACGGCATCGGACACAATATCGGAAACGGAAGAGGCCGTTCCGCATCCCGTCGTCGCGCTCAGAGCCGCAGCAGAAACATCAACATGAGCATACCGCAGCAGCAGCTACAGCAGCAGCAGATAAAGGCGCGACAAGGCGGGATTATCAATACCAAGGGTTTCACAAAGGGAGAGTCTCCAGACGAGAGAATCGCCCGACTCATTGAGGAGCAAAACCGGCGGATCCAAAATCGCAAAAGCCCCGATGCTGTCCCTGTTCATGGAAATGGATATGGATATGCACGGGAGAAAAAGGAGAGGAGCACAAGGAAGTTGACAGGTACGAGAAGATCATCAACACCGGGACCGGAACCTGGAGTGGGACAGGGGGGGCTGAAGCGTGGGAATAGCAGGAGCAGAAGCAAGGGAAGGCAGGTTCACTTTGAGGACTGAGCATGTGTAGGAGCCTATCTGTGCGTAGCTAGTGATCCTTTGAGTTGTGTGTGTGTCTGTTTTGAAGCATGAGTGTGTGCAAGTGGCTGCGCAGAAACATTGCAGTCATTCTCCTTTGTTCATTATTGGCGTTGGCGTTGACGTTGGTGTTGGCGTTGGTGTTGGCGTTGGTGTTGTTGCACTTACCGAAACGGGACATGAATGGTAAGGAGTGGAGTGGAGGGGAAGGGAAGGGGATGTGGATTGGCCACACGAGGAAAAACAAAAAATGACCGACGTGCGTGTGATTGGACCGAATTAATGTTAGCTAATGGTTTCGTATCCCTAAAAAGAAAAAGAGAAAAAAAGAAAAGGCTTTCCTTGCTGTTGTGTTGTGTTGTGTTGTGTTGTGTTGTGCATCATCAATTCACATTGTCAATGTCGTGCCTTACCCTGTACTGCCTTGCCTTGTCTTGTGTGGATCCAGTGTTGAAAAGAACAAAAAGCGGGGATCACCCCTTTTCCCTTTTCCCTTTTTCCTTTCATCCCATCAACAGGCATCCCACAGTGACATTCTCAGGGGCAAACCAACCTAACCATAACCATAACATAACCCCGCTAACCGTACCAACCAAAAAGTACAAAGAACCCTACACCAACACCGTCCTCTGGTTGCCCCGCGGCGCCGCCGCCCGCTCACTCACTCACTGCCCGCACCCGAACCGCAGCCCCAGTGGCAAAAATCTCACCCACACCCTACCACCATGCTGTATGTAGAATATCAGGAGGTGAGGATGTGGATGCAAGTAACAAAAGAATCTCCCGAAAAACCGAATCACACATCCCCACCCCCCCCCCTCGTCCCCTTTTTGGCCACCGACAGTAGAAAGTAGACTGCAGCAACTCTGAGTGTAGCACCCCTGACCCCCTAAACCGATGTGCTGTGGTGTGTGTGTTCCACGGGGTAGGGCATAGAGCTAGTGTGCCTGTGTAACGGACTGGAGCGATAGGATAGGGCAGAGCGACAGGGCAGAGCGAGTGAGGTAGGTAAGTAGCTGTATGTACAGCAGACCACCACCACCAACAGGAACACAAAACAGGCAACCAGTGGTAACCCCGCTATTCTTCAAAGTAATGTCATGGCAAATGCATCTGCCTTCGCGAAAGGTCTAGCTCATCAGCCGTGATCTATAATGTACGCGCCTCTCGTTATTCTGTTCTTTCCCGAGAAATGAGGTGTCACTGTTCCATGACGAGGGATGGAGAGAAGGCGAGACAACCTTGTGACTGGAAACCAGACTCCTTACTTACTACCTACAAGGTTCAATGTAAAACAAATTACAAAAAAATTAAACAATGCAATGTGTAGATGCCCAACTACCCAACTCTCCTGCAAGACCTCCAAGCCCTAGGTTCCGCAAGCTCTGTGAGCTCTCTCTGCGAGTACTGCAAGTGTAGTGCAGTGCTGCAAGTTATTTTAACATCCATGCCCATGACTAAATGCGCTGCACTGCACTGCGCTGCAACTATCCGGGTGGGACGCAGTTATTACGCTGTGGTGCGTTGCGTTACTGCTGTGCTATGCTTCTTGAGCTGAGGATTGAGCTGTCATGGGCCTAAACTCGCGCTGAGGAGCTGGTTTGTCTGGGCTGGGCTGAACTGGGCTGGACTGCCCGGCATTGGTTGGGTGAGCTTGCTGCCTTGCTCCGGGAACCTTGATGAACTTTTGACCGAGCTACAAAGTAGGTAGCTACCCCGCTTACACAAGGTGCACTGCACTACGTTATGAACATCGAGAAAACAGGGCGTACAAAAGTAAAAACCAAAACGATTTGATGGCGGAGCTACATATCTTGGAGACAACAGATGGGAGACTTACATACAGCACACGTGGCAGGACAGAACGAGCAAGACAACAAAGGGCAAGACACGGCAAGACAGGGCAAGACAACACAAGGCAATATGAGACACAATATACCTACCTACCTACAGCCTTAATATTTTGTAACATCTCTTCGCTAAATACCTGTACTCAACTTAGATGTTTTGAGTGTCTTGCGTGTCTTGAGTGTATTGAGTGTCGTGTCAGTTGGCAATGGGCAGTGGGCTGATAACTTGAGCTGATGGGCTGATGGCTGATAACCGGTGATGATGATGCAGGGTTCCGTTTCCGTTCCCATTTCGATTTGCATTTCCATTTCCGTGCCGCCCCCGCCCAAACCGGAGCGGGCCCAACCCCGCTGACTTCCGATTTCCTGGACCCCACGCCGGAGCGGGAGATCATCTTGCTTACTCCGTGTTTACGGATATTCGTACTTCGCACGGCTACTTGGCAACTCAACTCCATACTCTACCATGTACACTTAGATTCTCAATTTTTTTTTAAAAAAGTACAGAAATAATACCTCGTCACACGGGAGAAAATTCCTCCCCGACCCCCTGCCATGGCTTGCATGTTACACCGCACAACATGGCAAACATATTATTCATTGCCCAAATTCTGTCTGCCCATGTGGCAGAAGGATTTGCGCGGACTGGACCGAGACTCTGCTGATCGGAATGTTGTGATACCTCCACCGGATCTTCGTCTCCTACTCGTCCACATCCGGACCACCCGAGTACGTCACTGCAGGAACTAGCGGAGCTCCCGTCCACCAAACAACAAAATTCACATGCAAGCAGCCTTGGGAAAAAAAAGTACTTGCGCAGTCCAAGTATCATATCCATAAGATACATCAGGGTCCTAACCCCATATCTCCTTACTTTTTATCGTGCGTCCCCCCTCGTGTAATTACAAGTCAAATACAAAGACGCATCCGAGTGCGACAATAAACCCCACGTCCTCGGCCGTGGGATCTCCCGTAACACCAGACGTAATAAATATAACCCCCCCCAAACTAACAGCTTTTGTTTCCAGTGGCATGCATGCATTCGTCAGGGATGGCATAGACAATGACCAACAGAAAGAAGAAGGAAAGGAAAAGGGTTTTGTCCAGAAAATGTCATCCACTCCAGGAGAAAATGCTGTGTTATGTCGTCAAGATGTAATATGTCCAGAGAAAAAACAGAGAGAGCGCCTTTAGCATGCCGTGACAAGCCGTTCGAGGCGGTGATGAAAGGAAAGGATTCGAAAAGAATGCGAGGGTTGTGTTCGTGGTCGTAAATGGCCGGAAGGATCAGCCCTTCTCGTCCGTGTATGCAAGTCCAATCCGATGCGTGAGGGTGTAGCTTCAACGTGTGCGCAGCGCCACCTTCAGCTTGCCGATTCTTCGTGAGAATCGGCTACACCATGCAAAACAACAAGTCTGCTGTGTGTCCATGATGATGTCGGGTGTACCCTAGAAGGTGGTGTGAAAACTCCTTCGGGCTCTGCCCCTCATCACTCCCTCAATCACGCAGCGTAGCTCATGCGCTTGGATCGGTAGGTTTGCTGCTGCTGCTCGGGATCCGATGTCTCGGAGCTGTTTGTGGTCCCAAAGCCAGGCATTGACGACCACCGGTTGAGCCGTTTTTGGGCTTTGGAAACGGGCGGCGGCGACGGCAGATCGGAAACGGTCTCGACGGGCGACGGAAGGTCGGGTGTGGGCGAAGAGGCTTGGGTCCGACTCGTGTTGGACGAAGATCCCGTCGTGTTGGGCGAATTGTAAATGTACTCGCCGTCAACGTAAACTGCGTTGGACACAAACGTGGAGCGGCGATGGCGCCTACGCGTATACCGCTGCTCGAGCCGGAAGAGCTCAATCTTGGCTTGGATGCGGTCGATGATGTTGAGACCCATGGTGGGAGGACTGTGACGCAGACTCGAGCCGGGGAACGCGGAAGTGGAGGACGAAGGTGCTTTTGTGTTGCGAGAGAATGCAAGCAGTGCGATCGTTGCCGGGTGGGCTGGGCCAGACACGACAGCAAAAGCAAAGAAGAAATTCGTCAATCTCACTGGCCGACGATCTTATCGCGGCCCAAAAGTGTTTCGCAGGCCAATTGGCTGTTTGCTGTGCTGTTTCAAAATGTCGCACGGATGATTCGTGGATCGACGTGGTTCGTGGGACGGCTTTGGCGGAGCGTTACTGAGACTTTTGTTTTCGATGGAATTGACGGCAATGAAGAGCAGACGGTGCAAACGAGTGGCAGAATCTCGATAACGAGAATCGACAGCGGGTCGCAAAATCGTGGGGTTGACCTCGGAGGAGGTTGGGAGCGAAAAAGGAGGGAGACTCGGAGAGAAATGAGAAAAGCTCCTGGTCGTGGTGCCCTGGCCGCTGGTGGAGTCGGGAGCCAGCAGCATGGGATTCTCGTTGGCTGGGCGGAGGACCCCACCAATGGTGGTTTTTGACGCATGGCAAGCCATTCCGTTTTCGTTCTGGCTTCATTGGAAGGTTGCGTCGTGGCTGGTGAGCTTCTCTGGCGATTCGAGGATCCCTGAAAAGCGTGCGAGGGAGCGCATTGACGACAGTGAAATGACAGGGATCCGGCTTATGGACCACGCCCGTGCGCCGGAGAAACCCCACTCTTCGCCCAAGCTGAGCAAGCACGCCCAGAGTCGCGATTTCTTCGTCCGCAAGAACGAGGGACAGGAGGATGAGACTGCTGCGTGCCCGTTCGGTGTGAAGATTCATTCCAGAGTGAAGTGCGTCCAATTTTGCAATCCCTCTTGCGGCTCAATCAACGGTAGACTAGCAGCCGTTGTTATCCACGATCTGCTTTTCTGTGGTCGACCCAAATCTCGACACCCGGTCCACTTCTCCGGGTGTATCGCGGCTAACTTCGCCCTCGCGTCGGTTTGAGGTTCGCCGCACAACCCGCTTCCCACCTTTCTGCCGCCCCTCAATTTAGCTGCCGTCTTTTGCCCGGGTTTTCGCTGCTCGTTCAGATTGACCAAGGCGCTAGCCGGAATGCGACATCACTGTCACGAACTAGCTTGGCATCACCCGCACAGTCGGTGCAATCTCAGCAAGCCTGGATTGGACAAGGAGATGGTCTGTTCCAACCCCACCGAATTGGCCATGCCAGTGCGGCGCGGGTGCCCCGTTCACCAGGGCAGCCAGGGGTAGCGTCCCATGTGGGGGATCCGATGGCCGGGTCCGGGGCTGCGGCACCGCCCGGTGTTAAGGCTCCGGATGGTTGATGCTCATGGGGATCTTTCCCCCGCAACCCAACACATACGACCATACCCACTGGGCAACTCGGGATCCCGTCCGCTCTCCCTTAGATAAACCAGTGAGGGCCAAACCAGTAGTTGGGTCGGTGACGACCAGCGAATCCTTGGTGTTGTATGTCTGTCTTTTTTTTTTGTTTTTTTTTTTTGCTC
>Ga0247760_1003315_pt1 | contig 10660 bp, 10 predicted proteins | sample UWRJL171409R4_FD_179936 | JGI IMG/M metagenome (GOLD analysis project Ga0247760, IMG submission 179936) | Plant litter microbial communities from Arlington Agricultural Research Station in Wisconsin, United States - UWRJ-L171-409R-4 | ecosystem: Environmental > Terrestrial > Plant litter >...
CGCAACACTACCCTCTACCTACCCCTACCTAAACCCAATTACCAGTAAATGACAGCACCGCCAACCAACCAGATCCACGCAGAGGAAACCTGCTTAAACAACCACGACGCCAAAATACCCTCGCCCGAAACCGAAACCGAGGTCGAATCACTCACCTCCAAGGAACTTTCATCAGATCTGGATATCGGTCTTGAATCTGCCTCTGTTGGGCCTCAACCAGCTCTTCATCGCGACTCAGAACATGAACTCGATGTCGAAAATGGACATGACAATGGCGAACAACAGACCATCGACCGCGTTGCTTCGACGACAACACTGGATTTTCCCGAAGGTGGCCTCGAGGCCTGGCTGGTGGTGTTCGGGTCATTTTGCGCCATGATCTCGGTATTTGGTCTGATCAACTCATCGGCGGTTTTTGAGTCGTACTTTTCATCCCACCAGCTGGCGCACCATTCGCCGTCCGAGATTGGGTGGATCTTTAGTCTTTATCTGTTTATGGTGTTTTTTGTAGGCATCCAGGTGGGACCCGTGTTTGATCACTATGGTGGGCGCATTCTGGTGGCGGTGGGAAGTATCCTCATTATTGCGAGTCTCCTCATTTTGAGCTGGTGTGAGAGTAAGTTGCTTCGTTTTGTTGGATTCAGTTATGACATGGTTTTTGTCGACTAACACCACGGCAGCTTACTATCAGATCATCCTTACGTATTCTGTCCTCGGCGGTTTGGGCGGTGCTCTTCTCAACTGTCCTGCCTATGGCGCCATTGCCCACTTCTTCAACACACGACGAGGACTAGCTACGGGTATTGCCACTACCTCAGGCGGTGTTGGCGGCATCATCTTCCCCGTCCTACTCCAGCATTTGCTCCCCTCACGAGGATTCGCCTGGAGTTGCCGCATTCTGGCGTTGATAATGTTGGGACTCAGCATACCTGCCAACCTCTTCATTCGCACACGTCTGCCACCAGTTCGTGGGGGTCTCAGCTCGGTCTGGCCGGATTTCTCCATCTTCAAAGACGCCCGGTTCGCTGTCGCATCGCTCGGCATTGTCTTTATGGAATGGGGGCTGTTCATTCCGCTCACGTTTATTGTTTCATTCGCAGCGGCTCACGGTCAGGATGCCACCCAGGCCTATGTGTTGCTGTCATACCTCAACGCCGCTTCTGTGGTGGGCCGGGTTCTCCCTGGGTTTCTGGCTGATCGACTCGGCCGCTTCAACGTTATCATTGTTACGATTGCGCTCTGTGTTGCAACGGTATTGGCATTGTGGCTCCCGGCTGGCCATTCCGGGTCTATGCTAATTGCTTACTCGGTGCTCTTTGGGTTTGCTTCGGGAAGCAATCTCGGGTTGATCCCGGTTTGTCTTGGCCAACTGTGCGATTCAAGGCACTATGGGCGATTCTTTTCTACGGCCATGATGGTTGCCAGTTTTGGAACGTTGAGCAGCGTGCCCATTGGCGGTGCGCTTTTGGACGCCGGAGACGGTGAGACGGGATGGATGGCTGTCATACTTTTTTCAGGCATGTCCTATGTTGGCGCTCTGGTTTGCTATACTGTGGCAAGAGTCTTGGCAGTGGGATGGAACCCAAGGATTATCTTTTAGGATTAAGGACAAATGTGGACGGCACGTCGAGGTTAACCGACAAGTGGGATGTTATGATGACGTGAGCAGTGAACTGCCAGTTTTAACCACGAATGCTACATGTTCATTGACGAGACGATCCTGACATTTGAACGGACCGCAGACTGCAACCAATGTGAAGAGAGATAAATGCTGGATTTTCAACAGGCGACTGGTGGAGTCAGCAGAATATTAGAAGGGACTTGTCATGACAGGAAAGAAAGTAAAAATAACGAGAAGCGGGAGAAAATGACAGCTGGGGGCCAAATCCAGCCGGCGACTGCATGTAAGTGGCCGACTGCAAGGGGCCGATTGGAATTGCCGACTGGAATTGCCGAGTGGAATTCGTTGACTGGAAGTGGACGGGCTTGGCCTTTGACGGAACGACCTTTCAATGTTGCTTTTGGGGTGCTGATGTAAAGCCACAGAAATAAACACACTGGGCTGCTAAAGAATGGGTTCATACTTTGGAGCATTGTGAATACTTGGGTTGCCTCAGAACCCCTCAAGTGGATAGGTAGGTAGACAGTCATTGGATGTTAGCCATTCATTTGATAACAGCCTGGTAATCTGAGACGAATCTGGGCACACAAAATTTCCTTTTTCGTTTGTAGTCCTGAGCTCTGTGGCTGGCTTGTCCTGGGCTTTCCGTGATTCTTCCCTGATCTTGAGTGATCCTATACGCAGCTACTGACTGCATAGCCTCAGGGGCCCATTTTCCGTCCCCCCCTCCCCCTCCCCCCGGTAAAGTTTCCTTTCGGTGCTCAGGCTCGGCTCACTCCCAGCCCAGAATTTTCTCAGGCTGGCTCACCTTTCCCCACCCTAATTACCAATTTCGACTGCCGACGCTGCATCAATACTGAATTGCTACAACTCTAGCCGAGTAGGCCTAGAACTGGCCCCATATAAAAATGGTCAGAATGTGTCAGGAAGAAAGGGGGTTCTGACTCCTCCTCCTCGCCAGAGCGCCTTAAAAGTTAAGTGTTAGAAAGGAAGGCTATAGAAACTACTAGAATAGCGGATTGGTAATATTGGTAATAGTAGCTACTGAACGTGCAATCTTTGCCACCATTCACAAGCTTTAAGACTGAGCCCTTTAGTAAAGCCAGAGTGCGAAAAAGAGAAAATAATACGATTAAGCAGTTATAAGATAGTCTAACAAGTGTTATTAATTTGTAGCATTACCATTACAACGACTTGCCACAGTATCTATTTCTTAGGCCTGGGATGTACTGGTACATGTTATAAGATAGTACATAACATCTTAATCTAGTCTAATAAATTAGACATTACGCAGTGTCCTGGCACCAGAATTTGGATGGTACCTATTTAACACACCGGTATGTTTATATAATATACTAGTACATGAGGTATTTGCCTAGAGTGTACTGGTACATAACATACCTGCTTAGGATACACCAGTGCATAACACCCTAGCTTTTGAACACACCCTGTATATAAGACACCCGCGACGATAGACCAACTCAGAAATGTGTACCAGTACTAATACATGCTGAACGTAGGTTTCTATTTTACTACTTCATCGCACCGTTACCGAGAGCCTGTATAAGGATAGCTGTTTGCTATTTAACAGTCTTTACGGGCGCTGTGATGTCGTCTTCAGCAACCCGTCAAGGCTAGGTCCAAGATAGTATAGGAGCAAAGTGATCTCGGCTAGCAAGATATCGTAACTGGGACACATTATGTAGGTAGGTTTCTATCTTGGCAATGAACCCGCTCAGTGCAGACGCCTGAATTGTGTGCCTAATTCTCGGCCACAGAGGCATAAAATTCTTTCCCCAGAACTGGGCAGACACCACGATACTCAGTGCAACGGCGCCATCGACGGCGCCGTCAGCCCAGAAGTTGACTCTAAGCTCACCGATATCGAACCTATCGACCTTTCTATCGATGAATTGGGCGTTGGAGAATCCAGGGCACACCCTGAAGATGATGGCGATGATGGCGGGTAGGTATTCCGACACCTCGGCTAAAGCCAGCCTGAGCAAATCCTGAGCCGGGCCTGAACTAGGGTGAATAACGTCAAGTGCTCTAGATAACGAAAAAGGAAATCTCGTGAGCCCAGATTCGTCTCACATTATCTAAACCGTAGAGATTTGCAATATACAGTTCAGCCCCTAGGAATTTATTGGCAGTGGACGGACGCCTGCGGGTGGCAATATGGACCAATAAAATCTGTCGAACTGTGCGCCACTGCGGTCGCGATGGTGCCTGACTGCGCGTTCCAAGCCAAGGTTGGCTAGCGTGCACACATGTGCACATGCTGCTACCTTCCCGTCCGGGTTTTCATCAGCCAGACAGGCGCCATAAAATCTCAATCCATCGGGGCTCCCGGCCTTTTCTTGTTTTCACACAACGCCTCATCGAACAAGACTTGGGGTTAACATCAAGTAGGACTGGAGGTGCAATGTCAGGTATTCCTTCGCGTACGAAAGTTTATGGAGGCAGTAACAGCGGCGGGCCAAGGGATTCAACACTGCTTGATGGGACATCGGATGACGACCCTGCGGAAGTCGCGGGTTCTGGCGACATAGAGGACCCATCGGCGTCTGCGGCCAGTCGCGATAGCCATGACCAGGAAAACTCGAAGGAGGTAATTACATATGCTCTATTGCCGGTTTTTTTTACCCCCAGACTAGCACATCAGACCAGCTAACAGTTTGAAGAACGAGCTAGCCATCGAAGGCCTCTCTGACCTCGGAGCAGCTCTAAGCCATCGCCCGCCCATCTTTGTACCTACATCGGTGTCTTGCAACTTTGTCAAGCAAAATGACGCCATGCAGACGTTTGCCTCTGAGACGCCAGCGGCCCAATACAGTTCACCCCACAGTAAAGTCGTCGAGCCAACAATACAACAGCCAGTGCCCAGAACATACGCTATCCCGCCATATATCCTCATTGCGGATATGTTCAGAGGCCCATGGAATATCACGGCGGCCGAGGGGGTGCAGACGGCTAGAGCCCACCAGCACGAGGCATTCGAGACCTATGAACCGGTGGGGGACGGCGGCGGTCGCATCAAAGAGAATCAGAGCCCTATTCCATGCCCATCATCGACACCAGCATCGCGGTGCCCTTATCCGTGGCAGAAATGGGCTAACTCTGAGCTAGACAACGACCACTGCGATCTGCAAGTCGACGGCGACGCTGGTGGGCCATCCAATGCCAACCATACACCACCCTTGACTGTATCCGGCGCTGCTGTGACACTTGGAACGCCAACGAATGTCGCTCATCCAGCTGCCATTGAAAGAGGATTCCAAGGAAATGACAACGACTCCAGTGACGAAGAAGTACCGGACCCAAAGCGGCCCCGGAAGACGTCGGCAGTTTTATCCGTCACCCCAATCCGGGCTCGTTTTGCGTGTCCATACCAGAAATTCGACCCCACACGGTGCCGCTTCTGCTGTTCTCCGCATAGTAAGAATCAAGAGGGTGGTGCTGATACCATGTCGAGACTACGGTGAGCACCTACAGTCGTCCAGCTTTAAAAAAAAAAAACAAAAAAAAAACAAAGTTGGGTTACTAATGTGAACTCAGGTCTCACATGTTCAGAAATCACGACCCCTCGGTACGATGTGGCCGGTGTTGGAAGGTCTTGAAGACCTCGGATTGGACTCCTCGATTTTGCGAAAACCAGGGATGCGTGGAAAAGGCGCCCCCAACCACGTACTGGATGACGGAGGAACAAACACGCCAGCTGCGTGCGCTGAGGTTTCAGGGCACGGGGGAAGAGAATTGGTATCACTTGTTTCGGCTTGTGTTGCCTGAAGTGCCGGAACATGGCCCGGATGGTTATCGTAGCATGTCTCCATGTGAGTTTGGAGGGGGGGTTCTACCAGAGGAAAAACTGCCCAAGAGAACATGAAGCTAACATGACTTGGCTAAGATTACACTCCCCTAGTTGTCTCTCAGTTACCAGCTGCGATGGCGGCCCCAGTGGAACCTTCTACATGGAGGCCCTTTACTCTTCCGGCCGCTACATCGTTATTATTCGATACCCCGGTGGACCAAAGGAGTGGCTGGGCACATTACAACAACCCGGACTTTCAGCCCGCAGAGTATAACTTGTAGGTACATGTCCTATATCCCCCTATTTTTGACAGATGGTATCAGTTGTTACCTATTTGCTTGAACTGGGCCGAGAAAAACAGCGTTAAGGAATTTTCTTCTTCTTTTTTTTTTTAAAAAAAAAAAAAAGTCTCTTAGATGATATACGCGACGACACGTTCACCTCCTCAAACCGTCGCAGAAAACGGGGCACCGTCGACATTGAGCCCCCCCCCTGAGCCTGAACAACCCGAACCCGACGCAGCACCTATCCAAGACGACGACTCTATCCTCCAAAGCTACCTCGAGAACCACCTTCCCGCGGCCTTCACCCACACCAAGGAACCCCAAGTCGCGATGGCCCAACCCACCCGCCAAGATCCTACCTCCTTCTTTACCGCCGAAAACACCCGACTGCGCGACACGGTCCGGCAGCTGCGTGAGGAGAACAGGCTCGCCCACGCCCAAAAGGAGGCGTACCGCGTGCGGCTAGAGGCGCTGCGCGAGAAGGTGGTGGGGCTGGAGCTGAAGGTGGAAGAGACGTTGTATTGTGGGGCGTTGCCTAAGGAGGTGTTTGAAGGGTTGTTGGAGTTGTTGGAGATGTGTAAGGGGGTTAAAGGGAATTTGCTGTAGATTGTGGGGGGTAGCTATGGTATGGTAGTACCTATCTAGTAGGGTGTGATCGACAAATTCAGAGTTGGCAAAAGCGATCTCTCTTTTTTCTTCTTTTTTTCTCTCAATACCCGCATGCTCGTACCTAAACGGTAGCTCATCATTTTACCCTCCTTTAGAGTGACACAGAGGCCAGCCGAAAACTTCCGTAGAATATCTTGTAGGTTGGTCTCACGTCCATCCTGAATCGAAACACAGTGACAATCATGTCCACATAAACCTTCCGTCGGCCGAGCCCGATTCCAGGGGGGAGAGAGTGTTGAGCGGATCCCGACAGCAATACAACACGTGTATAGGGTATTTAGAAAGTGGGCTGCATTCTTCAGCGTGGTATATGGGATGGCGATGTGGACGAAAAGGATCTAGACTGTCTCCTAGGTAAAGCGGCATGAGTTCGGCTTCTTCAGCTAATCCCGGCTCTTGAACCAACACCATATTCACTCCCACTAGGGATTGTCAGCCAGTGCTCTTAGCGCTTCAAATGCCCCCCTGAAAGGACTGCCTGACCGTAGGTTCCTTTCTATCTGCTTGCCGATTGACTTGGGAAAGAGGAAGCTCTCCAACAGGATTGGCATGCTCGGCGCGACCCACTCTGTTGCCCATGAAACATATGAAGGCGAGCGAAGTGAGAATATGTCTCGGATCGCCGAGCAGTCGGCTGACCCATTCCGGTGCTGAGTTTAGATCATCATAGGTTTCGTTATTTGTTGAACTTTAGGCATGCATTTGATCAAGCGCACTAGGGTCCCTCCCATTGATGGCACACCCTTCCACGCCATCTTGAGTGCATCGAAGATAGCCATTCATTCATTCCATATCCATCTTCCGAGACAATGCAGCGCCAGATGAAGATTGTCTGTCACGTTGAATGGTCGCCCATCGAGGACAACTCGACATGAGCCGGAGGAACCGCCCCACAGACATACGGAGAGAGCTGCGTTCGGTGTTCCTTCTTCTAGGACGCAGTAGCCTAGGTAGTTAAGGCAAGGGGTAGTGTGCAATTGATTTCATCACGGAAAAGTCACGGGATAAACTTGAGGAGCCGGCTTTTTCTAGCAATATTCGGACGACGTCGTAGTTCCTATATCTGGCCGCTGCCCGGTATGCATCTATATACCTACCTACTCTTCGCCCGCAAGTTGGGGTAGCTGGGGAACCTAATTCTATGCAGAAGCGTTTATACCGACTCGTAGTGGCCACCAACGCTGATCGCCAGAACTACCTCGCCGAACCAATCCCCGCCCGTCATCGTTTCATAGTAGATCACGATCCTCGCTAATCCACATAAGTTAGTGTACCAACGTGCCAACCACATCAGCACGCCCTTCCACTACTGCCTTCCAAAATTCCTCCCAGTGCGTTATCGAGCCTTACTCCATATCACCGAATAATAAAGAGTGTTTGGCTCAGATCGTACCTGTTAGTATCAGTCGCTCAAGATCTCATATAAAAGGTAATTATAGCGGGGAAATGTTATAGATAAGAACACCAGACGGAAAGAGCACTAGCAAGGGGGAAGCGTGACATTTTCCAGCTTCAAACAGAATACCACCCTGATTGACGAACATACTAGTACATGTAAGAAAAAAAAAAAGACTGTCAGACGGCATGATAACCGCTTCAAACTTTTTTCGACCCCATATTCCAGAATACACCAAAAGCTAGGTAATTTCCGACAAGCAAACCCAAGGCAGTTCAGCCACAACGTAAAATTGCTCGTCCTGTCTTTGGTGTTTGGACAACTTGTGAAGATTTGATCTAGATTCGAGGCACGTGCGGCGTTGTGGACAAACTGCAGTTGAGGAAACTAGACTAGACTAGACTCACGGGAGACGGAACCAGGTACGGAATCAATAGCTTTCACGTCCGCTCAGACCAGTGGAAACAATAGAATACTTGGCGCGGGTCTAGTACCCTAGAGCAGGTGAGGTGGATTCTTTTGGCGGTGTTGCACAACGCCTGTTCGTAGTGTAGGGTAGTGTAGTGTACCCCTGCGTTGGTTGAAAGTTCCACACCCGATCCACTCTCTACCCTAAGGGATCAAAACAAACAAAACAAAAGAATCAACATTAGACTTTTTCTTCTTCAAAACACAAATCCTCGTCAAGTTTATCTTCAACTTCAACACCAGCTAAAACCGATATGCCTACCACCGCCCCCCGTTATCCCCCAGTTGAACTCGCCGCGTTATTCCTCTCCTCGTTATTTCTCTCCTTTTATCAATTCCTTACAACCTTGCATTACTCTGCATCCGATCTACAAATCCCTCCACCTACTACTTCTAGTACAATCCGGAACAAAGCTAGGTACAGTCCGTTACTTGAATTGTTCGCAGCCGAATCTGTGATGCCCATCGTAGAAGCATCACGTGACACATCTTTGACCAACCCGCCCTCCCGTGTCATCTGAAGCCAATTTTCTCTTCTTGGCTCCACAAGCAGCTGCGTGTGTCAACACAACAACCACCACGATGAAATCGCTCCTTCCCTTCCGCCGCAAATCCCCACTAGCCTCAACCAAGAACCACCAAATCCAAACGCTTCATGATATTTTCAATTGTCTCCCTGTTGAGCTGCTTCTCGCCATATTCGCGCACCTCTCCACCCCCGCTGACGTCCTCTCAGCACTGAACGTCTGCCGCGCCTGGCGGTGTATCCTGCTGTCCGCGGACATTTGGCCGGCCCTTGCAGAGCGCCTTGTTCCAGGTCTTGCGTCGCATATCCGTGCCTCTTCTGCCACGCCGGCAGAAAATGGCGGCGAACTTGGGGTGCTTGAACGCGAACAAGCTGAGGGTAGAGCCTTTCATTCCGCTCTGCTGCTGCAGCACCTCCGCTCCTCGGGCTACCCCTGTGCCGCTACGCACTACACGCTGCGCCTCAACTTGGCCTCCTCCTCCTCCACTCCCCACGGCCACCAGCCCTTCACCCTCTCCAAGTCCCTCCCGCTCCCAGCCGGCGGTGTCCACTCCCTTTCCGCCGTGCCGGGGCTCGACTCCAACCCCGCCGCGGAGGCCGAGCAAGTTGCGCGCCTGAAGCTATACTCGCACGGTCGCGTCGCGTGGTGGCCGGAGGGGTGGCACCTCCCGTACTTTGCCGTGGTGGATGACCTGCAGACGCAGCGACGGAGGATGTACCTCTTCCCCTTCCAGACCCAAATCCCTGTTGACTCTGGAGGTTTTCACGCCGAACGGAGAGGAGCGGGGAATGGCGGCGGCTTGGGCCGAGGAGAGCAGACGGGATGGAAGACGGCCATCGGGGAGGTCCTGTTCGTCATGGGCCAGGAGAACGCAGGTGTCTGCGTCTGGCATCTCCAACGTGACGAGATGCGGCGTGTAGAGCTACCTGGGGCGTTTGATCGGTGCGTGATGCAGGGCGAGCGGCTGCTTTTCGTGGGGCGGAGGGCGGCCGAGGTTTGGCTATGGTCGTGGGGCACTAGCGAGAGCGGAATTGAGGTCGTCGATGCCGCTGCGCAGGGATGCTACTACAACCCTGGCCCGGTTACTATGGGCGGGCAAATGGTGCTTGGCGACCCGCGGCCGGCGCCGAAGGTGGGGTTGCGCTTTCGGGACACGGATGTCAAGCTTGACTTTATACTCCATCCAACAGACCCAGACGTGATGTTTGTGGTGACGTACAATGAGGTTGATCTTGTGGTGCACCAGCTGACAGCAGGGAGGGCTACGGAGCGGATCGTATTGCCGCGGGGCCACGCCGCTTTCCAGGTGTTGCAGCGCGCCCAGAGTACCGGGATAGTATATTACCTCCGCCAGGAGCCGTGTGATGCCCATGGAGGCTACTGTCTCGTCACGGCATGGCTTGGTCTCGATCGGTTTTGCAGCGGTGGTTGCGTCTACGCGGGCAGCATCGGATCCGTGGTCTTCAACGTCTACAACAAGCGCTTTTCTGCCCTTGTCCACCACGCCGTCTATCAGCGGACACCCGACACCCATCTCTGGGATGGGCTGCTCGCTGTGGGTGTTCAGGGTAGCCATGGCCAACCGAGAGGCGATGATGCCGGCAGCCTAGAGCTGGCGGTCGTGCTACTCAAGCCATGCGACGGCCACGCTCCTCCCTCCAGCTCGCCACTCAGACCATGGGATAGGCTCCCGGTGCGTAGGACTGTGATGGCAGCCCAAACAAGCCTCTGCTTCTTCACTACGCCATCTACAGAAGATGATGGTATGCATCCTCGGCCGCAGCAGCTAGATCGCGTAGCGTATGCGCTGGCAACAGGAAGCGACGGCACATATGGCCTGAGCGATCTGGGTTGGCTAGACATCATGACAGCTGAGTGGCTCAG